>Ga0315322_10002898_pt1 | contig 13302 bp, 8 predicted proteins | sample M110021515metaG_FD_203461 | JGI IMG/M metagenome (GOLD analysis project Ga0315322, IMG submission 203461) | Ammonia-oxidizing marine archaeal communities from Monterey Bay, California, United States - M1 100m 21515 | ecosystem: Environmental > Aquatic > Marine > Intertidal zone | place: USA... | reverse complement strand
GTAGACTTTTCCCTCTGCCTGTAATCGCACGGATTGATTTGATTCAATATTTTGGACCCACTGGGCGTAATTGTCGCCGGCGAACACGTATAATCGCGCTTGCTCTGCAATCATCCATATGTTAACGGAGTAGGGCTGCGCTGGGTTGGTTTCAAGCTGAATAATCGAAACGCTGGCAATTTCTCGCCAATCTGCCAATGCCTCGGTGGGTGTGCCCTTTAGTTTGCCACCAGAGAAGGGGATGTAGGCACATCCGCTGATTGAGAGGATTACCGCAGTGAGGGCGGCTAGAAAGTAAATTCTCATTTGCAAGTTCCTTGTCACATGTTCAGTTGTTCAGTGGTGGTTTATCGTGACGTTGAAGTATCGTAGAGACACCGCCTCGTTTCAATCCTATGTGCATGAATGACGCTTCCGCGAGAAATTCTCTTCGGTATCCAGTTCCCTAAAAGCGCGTAAGAGATTCAAGCGCATCGGATATCTTTTCCTCACTCACGCGCCTTATAATCGCAGCATCATTGGCTGGATTTTTCAGCATTGACTTAATGGCATGAGCAACTTAGCCAGATGCCGAAAATGCACTCCAAACCGGAACGGGGGAATCTAGCTTGATGTGTTCTTGAATGCCGAGCGAGACGTGAAGCAACAGTTTTACGCGCCATTGATTGCTACCTCAATCACGCGGTGTTGCCTTCGGTGTGAAAGTTGTTGCTATCTCGACATTTAAGTTGCTATTTGTAAAACGTGCCTGAATACTGTTTTGGCATTGGTTAGGCGCGAAGTTTGGTGGCCTGTTGTTGATGGGCTGATTGAGTAGGTTTATTCGCGAAAGCCGTGCAAAATACAGTGTCTCTTGGTACTCAGATTACAGTTTATCTTGGTACTATGAGTATCAAATGTTAATTATCTTTTTTCAGGACACAATCGAGAGGGTTATGCGCCAACAATATAGACCTGACACCAGCAAAAATGAAGCACCATCGTGGGGAAGGGAGCATAAGCGTGGTTAAGCTCAAACCTGTTGAAACTCAAGAACGGCTCTACGTGAGAGTTGCCAAGCAAATAGCGGAACATATCCAAAGCGGTCAGGTAAAGACGGGTGACAAACTGCCATCCGAGCGAGATCTTGCTGAAATGCTTCAAGTGAGCCGTCCTTCAGTGCGTGAGGCAATGATTGCACTTGAAGTCTCAGGGCTCATTGAGGTGAGGACGGGTTCAGGTATCTATGTGGCTGAACCCAAGTCTGATTCTCCCGTAACTGATGAAGGCATCGGACCCTTTGAGATTTTAGAAATGCGGTCTCTGATTGAGCCAGAACTTTGTGCTCTCGCAGCTGAAAGAATTAGCGATGATCAACTGAATGAGTTGCGTAACTTGTTTAATGAGTTAATTCGGACCAAAGGTACCTCTGAAATGGAAGCCTATGATAGCCAATTTCATAATCTGATCGCTTCGGCTTGCGAAAATACAGCGATAGCGAAGACTGTTTCTTGGTTGTGGTTGTTAAGAGGGCAGAGCGAGCTAAGCCGGGGATATCATCAATTGATACTGAACGAGGGTGTCTATCCGATTGTCGATGAGCATGAAGAAATATTTAAAGCACTGGAAGCGAGAGACCCGGATGCAGCAAGGTTGGCCATGCGAACGCACCTTGAATCAGCGACCTCAGCAGCCGCGAAACATTTTTTAGAATAACTCAAGAAAACTTCAATCCGACTAAACTCTTAACCTCTTTTTGATAACCTTTGTATCACTGTTTGCACTGAATTCTGACTTAGTTCTGTGTATTTATCAGCCACTCCGTTGATGAAACGCATGTCTTTACCGAGGTCGCCAAAGAGGTTAGACACACTTAGTAGAAACGGACCGATGTTGTTACCTGTATAAGTCTTGATATCGTCTCCCTGTGGATCGACAAAGCGATTGGCTATGTCTGGCGTAGTCATGCATTTCAGCCAAGCTGCAACGGCAAGCATCAAGCCGGGTGAAGTTTTACCCTGACTTAGTTGGGCGTGAATGTTCGGGAAGATGCGCTGAGGAAGTTTTTGAGAGCCATCATTTGCTACCTGCGTCGTCCGGTACTGAATTTGGCTGTTTGAAAAACGTGCGAGAATGCTGTCTTTATATTGGTTGAGGTCAAATCCTGCGGGCCTCTGCGTGACGGGAATGATTTCTGTTTGTAACAGGTAATCTGCGAAGTGTGACAGAATTGGGTCTTGCATAGTTTCATGAATGTACTCATGTCCAGCCAGCAATCCCAAGTAAGCGAGGGCTGAGTGTGTAGCATTCAGCATACTTAGCTTCATCTGTTCATAGACCGTGACGTCCTCAACTATTAAGGCCCCCGTGCTTGCCCATTCTGGTCGTTCAGCCGCAAATTTCTCTTCTATTATCCATTGGCTAAACGGCTCACAGACGACAAGAGCGCTGTCCTCGAAGCCGGTTTCATGAGTGAAGCGTGCACGATCGGCTTCAGTTGTTTCAGGCACAATTCGATCCACCATTGTGTTGGGGAACTGTACGTTATCGTTAATCCAACCAAGATTGTTTTCTGACTGCAGCCTTGACAGGCGAGTAACCGATTGTCTTGTGCAATGACCATTTGCGGATAAGTTGTCACAGCTGATGATAGTGATAGGGCCCGCGGAATTTTCTTCTCGGCGCTTCAGTCCCGCAGATAACAAACCCGCTGCCGAAACAGGTGTAAGCGGGTTAACGATGTCGTGTTGAATGTCCGGATGACTTTCATCAAGTAAACCTGACGCCCCAAGACAATATCCCTTTTCTGTAATTGTCAGCATAATAACTTTTATCGTCGGAGAAGCGATGAGCGCGATGAGTCTACTGCAATGATGAGAAAGCGTTAAAATATCCTGAATGGCGCCGACCACGCGATAGTCGTCATGTTCGGGGTGTCTTGTGCAGACGGTATAAAGGAAATCCTGCGGCGCCAGACGCTCTCGCATTGCCGTGCTCCGCAAACTGGCGCCAATAATGCCCCATTGTTGCTCGCCTGCGGCAAGTAAATCTTCTGTGTAAATAGCCTGATGCGCGCGGTGAAATCCGCCAATACCAATGTGAAGAATACCAGCTGAAATTTTGCTTCTGTCGTAATCGGGTTTACGAACCCGTCCAAGTTTTGTTATCAAGTTTTCTTTCAATCGAATGGGCATCAGAGTTTATATGCTTTTTTTGCCAGGCTGTACGCAAATGCCTCTGCAATTTCATACCCTTCATTTACAGTTAAACGGTGCTCGGCGACAAGTTTTGCAAGAAACCCACAATCGATTCGTCTTGCCATGTCGTGACGTGCTGGAATCGAGAGGAAAGCGCGCGTATCGTCATTAAAACCTGCCGTATTGTAGATGCCAGCAGTTTCAATCGTTTGTTCACGAAATCTGCGCATGCCCTCGGGGCTGTCATGAAACCACCATGCGGGTCCGAGTTTTAGCGCTGGGTAGTGACCAGCGAGCGGTGCCAGTTCTCGACTGTAAGTCGTTTCATCGAGCGTAAATAGAATAATCGAAAGGTTCGGGTCGTTGCCAAACTTGTCTAGTAGTGGTTTTAAAGCATTGACGTATTCCGTTTGCTGTGGAATATCCGCACCCTTGTCGCGCCCGTAATGTTCAAACAACCAGCTGTTGTGATTGCGATGTGATCCAGGATGAATTTGCATAACAAGACCGTCTTCTAGACTCATTGCCGCCATTTCAGTCAGCATATGTGCTCGGAATAGTTCGGCATCTTCTTTAGAGAAGCTTCCATGTGCGACTTTTCTGAATAGTGCTTCCGAATCAGCAAGCGCCAGATCGGCCGTGCGCGCGGTAGGGTGACCGTGATCACTTGCTGTTGCGCCACGTACAATAAAATACTGACGACGCTCTTGCAGCGCGGCGAGGTATTGTTTGTATGATCCCGTGTCTCTCCCTGTGAGTTCACCAAGCTTCGCAAGATTCGATCGAAACCCCTCGAATTCAGGATCCATTACTGGGTCAGGCCTGAATGTTGTAATCACTCGACCATCCCAGTCGCTTTTTAAAATAGTATCGTGATGGGACAAATCATCTAGAGGGGATTCGGTGGTCGCTAACAATTCTATATTAAACCTTTCGTAGAGCTTGCGGGGCAAATATTCATCAGTGTTTAGCAGTGCAGAAATTCTTTCGAAGTAGAAGTTTGATGTGGCGGCTGATAGCGGGACGTCTAATCCGAAAATTTCGAAGAACACATAGTCAAGCCAGAATTGTGTAGGAGTTGCCCTGAACAAATGATAGTTTTCAGCGAAAAGATGCCATACTTCTTCTGGATCGGGTTTAGCAGTTGATGCCCGATCGTTTTTTTTAATGCCCAGCTGTGCTAGAGAAATGCCCTGACTGTAGAGCATGCGAAATACATAGTGATCAGGTGTGATCAGAAGGTCAGCGGGGTTGCAGAATGGTAGATTCTCCGCAAACCATGCAGGATCTGTGTGACCATGAGGGCTGATAATGGGCAGTGACTGTACGGCGAGATAGAGTTCTCTGGCGATGTCTCGGGTGTTGGCGTCAGATGGAAAAAGACGATCGGAGTGAAGCATAGGTCTCCCGTTAGAGTTTAGGGCCAATTTGAGTCAATGTATGTATGACGCCCCTCAGTTCAGCCAGTCCCTTTAGTCTTCCGGCGAACGAGTATCCTGGTCGAATATTAGGGTTGTCTTTCTCTTCACCGAGTGCATGGCCATGATCCGGACGCATGGGGATTTCTGCTAAGGGTTGATTTTTTTCGTGGCGGGTGATCTCTTGGCACAAAAGTGCATTTACAATTCCGACAATATCGTTGTCGCCATCGAGGTGTTCCGACTCATAAAAGGAACCATCTTCTTCGCGAAGGATGTTCCGAAGATGTACGAATTGGATGCTTGGCCCAAATTCATTAACGATGGCAACCAGATCATTGTCTGATCGGGCACCGAAGGACCCAGCACACATGGTTAAACCATTGCTGGGACTTGGTATTGTGTTAATAATCGTTCTTGCGTCTTCAGCAGTGGACACAACTCGTGGCAATCCGAATAACGAAAAAGGCGGGTCATCGGGATGAATAGCAAGGACTAGGCCCGCTGATTCAGCGGTAGGCAAAATGTCCTGCAGGAATGCGATCAGGTTAGCACGTAAGCCCTCAGTGCCAATTCCCCGAAAATCTTCGATTGCACGGGTAATACTTTCGCGGGTGTAGGAGCCTTCACCGCCGGGTAAACCAGCAATGATGTTCGATTCCAGCTCTGCTTTGTCCGACGCAGTCATCTGCAAGAATCTTTCTTCTGCATTCGCGAGCTGTATCTCATCGTAGTCCGAAGAAGCGTTGTGTCTTTTCAAAATGTGGATGTCGTAGGCAACAAAGTCCGCCATTTCAAAACGGAGCGCGCTTGAGGTGTTGTTAATCTCGAAATTCAGGTTCGTTCGCGTCCAGTCCACAACTGGCATGAAGTTGTAGCAAACTCGGGTTACACCTAATTCACCGAGATTAATCAATGTTTGACAGTAGTTTGTAATTAGGCCCTGGTAATTACCGTTTCTCAGTTTGATATCCTGGTGAATGGGGACGCTCTCAACCACAGACCATTCAAGACCACTTTGATTGATCAGCTGCTTCCGTTCGTTTATATCTTGCTTGGGCCAGATTTCACCCGTTGGTATGTGATCTAGCGCCGTAACGATCCCTGTTGCTCCAGCCTGGCGAATTTGTTCCAGCGAGACGGTATCTTTCGGTCCAAACCAGCGCCACGTCTCTTGCATTAATTGATCTCCTTGATTAGTTTTTACATGGCAGATTGGTCAGGCCAATATACCTAGCGATATTTTGTTGTTCAACATTGACTTAAGTTAGCTGTTTTCTGTCATCTTGATACTCAAGATTTTCTCCTAGATAGTGTAGCTAACGCCTACTCGTGCTCTTAGTCCTGCTCCCTTAAATCCGATGGCTGATTGGTAGTCAGTGCTTAGCGCATTATCCAACGAAAAGTTAATGGCAAGCGCTTCAGACGCCTGCCACAAGCCGCTCAGATCCAATCGCGAGTGGTCGCTGAGAGTTATCGTGCCGGTGGGTACAGCGCTATCTTGTCTTTTTCCAACATAAAGCCAATTTAGGTTAATCGAGATATCTGATCTAGCCTGCCAGTCAACACCGAAGCCGCCTCTCCAATTAGGTCTTTGAAGGAGTTCGCCTTCTCCTACTATATCAATATCGACATAGCTAACGTGAGTTGAGAGTGAGAATCTTTCTAAGCGTTGAAACTCAAGAACAAAATCCACCCCCCGACTTTTGACATCATTGAGATTGACCATTCGAAATGTTGTTGCATTAAAATCAATTAAATTATCATACTCAGCTACAAACCCAGCGACAGTGAAAGAGAGATCGTCAACGATTCGCTTTTGCAGTCCTAGCTCCCAATTGGTACTTTCCTCTGATTTTAGGTCGGGGTTCCCGACTAGTGCATGTCCCAGTGCGAAGAAGCTGGGTAGCTTGTAACCGGATCCCCAATTGGCGAAGTACTTTGTATCACCCTGTATAAATTGCGCCCCTGTCCTAAAGGTCGTTTCAGATGGGTGTCCGCTTGTGTCATCATTGCGAAGGGAAAAATTGATTGTGAGCGCTTTTGAGGGCTGGTACATCATTTCTCCAAACACGCCAGTTGTGCTGCGCGTCAGGCTGAAATCCTGTGGTAGTGTAAAATCTGGAAATGGCTCGAGGATGCCTTTCAATTCACCTTTTTCGTTGTTGTGATTTACACCCAGCGTTGCTTGGAGTTGATCAGACAGATTAAATACGCCATTAATTGTCGTGTTCACTCGTTGGAGTTCCGAAGCCGCAAGTGCTTTCGGAACACTGCTTCGTTTCCCAGGCGCAATGCCTGGATGAGAGGATTTTTCATCCGCCGTTGTATATCCGGTATGCAATTTTATGAGCGCGCCCTGCGAAACCTGATATTGCAAACCTGCGGTAAATCTGGTTTGGTTTTGTTTGCGTCGTTCAACATCCCTGATAACAGAGAACATTGGACCACCGCTGTCTGCTGGATATGCGGCAGATTTAGAACTTAAGTGACTGGCACGCACGCTGTAAATGAGGTTGTCATTCAAGTTTCCGCTCAGCGTTACGCCTGTAGCATTCGATTCGAATCGATCACCCTCTAACTTCTCGCCGTCATTTTCGTGAGCAAGATCTAGCATCACGCGGGTTGTTTCACCAATCATTGAAGACGCAAGAAAAGCGGCATCTAGTAACTTTTTTGAGCCTTTCTGTAGTTTTGCATTAATGGCTTTTTCTTTGGGGGTGCGAGTAACAATGTTGATGATACCGCTCAAGCTATCTGATCCGTAAATTGATGATTGGGCACCATGAATGATTTCGACCCGCTCAACCTGGGCCAGATTTATGGTCGCGAAATCGAATGCTCCACCTCTCGAATTGTTCGGATCATTCATCTTTATACCGTCAATCAGCACGACCGTATAATTTGATTCGGCTCCTCGTAGATAGACGTTTGCAAAGCTGCCGCGACTACCATTTGAAATGACATGTATGCCCGATATACGGTCAAGCAAGTCGAGCATGCTGCGGTATCTCCTTTTCTCGATCATCTCACGATCGATCACTTTGATGTGGCCAGGAAGGTCTTCGATAGTTGAATTAAGGCGAGTACCCGTGACAATGATAGTCTCGGTTGCCGAGGCCTCGTTATTTGCAGCCGCAGCTAACTTAGGATTAGCAATAAACACACATCCGAGCAAACACATTCTGATTCTTAATGCTGACCTTTTTAAGGCTAGTGACACGGAGGAAGCACTGGTTGGCCGTTGGAATGCGCGCATATCAGTCAACTCGAGAATAGATTCGAAGATTCAGAACGAGCAAACTGGCGACGCAGATAGCAATACCAAAGAATTCCCTAGATTCCTCTGTGTAAGGTTTTTCGGCGGACATCTCGCCAATCAAATCGGCCAGGGTACCGAATGTAAGCAGATCAATAGGTGCCTCAATCAGGGTACCCATCCAGAAAGTTAGTATCAATAGTGGAAGTTGGGCCGTCCAAAACGTGTTGTACCCCTTTATTTCCGCAAACCACAGCCCGCTACAGACAAAATAAGCGGAAAACCAGAGCAATGGGTCGGAGTCATTTAGTTGAAGCACGGCAAAAACAGCAAATAGACCTGACCAGATGCAGCAAAGTAATTTTTGTTTCGTGACGGGTTTCATTTTTACCTGATTGTGTTTGTCGACAACTGATTTCTCGATTCTGCAGTTGACTCTTAAAGCTGTTTTGACTAGGGTGGCCAGATGGCTAATTGGCCTTACCAATATACCTTAGCATAATAAGACCAGCAGGTGGACCTATGTTTCAGAGAATAACAAAACTTATAATACTCGGCGTTGTAACTTCAATTCTGGCATTTGGCGCTGCCGCTGAAGAGCTAGCTATCGAAGAAGTTATCGTTACAGCAACCAAGCGAGCAGAAAACGTTCAGGATATTCCGGTTGCAATCAGTGTCGTGGATGCTGAAACCATTGAGGCGATGGGAATTTCTTCATACACAGATATTTCAAAGATATCCCCATCCTTGACAATCAATCAAGGTGATTGGGCAACCAATAGCAGTTTCAGTCTGCGCGGTATTGGTACTAATGTATTCAGTATCAATATTGATCCGAGTGTTTCAATCATCATTGATGACATCGCGTTGGTTCGCTCTGCACAGGCATTTTCGGATCTATCGGATATTCATCATATTGAGGTTTTGAGAGGACCACAAAGTACGCTTTTTGGTAAAAGCGCATCGGCGGGTGTTATTAACATCACGACAAAATCGCCCGGTGACGAATTTAACGGTAGTATCAAAGTTGGCGCTACTGACGATGATGAAAGAACAGTGTCAGCAACAGTCGGTGGTCCACTCAGTGATAATTTTGGTATTCGGATAACAGCCTTTGATAAAGATAGAGATGGCCATCTGTCGAACCTGAATAATGGATCGGATGTCAATGGGGGAGAGTCTAGTGGCGTCAGAGCAAAAATGGTTTGGGATGTGAGCGATACACTGACGGCAAAATTGTTTTTAGAACGCAGCGAATCTGAGTCTTTGTGCTGTCATCGTTCGTTGCGAGATGTGCCAGCCGGCGCTGCCTTTTTAGGTTTCGTACCTGCGGCCGGCATTCTGGGTACCATCACGCCGTCTCAGGACAACGACCAGATTTCAGTCGATGACCCAACTTTCGATGAATCTGAAAGCGACAGCATTTCACTGAGTTTTGACGCGGATATTGGCGAGCATCAATTTCTCTCCATCACGTCTCTAACTAATTGGGACTACGATGTCGCAACAGACGTTGATGGTACCAGTTTCGATGTCTTGGGTGCCTTTACAGGTGGCGCTGCATCCGGCGGTATTATTCAGGGCGGCGGCTTTGAACTTGAGTCACTGTCCCATGAATTCAGGCTGGTTTCTCCAGCTTCAGATAGCTTCGAATATGTTGCGGGAATTTATTATTCTGATATCGATTACGGTCGGAACTTTAATAGAGGCCCTATTTTTTCTGCCGATTGGGTCGCCGCAACAAGCACCGAAACGCTTGCGCTCTTTGCTCAGGGAACATGGCGGCTTGGCGAAGACACTGACCTTACAGCTGGGCTACGATTGAACAAAGAAAAAATTTCCCAGAGATTTGATAATGCTATATCAGGTTTGAGCTTTGCTAGTAGTGATTCAGAGAATGCGATACCCGGTAAGATTAGCCTGCGTCATCACATGAGTGACGATCTGATGCTTTTCGCCAGCTATTCAATTGGTTACAAGGGGCAGGGTTATGATATTTCCTCGAGCTTTAATCAGAATACGACTGACAATCCAGTCGGGTCGGAGGATTCTAATTCGATAGAACTTGGCTTCAAGGGCACGTTTCTGGATGGTCGACTGCAACTTAACCCAACGGTGTTCTTTGCAAAATATGATGATTTTCAGGCGCAACAAGCGCGAATCGTCGACGGTGTTATTGAGCTTGGGATAGCAAATGTGGGCGAATTAGAAACTTTGGGTCTAGAAGTTGACTTCCAGGCAGTTCTAACTGAGAACCTTAGAGTCGTTGGTGGTCTCGCGTACACGAAGGCCGAGATAAAATCATTCCCTGGTGCTGACTGCTGGACAGGGCAGACCGTGGCTGAGGGTTGCGTCACAGATGCTGCTAGTGGCATTTCGGCGCAGGACCTTGCTGGCTCTGATTTGAATAATTCGCCTGACCTTAAGCTGACACTGAGTGCGGAGTACTTCCAACCATTGGCTGCCATGCCTTTTGATGGCTTCGCAAATATTTCTTTTCAATGGCAGAGTGATGTTAATTTTTCATTGCTTGGTGACCCTGGCTCAGTACAGGACAGTTACGGTATTTTGAACTTAAATGTTGGCGTAGCTGAGCGTGAAAACCAGCGTTATGAGATTTCATTGTTCGTCAACAATATGCTCGATCAGGATTATGTCAACGGAATTGCTAACATAGGTGGATTATGGGCGGGAACGCCAGTTTACTCACATATGGTGCCAAGGGATTCAAGACGCTATGCTGGTGTCAGAGTAGGCTTCAATTTTTAATTTGAGGGGCATTTATTGTGTTACGACGAGAATTATTGTTTCTTGCTTCCGGGGTAGCCCTGTCCCCTGGCCTCCTGGGTGCGGGTGCTTCTATTATGCGAGAAAAGCCACTAAAGTCTTCGAACAAGTTGGATCATATTGGCCTACAACTCTCAACAGTAACATCGTTGATGTTGAACGACTTTGAAGGAACATTGGCCAAGATTTCTGAAGTGGGTTATGACCAGGTCGAATTCTCAGCAATGGGATTTCTTGGCCGACCGGTTAACTATGTTCAGAAGTTACTGATTGACAATAATCTTGCTGCACCGGTGGGCAGAGTTTCACCGGCTTTACCCGAGGGTACGTTGCAGTTGCCAAGAGCGGAGCTTCTACAAGTTTTTCGGGAGCACTCCAAACCGGAATATCTTCTCGAGAATATTCGCCATTGTATCTCCGATGCGCAGATGCTGGGTCAAAAGTATCTAAACCTGCCTGCGCTAATGCCTGACAATTTTCAGTCGATAGATCAGGTAAAAGCTAATATTGATTTGCTCAATGCGGCGGGTGACTTGTGTGCCAAAAATGGTCTATTGTTTGGGTATCATAATCATGATTGGGAGTTAAAGCAGATTGATGGTGTTATACCCTTTGATCTGATGTTGGAGCAGACAGACGATGACAAGGTAGGATTCCAGTTGGATGCCTACTGGATCGTTAAAGGTGGCGGTGATCTTGATAGCTACTTGACCAAGTATCCGGGTCGATTTCCGAGTTGCCATATGAAAGATATCGATTCGAACGGCGACTTCGCTGATGTGGGTGACGGGAAGATTGATTTCCCAGCTTTCACACGTAAAGCGATTGCTCAGGGTTCAAAGTATTTTTTCGTAGAAAGAGATAACCCGCCTGCTCCGGCGCTATCGATTGAGCGATCATACGCTTACCTTAGCAAGATGACGTTTTGATGAAAATTGCTCGGTGTTTCGCGTGCCTGATACTGCTGTCACAAATTTCGTTTGCAGAAGAAGCGCCTTTTTATCTCACACTTGATACACCTCCGGCGCCTGAGCTGAGCCCAGCAAAAGCGCTGGGTAGTTTTTCAATCGCGCCAGGATTCAAGATTGAGTTAGTGGCCTCTGAACCGCTCGTTGTTGATCCTGTCGCGATTACTTGGGATGAACTTGGTGATCTTTATGTGGTAGAAATGCGCGGCTTTATGCCAGACGCATATGGCAACAACGACAAGGCACCCGTGGGTGAAGTTGTTAGACTCAAGGATCTGGATAACGATGGCCGTGTCGATCAGCGAGAAGTACTGCTCAATAAACTGGTATTGCCTCGCGCGATCGCTATCGTCAACGAGGGGTTGTTGATTGGTGAGCCTCCGAACCTCTGGCTGTGCCCAAACAACAATGGTTCATCTGCGGAAATCAGTTGTAAGAACAAGGTAAAAGTCGCCGACTATGGCGACGAACCTGGGAATGTTGAGCATGTTGAAAATGGTTTACTAGGGGCAATTGATAACTGGCTCTATAATGCAAAATCCCGCCGACGAATGAGATTTGAAGGTAAAGACCTTTTCATTGAGCCGACATTGTTTCGAGGTCAGTGGGGCCTCACTCAAGATAATCAGGGCCTACTTTATTACAACACCAATTCGAATTTTTTACTGGGTGATCTCTATGACGCCCAACCAATCATAAATGCCGGTAATCTAGCAGCTCCAGGACTTAATATTCCTGTTAGTAAAAACGACCAGGTATTCTCCGTGCGTGTCAATCCAGGCGTTAACCGAGCATACGTTCCAGGCGTTTTAAGAGAAGATGGAAGGCTGAATAAGCCAACGTCCGCGAGTGGTATGGCTTACTATCGAGGAGGTTTGTTCCCAGCCTCCCATAATCATGATGTTTTTGTGGCAGAGCCCGCTGGCAATGTAGTGGTGCAGCTTCGGCTGGAACACGACCAACTTGCTGTCAATTCAGAGCATATCCTTTACGAGGACCAACATTGGGGTCAACGGGAATTTCTAGCTTCAACTGACGAACGATTTCGTCCCGTCGATGTTGATGTCGGTCCTGATGGGGCTTTGTATATCACCGATATGTATCGCGGCATTATCCAGGATCAGATTTTTCTTTCTGATGAACTTCGGTCTCAGGCTTTGGCGCGCGGTCTGGACAAGCCTGTTGGAATGGGTCGCATCTGGCGCATTAGTGCGATTGATGGACCTGAGACCTCAAGGCTTGGTAGTTTTCCTGCAAGTAGCAGCAAGCTATTAAATTATCTGAAAAGCGTAAACGGGTGGGAGCGTGATACTGCACAGCGGTTATTAATAGACAAAAAGAGTAGGTTTGTAGACAGTGGATTGAGAAAACTCGTCAGGCAAGACAATGAGTATGCTGCGTTGCATGCCATTTGGACGCTCGAAGGGCGAGGTAAGCTAAAGCCTGAAATTGTGCGCCAGGCGCTGGCTCATCATAGTCGTTCGGTAAAGCTTGCGGGATTGCGGGCAGGGAACAAGCTTCTAACCTTCGATGAATTGCTAGATTTGGCGGAAAATGAGAGCCAGCCTGAATTGGCGCACCATGCCACAATGTATCTCGCTGAACACAATCAGCAAGAAAAAGTTCTTAAGTATCTTGCAACAAAGCTGCTGGACGATGGAATTGATAAGTTGGGATTGATAGCAATTCGCGCG
>Ga0315322_10002896_pt1 | contig 13304 bp, 16 predicted proteins | sample M110021515metaG_FD_203461 | JGI IMG/M metagenome (GOLD analysis project Ga0315322, IMG submission 203461) | Ammonia-oxidizing marine archaeal communities from Monterey Bay, California, United States - M1 100m 21515 | ecosystem: Environmental > Aquatic > Marine > Intertidal zone | place: USA... | reverse complement strand
ATATTTTAAGACAATCAGATAATCTTCTCACATTAAATATTGGATATCCTAAGACATTTTCTATTTTATTCTCTGAAAAAATAGAATTTATTTTTCTAAATAACAACATAATAAATTTTGGAGATAGTAGAGGAGTTACAATAAACAGCGGAGGATATGTTAATGTGGAGTATTATTCAGAAATTCCAAAATTAACAAAAGAGGTTAACTGGGAAGAAGACAAATTTAATGTAGAAATTATAACAGAGTCTCAAATTGATGAATTTAATTTTGATCAAATAGCAAAAAGTATTAGTTTTAAAGTTAATGAAAAAAATAAATTTGTAACTGTGAATATGGAACATAAGTTGTTGGGTGGGCCATATGTAGTATTATTAAATGACGAAAAAATTCAATATACTAAATATTCTAATAATGAAAATAATACTTCACTTACCATAAAACCTGATTCATCAGGACAAATTACAATTATTGGGACTACAGTAATACCAGAATTTTCAATGTTTCTTCCTTTAATAATGGGATTTTTGATAATTTTGACGGTTCCATTTATGAAAAAGATTAATCTCCACTAGAGCCACATGAACAAAAACCATATTCATCTATTCTAACCTCACATACAGGGCATTTTTCACCATATTCTACTTCCCATGGTTCTTTTCCAAAAAGTTTGAAATGATCATCAATTTCTATTGGTACTTCACGTTTTTTATCCAATGATTTGTATAGATACAGAAACTATACATAGATTATCTGAGAGAAATTATGAAAATAGAATGTGGTTGTCATTGTATAAAGTGTAAAAGCACAAATCTTGAATCAAATAAGATAGGAGTTATAGAAAAAGATGGATATTTTGACATGCATCATACGTGTCAACAATGTAATACACATTTTGATCATTTAGATGGAGAAGTTTTTTCTAGCTGTTTAAGCTGCAATTATTCTTCTAATTAGATATTGGTTGTTCAATAGAATAACAAATTTTATTTTTAGTAGAATTTTTAGTGAATTTCTTGTTTAAAGCCATTTTTGCTAAAGATTTTGAGACATCTAATGAACTTGTAGCCCATCCATATTCTCTAAGTTGTTGAACAGTTTCACCAACTGTTCTTGGTGAATCAAAAAATTTGCTAGTTTCTAGAATTTTTAGTTTTGATTCAATTTCACTATTATTGATATATTTTGGTTCATTAAATTCTGGTTCAAAAGTTTCTGCATCATCTAAATATTCTAAACCGTGTTCAATTGTATTTGGAGTTGATTTAGTAGTAGATTCGTAGACAATTTTACCCTGGTTTTCTGGCATATATTGAGAAATATTATCTATAATTTCACCTAATGTTTGGTTATCTACATAGAAATCTCTAGAATCCACTTCAATCTCATTTTCACCTATTTTGAGTTTAATTCGTGCCAATGAAAATAATTAGGTTAATTTTGATTTATTGAGATAGCTCTAATGAGATTTAAGATTAAATCAAAAATTTTACACAAATAATTAGGATTTTTTAGCAATTTTACCTTAAAAGAAAAAAATTTGAGAGTTGAACATGATATCATTAAAGAAAAAAAGTGTAATAATTCTATTTTTCTTATTAGTTGGTTTCTTAGGATATTCACAAATTCAATCAGCATCACAAATATCAGTTAATCTTTCTGAAAATGCGATCATTAATGAAAATGAAAATGAAATAAATTATGAAATTGAGTTAGAATTTAAAAATCCATCACTGTTAACACTGCCAGCAGGTAAAACTGAATTCTTTGTATTTTATGATGACGAAATAGTAGGGGAAGGTGATTTAGAATCTTTTACATTATATCCAATAAGTACAAGTTTTGTAAAAGGAACTTTTAAAACAAATTCTAATTCAGATGAATCTAAATCTGTAAAAATATCAGGAATCACAAAATATGATTTATTGATAACATCAATTAATGTTCCATTTGATTACTATCCAAATGAAGAACAAACAAGGAAATTTATACAATAAATTTAGTTTCTTATCAAATGCTTACTGTTTTTGGTTCAACTGCTCACGATACAATCAGAACTCCAACTAAAACTCTAAAAAATGTTTTAGGGGGAGCTGCAACATATGCAGCAATTTCATCAAGTAATTTTGTAAAAACTGGGTTAATTGCAGTAGTTGGTGATGATTTTTCAAAAAAGAATCATAATATTTTATCAAAATATCTGGATTTACAGGGATTAGCAATAAACAAAGGAAAAACTTTCCGCTATGATGGAAAATATGATAATACTCTAAGCACAAGATCTACTTTAAAAACAGAATTAAATGTTCTTGAAAATTTTAAACCAGTTGTTCCAGATGAATATAAAAAATCACAATTTGTATATCTTGCAAATAATGACCCAGAACAAAATACTAAATTAATTAAAGAATTTGATAATGTAAAATTTTCAATGTGTGATACTATAGATTTTTGGATTTCAACAAAAAGAGATGCAGTAATTAAAATGATAAAAAATGTGGATGCAGTTGTAATAAATGATGAAGAAGCTAAACTACTCACAAAAGAACATAATCTAATCAAATGTGCAAAAAAAATGAGACAGTGGGGTGCAAAATATGTTATAATTAAAAAAGGTGAACATGGTTCTTTGATGTTTTTTGATGATGTAGTTTTTCCTACAGCAGGGTTTTCATTAGAAAATGTTGTAGATCCTACAGGTGCAGGTGATTCATTTGCAGGTGCAATGATTGGATATCTTGCAAGTAAAAAAACAACAAAGATGTCAGAAATAAAAAAGGCTGTAGTATATGGAAACGTACTTGGTTCGTTTGCAGTTGAAAGATATGGTTTAGATGGTTTACTAAAAATAAAAAAAGGAGATATAACAAAACGTTTAAAATCATATGAAAAAATGATCCAATTCTAAAAAGACTTAAGTAAATAATTTTAAAAATAAATTATCATGTCAGAAAAAAATGAAGATAGATTAGATGAAATTTTCAAACTTCAGAAAGGTTTGTCTGAAATAATGAAATTAGATAGATATCCAAAAGATGCAGAAGGTAGAATTTCTGCATTATGTACTGCAATAATGCATGAAGCTGTTGAATTACAAAGAACTACAAATTGGAAATGGTGGAAAACACCTACTGAATTTAGTCAAAATGAGGCTAGAGAGGAATTAATTGACATATGGCATTTTGTAGTTCAAGCATCATTAGAATTGAAATTAACCCCTGATGATATCTTAAATGAATACAAAAGAAAAAATCAAATTAATCACGAAAGACAAAAAAATGGTTACTAATTTTTCTGAACTCTATTAATAATTAATTCAATATTTGTTTCATTAATTAAATTGACAAGAGTGATTTCTTTTTGAAAATACTGTATTTCTGATTTTGATATGGTTAAAATTGGATCAGGACTTGTTGAATTAATTATTCTATTTTTATCATCAATTCCATTTTGATATAATTGAAATAATGAATGTCCAGATTTATGACCCCAAACTTCTTTTCCACATACAATAATTGTTTTAATTTTTTTATTTTGATTTACATGCTTTATCATTGAGTCAATTCCTTTGTTTTCAGTAAATAGTCTTCCAACAATTGCAATTTTATCAATAATTTCAGAATTTTTTATTTCTTTTAATAATTTAATGCTAGATAGCGTACATATACAAATTGATGAATTAGGATTACCAATATAGAATTCTTCAGAAATTGGTAATAGTTTTTCACAAATTTTACCAATAGTATCACCTAGTTTATTCATATTATTTCAGAAATTGTTTTTGCGATAAATTCAACATTTTGTTGAGTTACTTTAGGATGAATGGGTAAGGAAAGCACATGTGAAGAGGCCCAATCAGTAATAGGTAATTTGATTTTTGATTTGTACAATGATGTTTTGTGTACAGGTTTTAGATAGTATGAAGTTGCACCTATTCCTTTTGCATTAAGTTTTTTTAAAAGAGTATTACGTTTTGATGTTGTAATCGTGTACAGATACCAATTAACTTGTTCATTTTTTCGTTGTTGTGGAAGATTGAGATTCAATTTAGAAAGTAATTTTGACAATAGCTCTGCATTTTTTTGTCTAATTTTTAAAAATTTTGGTAATTTTTTCATTTGTATTGTTGCAATTGCTGCATTAATTTCAGGTAGTCTTAGATTAAGACCAAGTAATCTTGTATCAGATCCATTCAATATACCATGATTTCTAATCATTAGTAATTTATCTCTAAATTTTTTATTGTTTGTGACAATAAATCCACCTTCCCCTGCAGTCATTACTTTTGCAGGATACATACTAAAACACCCCATTTCAAAAAATGTTCCTGTATATTTTTTCTTATAAGTAGAACCCAATGATTGTGCTGAATCTTCTATAATTGGTATACTAAATTTTTTAGCAATTTCAGAAATTTTATCTAAATGAGCTACATTACCATAAAGATGTACAGGGATTATTGCTTTAGTTTTTTTTGTGATTTTTTTCTCAAGATCATCTGGATCCATTGTAAAATTTTCTTTTAAAATATCAACAAAAACAGGTTTTGCACCAGTAGAAGTGACAGAATTTGCTGTTGAAACAAAAGTGAAAGATGGGATTAGTACTTCATCTCCAAATTTAATATCTAGTGCATATAGTGCTGCTTGTAATGCTGCAGTACCAGAATTTACAGCAACAGTATATTTTGAATTTACAAATGATGAAACAGATTTTTCAAAATCTTGAACATATTTTCCACCATGATTTGAAGAAGAGGTTAATTTGCCTGTTTTAAGAATAGAAGTAACTACTGAAATTTCTTCCTTGCCTAGAAAAGGAATGTTTATGGGTATTTCCAATAATTAGTTTGATAACAGTTACGCTATAAATCTGATTTAATATGTATGAATTTTTATATTTCAAAAATTGGCAAATCATAGAATGAAACCTAGACATTTAGAAAAAACTGATGCGGGTTACAAAGTGTATTTGTATATTTTCTACACTTGTGGAGCTATAATGATTTCATCATTAGTTTTTGGTGTTTATGCAACGATGTTAGAATGGTTAGCAAATGGAACATATGTTATGGGTGAAGTAATACACAATACAACCATTCCTTTTGAAAATTTTGCAAGGGTTTCTACTTGGATATTTTTTTCTACAATAATTGGATGGTACTGTGTTACCAGAATTGGTTGGAGGAGAACTGCAGGTGATAAAATTATTGGGATTAGAATGGCTTTACTCCAATTAATGTTACTTGGATTTACAATAATTGCTTTCTATGAAGTTTTATACAACTTTACAGTTTTGAATGCACAGATTACAGCAGGTGTAATCAATGGAATAGTTCCAGATATTGATATGTTATCAGTATCTTATCCAGATCCCGATCGTCCATGGAATTTAGTTTTTGCAACAAAAATTTTTCTTGCTGGATTTATTATTAGTGCACATGCATTTTATCTAAGTGTAAAACCTAGAAAAAGCTTAGATGATTAAGAATTTTAATGTAAAATTTTATAATTTATTGAAATTATTTTAAAAAAAATCTATGTAAAATTATTTTTTATACTATTAGATATATAGAATGGTATGGGATTATTTGGTTCAAATAAAAATGAATTGAAATGCAAAAAATGTGGAACTACATTACCAGATTCTGAAAGACTGAAAAAACATCAAGAAAAAGCCCACAATAAGAAAAAAGAAACATGTCGTGCATGTGGTGCTGAATTTGATTATAGTGAAGAATTAAGAAAACATAAGAAAAATTGTAAATGATTATTTTAGAAATTTTTAGATTAAGATTTTGCAGGTCTTTTAAGTGATTTTTCAATTGCTTCTAAATTTGCAATTTGATTTTTAGAATTTAAAGTCAAAGTTTGAATCATTTCAGACCCTAATTGAACAGATTGTTCAGGTAATGTTTCTAAAAATTTTTCTAATCCTTTTTTATAATTATTAATTAATTCTAATCCTTCTTCAAGAGTCATAAAAAATATTAATTTTTTAGGCTTTAAATTTGATTTTATTAGTTAATAATTATAAAAATCAAAAAACATCATCATTTTAAAAAAATAGCATAAATATAGGTACAATTTAAAAATTTTAATTGGTTATTCTATCTACAATCAAAGAAATTTTTGAATTAATAATTCATAGAAGAAAATTCCATATGTTTCCAATTATCATTTTACTAATTGCATTAATTGGAGTAACAGCTCTTGCACAATCAGGTCTAGTGGCATTTATCTATCCTATTTAAAATGGAAACTACTTCCCCCCGATTCAAATCATTAGCTGTTACTGCAGGATTATCTTTTTGGTTCTTCATTATTACATCCTCAACTGGAACATTTTCAATTGAAATTTTTATTATATTTATTATAACAATTCTAAGTATTACTCAGTTATTTGCAAAAAAAATTTCAAAAGGATTAGATATTTTTGCAATAATTAATACAAAAATATTTTTGGGAATTTTATTTTGTATTGTAATTTCTATTTATGGACTATTGTTTAAATTATTACGAATTGATTTGTTACGATTAAAAAAACAAAATGATACATATTGGTTGGATGTAGAACAAACAAAACCTCACAGAATTAGGAAACAATATTGATGTATAATTTAGGAATATCGTGTTACTATCATGATTCAGCAGCAGCTCTACTTAAAGATGGACATGTAATTGCAGCAGTTGAAGAAGAAAGGTTCACAAGAAAAAAATTTGATGATAGTTTTCCTCATAAATCAATTGATTGGTGTCTAAATGAGGCAAGGATAACAGCTGATCAGATTAATTCAGTTGCATTTTATGACAAACCTATTTTAAAATTTGAACGATTATTAGATAATTATATTGCAGTTGCTCCACGTGGACTGTATAGTTTTTTGGATGTAATTCCTAAATGGATTCACAGAAGGTTATGGATTAAAAATGATATTAAAAAATCACTGAAAGGGTTCAATGGAGAAATAATATTTCCAGAACATCACCTATCACATGCAGCACATGCATTTTATACATCACCATTTAAGGAGGCTGCAATACTTACAATTGATGGAGTAGGAGAATGGAGTACTACTTCAATTGGGTATGCTAGTGAAAATTCTGTAAAAATTACAAATGATATAAGATGGCCACATTCACTAGGATTATTTTATTCTGCATTTACTTATTTTTTAGGATTCAAAGTTAATGAAGGAGAATACAAGTTAATGGGATTATCATCATATGGTAAACCAAAATATTATGATTTGATAATGGAGAAATTGATAGATGTAAAAGATGATGGAAGTATTCACCTTAACATGGAATACTTTGCATTCACATATGATAAAGTAATGACTAGCAAAAAATTCTCAAAACTATTTGGCATAGAACCAAAAACAAAAGATGAGAAAACTTTGCAAATTCATTTTGATATTGGAGCTAGTGCACAAAAAGTATTAGAAGATGTAATTATGAAAATGGTTAATCATATTCATGCCAAAACAAAAATGAAAAATATCTGTGTTGGTGGTGGTGTTGCACTAAATGGAGTAGCTAATTATAAAATACTAAAAGAAGGTCCATTTGAAAATGTTCACATCCCACCATCTCCAGGAGATGCAGGTAGTGCAGTAGGGGCTGCACAATACTTGTATTATGTTTATCATAAAAATCCTAAAAATGCATATGATGAAATACAATTAATTAAAGAAAATGTTTACGTGGGTCCATCACATAGTAATAAAGAAATTAAATCATTTTTAGATTCTAAAAAAATTTCATATGAATTCTTTGATGAAACAGCACTACTAGAAAAAACGGTAGAATTAATTACAAATGAGAATGTAGTTGGATGGTATCAAGGAAAAATGGAATGGGGTCCAAGGGCATTAGGAAATAGAAGCATACTTGCTGATCCACGAAACAAAAGTATGAAGGATATTTTAAATAAAAAAATCAAACATAGAGAATCATTTCGTCCTTTTGCACCAAGTATTTTAGAAGAATATGTATCTGATTACTTTGAAATGGATATTCCTAGTCCATATATGCTAATGGTAGCTAAAGTAAAACAACCGGATAAAATACCCGCGGTAACTCATGTTGATGGAACTGGAAGATTACAATCTGTATCAAATGAATCAAATCCATTATACTATAAGTTAATTCATACATTTTATGAAAAAACAGGAATTCCTGTTTTAATTAATACCTCCATGAATGTAATGGGAGAACCTATTGTTAATACTCCCGAACATGCGTATAATATGCTTCTTAAAACAGATATGGACTATCTTGTTTTAGGAAATTATTTACTTTCTCGTCCTTCTAAATAACATATCTATACAAGTTTCTTACAAAAAGTAATTCACATTTATTTTTCTAAAATAATCGATATAGATGATTTACACAGTTTGTTATCTATTCTCTAATTTGTAATTATAATTGTCAGAGTATTTAACAAGGGATAGATAATTTTATAGGATTAGATTTTAAAAGTTGTTTTGATTTGGATATAATTGAAAAAGTAGATTTAATTGAAAAACCTCCAACTGAGGAGGTTGTAACACGGGAAGAATTAACTAAATTATTTAAAACAAATTCTTCTCCAAATCATTACATTGGTTTAGAAATTTCTGGCTTTTTACATTTAGGTAGTTTAATCAGTACTGGTTTTAAAATTAATGATTTTGTAAAAGCGGGAGTTAAATGTAAAATTTTTCTTGCAGATTGGCATACGTTGATCAATGATAAATTAGGAGGGGACTGGGAAACAATATCCAAGGTTTCAAAATATTATCAAGATGCATTCAAGTTAGTCTGTCCAAATGCTGAAATTGTTTTAGGATCAAAGTTGTATGAAGAAAAAACAGAATATTGGTCTGAACTTGTTAAATTTACAAAACACATGTCAATTGCAAGAACAATGAGAACTCTAACAATTATGGGACGTTCTGAAGATGATAGCAAAATTGATGTGGCAAAATTACTTTATCCAGCAATGCAAGCAGTTGATATTCATTCTTTAGATGTTGACATTGCTCATGCAGGAATGGATCAAAGAAAAATACACATGTTAGTTAGAGAAATTTTTCCTAAAATGAAATGGAAAGTTCCAGTTTCTGTTCATCATAAATTATTACCAGGACTTTCAAAACCATCAGATTCTGATAATTCACAAGTATTAGGAAAAATGAGTAAATCAGATCCAAATTCAGGTATATTTATTCATAATACAGATAATGAAATCAAGAAAAAAATTAGTAAATCATGGTGTGAAGAACAAAATGTTGAAAGTAATCCTGTATTAGAAATAGCAAAAAATGTAATTTTTCATGAATTTAATGAAATGAATGTTGAAAGACCAGAAAAATATGGTGGTAATGTATCATATTCTAATTATAATGAATTGTACAAAGATTTTGCAGAAAATAAACTACATCCAGGAGACTTAAAACAAACTGTTGGTAATTATCTTGTTAAAGTAATTTCTCCAATTAGAGAAAAACTAGATCTTAGTGAAGAGATATCTGAAGCAATTAAGAAAAGTTTCTAAACTTTAAGATTTGGGTTAGTTTGTTCTTCTAAATTATATTTTGATTTGTATCCTCTTGGATTGATCATTAAATCTTTGTAAGTATAAGTTGATGAATTACCAACAATGACAGTACTAGTCATTCCCAACTCTTCATCAAAATTAAGTAAATTTTCTAAATTTGTCATCACAATAGCTTCGGATTCTCTATATGCACTTTTAATTATTGCAACAGGTGTTGTAGGTTTTCTATGTTCAAGCAATATTTTTTGAGTATCCTGTAATTGATGAATTCTTTTCTGACTTTTAGGATTGTAAATTACAAGTACAAAATCACCTTGTGCAGCTGATTTTACACGTTTTTGAATAATTTCCCATGGTACCATAAGATCACTCATGCTAACAACTGCAAAATCAGTCATTAGAGGTGAACCAACAATGGATGCACAAGAATTCAATGCAGATACTCCAGGAATAATCTCCACTTTAAGATCATCAGAAGGATCCCAACCTGTAGCTGCAAGTGTCTCATAAATTAATCCAGCCATTCCATAAATTCCAGGATCTCCACTAGAAACTAATGAAACAATTTTTCCTGATTTTGCAAGATCAATGCATTGATGAGCCCTTTCAACTTCTTGTGTCATAGCATATCGATGAATAGTTTTGCCACCTATTAGATCTTGAACTAAATTTACATAGGTTTCATATCCTACGATTGTATCACTTTCAGTAATTACTTCTTTAGCTCGAAATGTCATATGATCGTGATGTCCAGGACCAACACCAACAATGTAGAGTTTACCAGTCAATTTTAAAATAATTTTTTTATTAACTAATTTATCCGTTTATCGAAACTCCTATTGAAATGGATCTATTATTGGGGAATTAATGATGTATTCACTGTTTGTTGGTCGAGCAATACTAACAGTAAGTGAATCATCATTTTGAAATGAATCTATATCAGATTTTGTTTGTAGAATTTTTGCTAATTTAGAATTATTCCATTCTATAAGATAAACTTCTGAAAGTGGGCTGTAATTTTCTTCAATAAAGGAAAAATTTGAGATTTCTGGTTGGTAACCTAATGAACCAGATCCTTTAATTCCATTTTTAAATTGAAAAAAATCAACTACTGATGAATGAGTTGAAAGGTTTGAAGATGTAGGCGAATATGGAACACCCATTAATTCTGCTGGTCCTAATGGGGTTGCATCTGTTACAATATAGTAAATAGTTCTTCCATCAGAATCCCAACTTCTATGAGCTACAAAAGTTACAAAAAGTTCATCCTCATTTATCTCAGTAATTTGACCTCCAGAAAATGACATTTCATTACTAATTTGATTATCTGAGCGTATTTTCATTTGCCCATCGAGCCACTTAATTTGAGGAGCATTAATAATTACATTTGTTTCATTAAATTCAATTCTACCAGATTTTTCAGCATCAATTATATCCGATGCTGATTCAAAAATTATTTCTTTTTGACCTTTCTTCCATGTTACTTCAATAATGGATCCTAATGCTGAATAATCTAATTGTTCAGGTGTACTAGAAAAAATTTCATTTTGAAATCCAAATATTCCATCTCCTTTAATTCCATTTTTAAAAATAAAAATTTTTTGAGAAATATTTTCTGGAATATTTTGTATAGATTTGGATAATTGAATATTCCATTTTTGTTTTTCTGAAATAGTATTAACATAATTTTTTTCACTAGCATCAGTAATTATGTAAAAAAGTTCATTTCCATTATGCATTCCTTTATGCATTGGAATTATGGCTGCAAGATTTACTCTTGAAAGTAATAATGAAGAATCTTCTTTTTCAAATTCAAGTTTTTGTGTAAAAATTTCAGTAGGTTGTCCCCTAATCCAACCATCAACACTAACAGTAGTAGTAAATTCTTTAGAATTTGGTGAATGTAATCCAACCCCAGCTCCTGTAAATTCAAAAGAACCTGATTTTTTTTCTGGATCAATTAATGATAGTCCATAAATTGTATTTTCATTAACAGTCCATGTGTCTTGACCTTGTACATCATTGGAATTAATTTCATGTAAAACAACTACTTTAACAAATTCACTAGATGTGAATGTCATAGAACCATCATAGATTGTACCCTCATTGGGGGATAGAATTACTGCTAATTGATGATTTTCATGTCCTAATCCAGGATCTTGAGAAGATGAAAATGTTTGTGTAAAGTGAACTTTTTTGGTAGAACCCGCATCAACATATTGATCTGAAAAAGTTGAAACAGAAACTATACTAGTGATAAAAATTCCAATAATCAAAATAATAATAATTTTTTTCAATAATTTTGACTGATTTTATTACTTTAAATGATTTGTCCTAGTTGATTTTATCAAGAGTAAATGCATCGTGAATTGCACGTACTGCTAAATTAGTATCAGAATTTTTTACAACTAATGCAAGATTAAGTTCTGAAGAACCTTGAGTAATCATAGATACATTAACCTTATTTTTCTCAATTGCAGCAAAAACTTTAGATGCAACACCTACTGTTCCTCTCATTCCAGAACCAATTAATGCAATAATAGAAACTCCAGTTGTTACTTCTAATTTTTTAATAATTTTTCCTAAAAGATCCATCTCTAATGCACTAACTGCTTTATCAAGATCTGTATTTTTTACTACAATGGTAATACTTGATTCAGAAGGGTTTTGAGAAATCATCATCACGTTAATTCCAGCTTTTGCTAAAGTTGCAAAGATTTTAGCTGCAGTTCCAGGTGTTCCAATCATACTCCCACCTCGAATATCAATTAATCCGTTATTACGAATATTACTTACACATTTTACAGTATTTTTTACAGATGTTGAAGGTGATGCTGTAACTAAAGTTCCTTCATTAGCTATGCTAAAGGAATTTCTAATTTTCATAGGTATTTTCTTTGTTAATAGAGGCTCAAATGTTCTTGGATGAATTTGTTTAGCTCCAAACAAAGCCATTTCAATTGCTTCAGTATAAGATACTTCTTTGAGTAACTTTGCATTTTTAACAATTTTTGGATCAGCAGTCATTAATCCATCAACATCACTCATTAACCAAATTTCATCTGCTTTTAAACAAGATCCAATTATTGTTGCTGAATAATCAGAACCACCTCTACCAAATGTAGTTGTATGTCCATGTTGATCTGCACCTGAAAATCCACCTATGACAGGGATTGTTTTTTTAGAAAATAATGTATCTATACTTTTTGATACTCTTAATCGAGTTGTATCCATAAGTGGTTTTGATTCGCTAAAATTAGAATCAGTTACAATACCTACTTCTTTACCAGTTAAAGAAATTGATTTTTTCCCTAAATCATTTAGTGCAGAAGAAATTAATTTGGCAGACAGTCTTTCACCAAATGATATCAGGTAATCCATTGATCGTGATGTTACTTCCCCTAACAAAACTAAACCATCTATTAGTGCAAGAAGTTCAGTAAAATCTTCATTTAACTTTAGTAATAATTTTTTTTGTACATCAGATTTTTTGATTGTTTGTTTTGCTAATTGTTTATGTCTATTTGTGATTTTTGATACAATTTGTTCTGCTTTAGATTTATTTTCTTTTTTTATGGATTCAGATATTTCAATTAGATCATCAGTTGTTCCACTTGTTGCAGAACAAACTAAAACAATTTGATGTTTTTTAGATAAGATACTAACATGTTTAGCTACTGCTTGAATGTCTTTTGTATTGGATATGGAAGTTCCACCGTATTTTAAAATAAGTTTCAATTCAAACTAACTGAATTATTTAA
>Ga0315322_10002895_pt1 | contig 13306 bp, 13 predicted proteins | sample M110021515metaG_FD_203461 | JGI IMG/M metagenome (GOLD analysis project Ga0315322, IMG submission 203461) | Ammonia-oxidizing marine archaeal communities from Monterey Bay, California, United States - M1 100m 21515 | ecosystem: Environmental > Aquatic > Marine > Intertidal zone | place: USA... | reverse complement strand
TCTTCCCATTCAAAAGACTCCACGCTTGCCCTAGGCGCAATCCACAGCATCAATAATGCATCCTCGCACAAGTCCCGAGGTATTCAAAAGGTGGTGGCCGCTCGGAGATCGGCCGCGACCCAAATTGGCAGCGAAGCAAGCTTCGAGATACTAACTCGAAAGGAATTCGACACGCTCGACCTCAAGCTCTGGGCAGCCCTTTCCTGCCCAACTCGAGGCCTCGACTTCGACGAAAAAACGATGGATCTCATCGATGCCGACGATGACGGCCGCGTACGAGCTCCAGAGCTGATTAGCGCCACCCTTCCAAAACCCTATCAAGTGGGTAGAGGCCTCCGGACTCGTTTTCAACCAAACCTCTCTTCCTCCAACTTAAAAGACCCCGTCCAAATAAACCCCCGTTCCGTAATTCCCCATTAAGCATGAACCATTCACCCCGACCTCGCCCGCTCCACATCGCTTTCGCTCTTTCGCTCCTACTGGCAACGCAGTTTCTACAAGGCCAATCGGCCCCAAAACCCAACATCGTTTACATCATGGCCGACGATCTTGGTTGGGCCGATGTAGGCTTCAATGGAGCCTCGTTTTACGAGACGCCTAACATCGACGCTCTTGCCGCCCAAGGTATGCGGTTCAGCGACGCGTACCCGGGAGCGTCGAACTGCATGCCCTCTCGAGCCTGTATCATGACGGGCACCTACATAACGCGCACGCAAATGTGGACTCCAGGATCTAAGGCTAAGGGAAAAAAGGAAAACATGAAGTTTCTCGTTCCTCGGAATGGCGACCAAAAGGGCGACGGCACTCTACCCACTCAAGAGACGCTCGACCCTTCGTTCACAACGATTGCCAAAGTTCTAAACACATCCAACTACACCACTGCCCACCTCGGCAAATGGCACCTCGGCCCAGAGACGCATGGATTCGACCTCAATGATACGAACGGCTTAGGCGGCGGAGTTTTAGCGAAATACTACAATGACATCGATGTCGCCGAGACCCTAACCAACCGCGCAGTTCAGTTCATCGCAGATGAATCCGAAAATCCTTTTTTCATCTATCTCTGTCATTGGGATGTACATACGCCCATCAAAGCCCGGCCGGAGGTGGTCGCCAAATACGACAAGAAATTCAAAAGCCGACAATGGGATTACGATTGGAACACCACCTACGCAGCCATGATCGAAGCAGTCGACACCAGCGTAGGCCGCGTGTACGAGGCCCTCAGGATCCAGGGAGTCGCCGACAACACGCTCTTCATCTTCACCTCCGACAACGGCGGCCACGCAGGTGCAACTCCCAACAAGCCTCTACACGGAGCTAAAGGCGCTTTCTACGAAGGAGGCATTCGAGTCCCCATGTTCGCAGTCTGGCCAAACACCGTCAAAGCAGGAACGATCTGCGAAACTCCCATAACTGGCGTGGACTACCTGCCAACATTCGCGGCCCTAGCCGGCGCTGCCTTGCCCAAGAATCAACCAATCGATGGACGTTCAATTGTTCCCCTCCTCCAGGGGAAGAACGCCCTCCAGAAACGATCTATTTTCTGGCACTACCCGCTCTACCTTGCCGGCAATGCCTACAATCTCGTAGTACCGATCCATGGAACCGATACGATGTATTGGCGAGCGACGCCCAGTAGCGTCATCCGAAAAGGCGACTGGAAGCTCATTCAGTATTTCGAGAGCAACACAGTCGAACTCTACAACCTACGAAAGGACATCGGCGAATCGAATGAACTTTCCAAAACGTATCCAGAAAAGGCCAGCGCTCTTCTTTCCGAACTCGAACGTTGGCAGAAGAAATCCAACGCAATCATTCCAACTCAAATCAATCCGGACTTCGATGGCTGAGAAGTCATTTCCAATACAAATAGACACCCATGAAAACCAAACTATATTCACTCACTCTCGCGGGGCTTATGTCCGCTTCTTGTTTCGGACAGCAAATGGATTGGGAATCCTACGATCCTCCTTCGACGCTTGTCGTCCCGGAAAGCCCAATTACAAAAGCGAAATTTCCATTCATCGACGTTCATAGCCATCAGTACCGAATGGGACCTTCGGATCTAGACGATCGAATCGTCGAGATGGACGCGATGAACATGGGTATCATGGTCAACCTCAGCGGACGCGGCGGGTCCCAGCTGAAAGCAATGGCAAGCAATGTGCAAAAGCATCACCCAAGTCGCTTCGCCCTTTTCACCAATATTGATTTCAACAACGTCGACGAAACGAACTGGGCCACGCGAACGATAAGCCGACTTGAAGAAGACGTTCAAAACGGTGCCAAAGGGCTCAAAGTCTACAAAAGCCTCGGCCTTTCAAATAAGGATACGCAAGGAAACCGAATTGCAGTCGATGACCCGAGACTCGATCCCGTATGGGCAAAATGCGGCGAACTCGGAATTCCAGTGATCATCCACTCTGGCGACCCAAAACCCTTTTGGTCTCCTTTCGACAATCAAAACGAACGTTGGTTGGAATTAAAGACCCACCCCCGGAGAAAGCGCGAAGCCAACAATCCGGCCCCTTGGGAACAGATCATCGCTGAGCAGCACAATGTATTCCAGAAACACCCTAACACGAACTTCATCGCCGCCCATATGAGTTGGCTCGCCAACGACCTCGGCAAGCTCGGCGAAATCTTGGACGAGATACCGAATATGTACGTTGGTATCGCTGCGATAATTGCCGAGCTCGGACGCCAGCCTCGCATGGCCAATCGCTTCTTCGAAAAACACCAAGACCGAGTCCTCTTCGGTAAAGACTCCTACAAACCAGCGGAATTCCCCACCTACTTCCGAGTCCTGGAATCCGACGACGAATACTTCCCCTACTACAAACGCTACCATGCGTTCTGGCGGATGTACGGCCTAAACCTTCCTGACGAAATTCTCAAAAAGCTCTACTACAAAAACGCCTTGAGCATCATCCCCGGCCTAGATCACTCGATCTTCCCGAATTAAACCGCGCCTGAAGAAAAGCGCAGTCGGAGGGATCGCGGACCTATTTAGCCGGTTCCAAGGAACGGCGAGCGTCTTCAATCGCGGCACCGGGTCCTTGTCCAATAAGACGGAAGTCGCTCGCCACGTTGAAAAAGCGATACCCTTGTTTCCAGAGGCACTCCCTGTCCTCGGGGACGCAACGGAGCCTTTTTCCCATATCGGCGTCCGAATGTATCGGATCTAGCCCTCGACGACCGTGAGATGGGAACTTCATCACATTCACTACGCGCTGGCTTCTTCCTGATCATAAACATGAGGAACCATTATGCCCCCGCTCCCGTTTCTAGCAAAAAGGCGGAATCTGTATGGTCCCGCGGCTTGAGCCTCAACATGCAATCGCATTGCTAGAAGTACGGCCTACCAGTATCAACTATTTAATTACATTCGTAACGAGATGCCGATACTCTAGGCAAATCCATACGCAATCGAAATCGGCTTATCCCATCATTTCAGCGACTTCAGGATCGGAGTAACCCGCATTGACGTAAACTACAGTTCCCCCGACTGACAATTCCTCTCGTACAATTGATTTCAACGTAACCTATATTGTTCATCCTACCCCCAAAGAACGTCCCCATAGCAAGACCAAGGCTGATCCCCCGCAGAGCAGAACCAAAGCCCCAGTTAAAAACGGAATCAATCGCTTCGACTCTAACCGCCCATGGAAAAATAAACACGCGCCCCAGTCCACTCAAATACTCGTTAACAAAGACACGAACCCAATCCACTGGCAGGTCAAGGTATCCTGTCCCGTGAGAACGTCCCAAAAAGCGAAGAACACTGCTACGGTCATGCCGTAAGCGACGCCTATCAAAGCGCCAGGACCATTGGATCGGGATACGAACAACGCTAAAAAGAACAACGAGAACAGCGGTGGAAAAAACAAACTCGATCTTTTCTGTGTCACTTTTAGGTAGTTCCCAGGAACATACCGCACGCCTATCGAAAGCGCTACGACCAGCAATCCGGAACACCAAGCGATTCCATGATTTCGTCGGCGTCGTGCCTGATCGCTTGACGGCAAAGAACAAATACGTGGGAGTAAGTCTTGGTTAAGTACAGCGGTAATTGAATTAACCCCCGAATCTACACTCGACAGTCCCGTAAGCAACGAATGAGCGATGAAAAACGGAAATAAATTATCTGCATTCTCACCAAGATCAAGTCCCGGTTTCGCCAACAAAGCCGAGTCGCGAAAGTACCCCAACAATGCGAAACCAAAAGACCGAGGAATAAAGTCACAATGACTGCCGCAATGCTTTGAATTAAAAATGCTCGCCGAGCGGAGGACGCGCTCGAGGTGGCCATAAATCGCTGCACCATCGTCTGATCAGCTTCAGCCGTACAAACGCGAAACACCAATTGCATAACGATCGCTCCAACCACCGTGGCTCTGACTTGCGGGTCCAAACTCAACACAGGTTGCACATCCCAATTGTCTCTCCATTGCGTAAGAATCCATGAAAAGCCACCCAGAGAAACGCTCACTACGGCAACCGACACCACAGCTCCGATAAAGAGCAAAGAAAATTGAAGCAGATCCGCCCTCAATCCACCCATCGAAGTGTAAGCCACTGCGATGACGCCCGTCGTTACCGAGATGAAATAGGCTATTGGAACCGAAAGGATACCAGTAAGATAGACGGGGCCATTTGGATGATCTCGCCAGGATAAGCCAAGTAGGAGACTGTGCTCAGTAGCGAAGCGAAAAGCGAAATCCCTATCAAAAACGGTGACATGCTTCTTCCGCCCAAGAAGTATTCTTCTTCCGATTCCGGGCGTCTTGAAAATCGCCAACCCACGCACAGCACGACGAGGGCGTAAGCGATCACCACCGCCCAATCCTGCCACGCTAATGCATCAATTTCCATTAACGTCTTCGCCCCGCATTCTTTTCGAAAACTCAACTCTCTCCTATCGCGGAAACACTTCAAAAACATACCCAACTAATTTGAGTTGTACATAGTCAACTTTGTATTTTAAAACGGATTACAAATTGTTCAGCTTTATCGTAAACCTCACGACACCCCCGGTAAATCAACTATTATGAAGTATTGGAAACGCGCTTGGATCCTCGCCGCGATCATCTCCACCAGTCCCCTACTGGCAACGGCGAAAGAGTCTATTCCTCCTGGGCCACAATACCGTATCGAAGAAACGCTCGTATCCTATCGTGGCACCGGATCCAATGACTATCTGGCATTTCCTGCCATCGCTCCCTTGGCCGGCAACGAGATCCTGCTTTCGTACAAGCGCGGTAGACAACACGCCAGAGATCCTGGAGCCGTACTGGAAGTCATTCGAATCGATCTTGAGAGCGGTCGCCAGCTCCAAGAGCCAATCCAAATCGGAGTACCTGAAGGGATCATGCAAATGGGCGAATGGATTCGTTTTCCAAACGGAAACCTGGCCACCTATATCGATGTCCAAAAGGTCGACGACCAGGGCCAACATTATCGAACTGGATTGATGCGAGCCATCAGTCGAGACAACGGCAGAAGTTTCGAGACCCTAGAAAGCGTAGGTCTGATCGACGGAGTCGAATACGGATATCTATTCGATAGCGCGACGATTGGCCAACGGCTATACGCCTTGATCATGACCTTCGAATACCTTGCAGGTGGAAGGCGCTCCGTAGATGTTCTCTACTCCGACGACAATGGAGAGACTTGGCATTTCCAACGAAACCTGAATCACGAATTTGGGGATATTAGAATCAACGAAAGCAGCCTCATCCCTTATCTGGGTGGCTTCATCATTGCGACTCGTGGGTATGACTCAATGCAGCGACTCCATCACGTGGATTCGAATTTCAAACTTATCCAAGAGGTTAACATCACGGAGAAAACGCCGACGATTAGTTCGCATATAGGCAGACCTCGCCTCTTCGAACACTCGGGTAGTTATTTTCTAATCGGCCGCAACCACCGTGCTCCTAATTACAAGTTTCCCATGGAACTTGACTTGATTCGCTTCGATCCCACGAACCTTGAAATCGAAGAGCAATACGTTCTCGACAATATCGAGCGAGGCGATGTCACCGATGGTTATTATCCATCACCAATCATCGTCAATACTGCCAAGCGGAAGGTCCTCAACGTCTTCGACTATAAAGCCATAATTGGAAATTCGCCCGACATCATACGCTTCCAATTCGACATGGAATCCTTCCTCCCCTGAGACTCTGTTAAACGTTCCCGTAATGCGGGGTGCAGACCTGGAATGATGGCCTTGCCCACTCCCGCACATTTCAAGCCGTACAGGAAGCGCATCCGATTGTTCTCGAGCACATCAAAAAGTTCTTCGCGAATCCGTAGGGCAATAGAACCGGCGAAAGCCATAGTGGAGCGATCGATCCGACTTATCGTTTTTCCCTATAGGACGCGATCCCGACTTCCTGAGCTTTAAGCGCAGCCTTTATATATTCATCAGCTGAGCGGCCGGTCACTTCAGCAATCGAAGCTCTGATCAACTCCCGACTGTCTCCCTTTTTCTTCAAACCGGTAAGTTTCAGGCGTAGGTTATCTATAAATTCGTCACCATAACGCAGATACAGATCGAACAGAACAAATCGACCTCCAGTCGAATTCTCGAAGTTCAATCGAATACGTTTCCCCGAACTCATCCCCGACCCTTTTCGTTTTTCTCCGGTATTCCAATTCAAGGAATCGAATTTTTCTCCTAGGGTGTTTCGCGGATTTTCGATTCCGGCCACATAGAGATCGTAAACCTCCTTTAAACCATAACGATTTACCGTCACAACATCGTTCAGAAAATTGCAGATGACTGGATCGAACCAGTCGCGATCCTTGATCCGGTAGGTCCGATTTCTAAAGTGTCCCAGCAAAGTTGATGAAAACACTTTGCGAAATCGCGTATTGCGCCGGCTAATCCAAGTAAATGGATCATACAAATGACTCATATTCTTCACGATCAATCTCTGTAAATGCGCAATTTGCTCGTCCGTATTTTGCTTCCTAGAAACAATGATCGGATAGGAAACCGTAACTTCCTTGAAAAAGCTTGGATGCACGTTACCCGGAAGGCCGCGATCTTTGATAATATGGAAACCTTCATTGGTCTCGAGATTGAGCCCTTGATTTTTCGTAACCACCGTTAGGCCCTTGCGAGTGGGAACCTTCACTTTCCACTCAGTCAAAACGCGGCGCTCCCAGGTTTGAGTCTCCCGATCGTATCGCAGGTTTTTGGCGTATTTATTCCCCGGCAATATAGGATCCATCTCTTCCAATTCCCAAACCACAAGTTCCTTGATTTGAAAAAATGGTTTCGAGCGTAAACGTGCGAGAATCGCTCTCTCACGGGCAAGCCATTTCGTTCTATCTAATTTGAAATTCGTAATTCCGAACGACGTCGCCAGGGCTGATAGTTCTTGTTCGTGCAAAGCTCCTTGCTCCAAATGGAAATTCATATGAAGCGATTCGAGGTTCAGCAAGCGCTGATGCAGCCCGCCCATAATCTTGGGAAAATTCGAATGAATCGCTTTCACGACCTTATTGTCGCTGTGATAGCTCCTCCCCGTAAGGCCATCGATCACATCGATATCGCCGCCATACTTCACATAGGCATCTAAACGAACGAAGAAGTCAGCGTCATCCGCTACTCCCGAATCCGAGAGCAACGATTGAGACCAAAGCGGTAGCTGACTCGAGAAAAGCAGGCATCCGAGAGCCATGCACCGCTTCAAGCAGGAAAAGGTTTTTAGCATAGTTTGCATAAGTCGTTGTGGGGTTTCGCAAGCTGTTGGATTCCCAGAATCAGAACAAACCCAATTATCAAGGTTTCAACATCTTAAGGTATTTATTGCTAACGATAAAGGGTTATTGCCCAAACAACGTTTTGGTATCTTCACCAAATACCGCTACGCAAAGCGCTTAATCGTCATCGATCGGAGGCTTTCCCAGAAAGATTCCATGTACTACTTGAATTTTTGCCAAGGCACTTGTCCAGCCTTCTGCAAGTGGAGCATTAAACTGCTACTCAGTTCCGAAATCAATTTCCGATTCTTCACTGGGGTGGTTTCAAGCGGGTCCTCATCCAGGTTGAAAAGCTGCATAGGTTCGAAAGGCGAATTTTGCTGTAATTTCCAAGGACCCCGCCTAACTGCGTAGTAAGCCCTGCCTTGATACCCCGTGGCTCCGCCCTCGCGACGAACCCAATACAAATCACGTCCTTCGGTGTTCGCCGTATCGCCAGTCAATAAATACGGCAATAACGAACGCCCTTCAATTTCATGCTTAACCTCTACCCCTGCAACTTCGCATAGCGTAGCGTAGAAATCCATCGTAATGCCAACAGTATCCACTTGTTCCTGACGAACCTTTCCAGGCCATCGGACGCAGGTAGGGACCCGTATACCGCCTTCCCAGTGATTCTGTTTTCCACCACGTAAATTTCCATTGCTTTGAAAATGCGGAAGCGATCCACCGTTGTCCGAACTGAATACGACCAGCGTATTGTCGCGTTGGCCCGTTTCATCCAAAGCATCTAAAACCGTTCCAATGTAAAAATCCATGTGTTCGATAAAGGCCACATTCTTAGCCCTTCCCTCCGATAACTCGGGGCTTCGTTTTTTTGTAAGCTCCAACCAATCCGTCGGCGGCTGAATCGGGAAATGAGGAGCATTGTAAGGGAGATAGAGAAAGAATGGGTTCTTTTTGTCTTTTCGCTCCTTGATGTAATCAACTGCCCAAGCGGAAAACAGCTCGGTCGCATGACCCTCTGGATCAACTTCACGGCGATTCTTTCGCATCCAATTGATACCACCGCGACGATGCGTATAATAGTCGTCCATCATGTCGCCTAAGTAGCCGTGAAAAAAATCGAATCCGCGATCATTGGGAATATTCGGCGAGTCGTAACCCAAATGCCATTTGCCGATCATCGCCGTGTGGTATCCACCCTTCTTCAACATCTGAGGCAACGTTATCGCATCCGGATCCAAGTAGCCCCAACTGTTGGGAGCTTTTTGGCGAATAACGCCCGGCACGCCGACTAGATCCGGATACCGTCCAGTCATCAGCGACGCCCTTGTCGGCGAACAAACGGTGCAATTGGCGTAAAACTGATTAAAACGTAAGCCCTCGCCCATGAGTTCGTCGATGCGAGGAGATTTTAGTTCCGTAGCTCCATAGGAGGACAAATCTCCATAACCGAGATCATCGACGAGGATGAATAAAACATTTGGCTTTTGATTGTCGGCCGCAAAGCCTCCCCACGAAAAGAGCCAAACGCTCACTAGGGATATCGATATTCGAGTCAGTTTCATATCACGACAAGGGTGCTAGAAACCCGCCCTAACTCAAGCCTAGAAACAAGCAACGGCAATTACGTAGCGAAATCTTGGTTACAAGTCTAACTAATCGAACTGTAGGGACGGCCCTTGTGCCGCTTCCAGCGAAAAGATCTCTCTGCTTGCGCGGCGTGCCTCAAGCCCAAGTCCTACGCTGGAAAAGCACGAATCAGCGACCTATCTTAGTGATCCTGTTTTCTCCTCATCCAGCTGCATTTTGATCTTTCTCTGAGGATTGTTCGCCCAAAACGAAGCCATTACCAGTATGACAGCAACAGCGAATGTACTGCCAAAAGCATTTCGATAGCTCCCAGTGAAATCTCTAACGACACTGAAGAGCAAGGGTCCCGTTGCGCTCGCGATGACCATAGTCGACATCATAACCCCGCTAATCGCTCCGATATGCTTAATCCCGAAATAGCGCGGCACGAAGGCCCCAGTCATCGGACCAAACGAACCGCTATTGATGCTCATCCCAGCGATCATCATCGGAATCATCCAACCGTCGATACGCGTCATCAGAGCGAATGATGTCAAACCCGTACCCGTTGCCATTAAAGCCGCGAAAAATTTCAAGCGGAAATGATCGCTCAACCAGCCTATTGCTACGCTCAAAACCCCGCCAATCAATGCTCCTGGCAAAAAGAGTCTCAAGATCCCTTGAGGCGTCATACCAAGCTCCTTCGCCAAATCCAAAACATGGAAAACATAAGCCGTCACGAATATCGACTGAACCGCGAAGATCCCGCAAAAGACCCAAAACGAAAAATTCTGAATAGCTTCATCGCGCGTGAATTCTTTCACTACCGTAAATTCCGGATCGTCCCGCTGCTTCTGCCTAGGTGCAATACCCGCATCGATCGACAAATCGAACTCCTCAGGATTATCTCGATAGACGAACCACGCATATAACGCTACGCCAATTCCCGAGCACAAACCCAAGATCCTCCAAGCGACTCGCCAATCAGTAGCCTGTATCAACTCGTAAAATACCAAAGGCGAAAGCGAAAAACAGACGCTTACGCCAATTCCACTTATAGGTAGCACCTTACCTCGGTGATACCTCCACCATTTAGCGACCATATTGCGGCCCGCCATGGTTACGAATCCCTGTCCGGAGAAACGAAGCATCCAAAATCCCACACTTAAGCTCGCAACCAGCATTGGGCTCGTCGGACTGTCCAGTCCTAAAACCTTAGCGGCAAAACGCGGAAGCCAATCCACGCAACTCATGTAGAGCATCGATAGCCCCAAAGCCACATTGGCTGCTACGACCAAGCGGCGAGAACCTATCCGATCGCAAACCTTTCCGGCCCAGAAAAGCATAATTCCGCTCGTTGCCGTACCGAAAAAATACGCCAAGGCCACCTGAGAGCGACTTATGCTTAAGGCGCTTATCAGCTCATCATTAAAAACATTAACACCAATCGTCTGCCCCGGTATACTCGCCACAATCCCCGTTGCCCCTGCGACCGCAACCACCCAGCCGTAATGAAACGGGAGCGACTTCGGACGGAAAGGAAAATCAGGCTTGAACAGCTTGGAGAGCAACACGTCGAAACACTCCGCGACAGCTCTTCCAAGGTCAATGCAGGAGACTTAACTCGCATATAAGTTAAGGGAGGGAGCACCTGAAACAAATCAATCCCACGCAACGCTAGCTGAAGACTGCACGTGGAACACGACCACTCACCCTAAAGGCTAGCGATCTCTATCTTACGAAATTCGAGTAAACCCATTTCCGCCTGAATCCCCACGTGGCCCGAGAGGTTCTCGATGCTCGTACAGGTCGTTACGAGGATCCCGTTGAGCCGAATCTCCATCGTCTCGCCGAGGCAGGTAATATCGTACCGCTGCCATTCGCCAGTTGGCTGATACGCCCGCTTCAAGGCTTCCAAATTAGATTCATGCTCGAATGGGGGTGCGCCGTAAGGAATCATTGTCGCAAGCGGATTTCCTCCTTCGATCGTATCCAGACACTGAATCTGGTAGCCGTTATCCGGCCAGCCGTTTTCATCATCATTGCTCGTCGGCCCTGTGCGGACGAAAATCCCGCTGTTCGCGTTTGCTTCGAGGAATCTAAATTCCATCGTTAAGGTGTAATCGCCGTAGGTATCCGCAGATCGAAGCCACCCGGTTCCTCGATCGATCGTCAGCACCCCATTCGCAACGGAGAACAAACCTCCGTTTTGAATCTCCCAGCCGTCAAGGCTTTCCCCATCGAAAAGCGATTCGACATTCGACGAACCGCCGCAACCCGAAAAGAGAAGCCCTACCAAAATAAATAAAATAGAATAGCTTAATTTCATAGTCTAAATTTTTCTAATCGAATTCATTCCTGCCTATGAGCAAGAGCTCCAAGCTCTATTGAAACCATCAAAGCGAAGTCGTCCAGATAGAAACGAGCGCAACCCATGCATCTGTAGAACCGGAAAGACTCACCTTGACGAGCTCGTTATTCCGAAATGCTTCGGCAGCAAACGCAGGATGGGGTGACTGATGACCAGCATAATCGAATTTATACCTCATGAACTCCGTTCCACGTTCTACGGTCGCACAATGGTGAGGAGCCACCCTATTTCAAGCACTTTGTCTGGTCTTCAAAAACGGAAACCTTAACCGGCTCCAATGTCCTGTCCCTCCTAATCCGTCAGCTCAAAATGAACCGTACTGGTTTCGACTGCGCTATCATCTAATTGGTTCTTTCCCGGGATAAAGACCCGGCTCAGGTCAATCCCTTCTCCTGAACCAGGCAGTCTTTCACATTCTTTTAACGCTCATCCGCCAACTGATTAAACGAAAACAAGTCGACCGGTAAATCCCACTTGGAAAATAGCTCCGATTCGACCCCGTCGAACGGAGGCAGATCGGTGTCAAGGTCCGGTCCGGCGACGGTTTTGGTCGCGTTGGATACACCTCCGAGCAGACTACCCAATCCAGATTTCCTACCTCCTTCTGACTCACCCTCGGTGAGACCTCCAATCAAAGCGATAATCTCGCGGTAAGAGCCTTTGGCTACATACACATATTTAGGCTAGTCGAAATTCTGCAGCATAGTCAACGCGTTAAACCGCTCAAAGTTTCCGCCACGCTCTCCTGGAGAACGCTCTTAAGGATTTGTGGAACTCCGAAAAAACCAAATTAAACGTACAAAACTAAAGAACTCCCGCAATCTTCGAAAAACGAATCACCTCGGAGATTCTAAGTTTTTCAAGTAAGCCCATAGAAGACGAATCCGAATATCCAGAAAACATAAAAAACCTCCTGAAGTCACGTAATCAATTGCTATTGAGCACGTTTTTTTTGAGCAAGAGTACGTGAATTTCGATGCGGTTATTTGGGATATGGACGGTTTGCTCCTCGACACGGAAAGGCTCGCTCACGAATCGTGGCGACAGGCCTCAAAGGAACTCGATACTGGAATTGACGATCGGATCTTCCTCGAGATCATCGGTATGAACGTTGATAGCTTTCATCGCTGGCTTGAAGAAAATCTCGGCCATCAAACCGACGTCTCCGCCCTTGTTCAACACGCCAACGACATCTATCAGGTCAAAATAGCCCAAGGCCCGCCCTTGAAAGCAGGAGCCACGGACTGCATCGAATGGCTGCGCCAACGCGGCATTCCCCAGTCGGTGGCCACTTCGTCCGCTCAGAGCTTGGCCCAACGCAAACTGAGTCATCATGACCTATTGCCTCATTTCCATTCCATTATTAGCGGCGATCAAGTGACTCATGGCAAACCGCACCCGGAAATTTTCCAAAAAGCAGCTAAGCAAATGCAAACCCCACCCGAGCGTTGCCTAGTATTCGAAGATTCCCGGTTAGGAGTCATTGGTGCTGCCGCTGCCAGAGCAAAGGTTGTCCTCGTTCCCGATCTCGCAATTCATGACGACGAAAGCAAACGTCTCGCCTTTCAAATTTGGCAATCCCTTGAAGTAGGTCCTCGAAGGTTTGCCGATTGGTTCAGGACCTCCTAATACCTTCGA
>Ga0315322_10002892_pt1 | contig 13308 bp, 11 predicted proteins | sample M110021515metaG_FD_203461 | JGI IMG/M metagenome (GOLD analysis project Ga0315322, IMG submission 203461) | Ammonia-oxidizing marine archaeal communities from Monterey Bay, California, United States - M1 100m 21515 | ecosystem: Environmental > Aquatic > Marine > Intertidal zone | place: USA... | reverse complement strand
GGTTTCTATGACGAGGGATACGAGGCCATCCGTAAAGCTAGATACTTACGACAGATTAAGATGGGTTTGTTCCAAGAAGGCGTAGCGCAACTGAGCGAACCCGAGCACACTCCTTGGTCCGCTCTGGCGGAAAAAGAAAAAAAGAATGAAGCTCTGCGTATGCAGATTCATGCGGCGATGGTGGACAGAATGGATCGAAACATAGGTCGCCTGACCTCCAAGCTTCGCGAAATCGGGCAAATGGAAAACACCTTGATTCTCTTTCTAGTCGACAACGGGGCAAGCCATGAGAAGCCGTCGAGGGGAGTTAAGAACCCAAGTGCGCAATGGGGAAGCGTCGGTTCTTTTGAGGCGATTGGGCAATCCTGGGCGAACGCCACCAACAGTCCTTTGCGCAAATGGAAGGTTCAGGGATTGGAAGGAGGAATCTGCACGCCTATGATCGCTCATTGGCCAGATGGGATCAGGTTGCCCAAAAATTCGATTTCTCGCGAACCTTGTCACCTCATTGATTTCGTGCCTACCTTTATGGAACTTGCCGGAGAAAAGGCGCGGTATCCTAAAAACCTTCCTCCTTTGGACGGCATCAGCCTTACGCCAACTTTTGCCGGCAAAAAGATTGAGCGTGAAAAGCCCATTTTCTTTCAATATGGGGGTTGGCAAGTCCTCCGAGAAGGCTCCTGGAAACTCGTTCAAAAAAAGAACGGCCCTTGGCATTTGTACGAATTGGGCAAGGATCGTACGGAAACAAGAAACCTTGCGTCTAAGTTTCCCGAACGGGTGCTGCAAATGAAGACACGCTGGGAAGAGTTGGCCCGGGAGGTTGGTCTTACAATGAAACCTCAAAAGAGTAAAAAGAAACCTTGAAAAAAAATAGCCTGAAATGAGAAGCCTGGAAATCACCTACCCGAGCATTCCTATGAAACAAGTCGTCACTATCCTTACGTTACTGTCTTTGCTTGGTCCGCTTTGCTTTGGCCAGTCGATTCAACCAACCCACCGAAATTTGCGCTACAGCAAGGAGTTTGACCGCAGTGTGCTGGACTTGTGGACGGTTAAGGGCAAAAGGCCTGCTCCGTTGGTCGTCTACTTCCATGGGGGTGGGTTCAAGACTGGTGACAAGGCCTTCTTTTCCCGTAGTTCCATGCTGCGCAAATATCATCCCCAAGGAGTTGCCTTCGCGAGCGTTAATTATCCCTTCCTCGTTCATGTAGAAAAAGACTACCTCAAGATCATGAATCATTGCGCCGAGGCAATCCGTTTCCTCATGGAAAATTCTGCGAAGTACAACCTTGACCCAAATAGAATCTCGGTCTCGGGTGGCTCCGCAGGTGCCATCATCACTTGCCATGTAGGGCACGCCCATGATTTGGGAATCCGTTCACTCTTTCCAATCCAGCAACCCATGGGCACCCCTCTGCTAACCATCCCTTACTTGCGAAAAGGAGGGCCACCTATTTTCGTCTATAACCGGTCAGACCGGAACGATCGAGTACATCACCCCGATAACGCTCTTTTTGTGAAAAAAAAATGTGATCTTATAGGAGTTGAATGCATTGCCTATGGAGTTGAGGGATCCGGTTTGCCGCTTTTGCCCAAACGGTCAACCGTAAACGATTTAGCCATGAAATTCTTCAAGAAGTCTTGGAGGATAAAATAACGTGAAGTTCTATTTATGAATGTTTTTTTAATTTGAATCTTCGGAAAAGGTACTCTAAATCTCTTTATCTTGACCTAAAAAGCTACAAAAGCATGAAAAAAAAGGAAGCCACCTACGAAGACATCATAGAAGGTCTTGGAAACAAACTTCCAAGTTTGCCTCAAATTTTGGATGATTTGGTTAAAACATTAGGTAATTTAAATGTAACCTTGGATCTGATTGAGGATCAGATTCGAATTGATCAATCCATTAGTTTGGAGATCCTAAAGGTCGTCAATAAGGTTGAATTTCTTGAGCCTGGAGAAAAGAGGATCACTTCAATTGGTGAAGCGATTCACAAACTTGGTTTTGAAAACGTTCAAAAGATCATCATGAATGTCATGGTCTTACCTTTCTTTTCGGACACCAAATTCCCGCCTTTTTTCAAAGTGGAAACTCTTTGGAAGCATTGCGTTGGGGTTGCCCTTGGCTCTCATGTTATTAGTAGTTTTCTGGATTTTGGAGACAACGATAGGGCCTATGCTTGCGGCTTACTTCACGACATTGGTAAAGTGGCTAAAATCAATTTCGATGCCATGATTTTCAGCAAAGAACTTTTGTCGGCGAAAAGAAAAAAGCTGTCCATTTATGAAATGGAAATCGTAAGGAATTTGCTGCGTCATGATATCCTGGGTGGTCTCATCGCCGAGAAATGGGGAATGCCTAAGGAATTAAGTGAGACCATTCGTTGGCATCATACGGAATTACGAGAAGATAGGGAAGAATTGGAAGACCAGGAGACTCATTTGCTTGTCGATATCGTTTATTTGGCAAACGCAATGGTTAACAAGATGAAGTTTGGCAACAGTGGTCATTCGTTCTATCGTCCCCCGAGTCAGAAATTCTTAAAGACCATGGGTCTAAAAGAAGCGAATTTGGTTGAGTTAGAGGAAGCGATCAGAAGGGATTGGGAAACCAAATTCTCCTACTTGGCGATTCTTAAATAATATTCCTCATTCTTTTCCATCAAGGTATTAAGGCGTTGGATTAAAATTTCCTTAAACTTGAATCTTGTTTCTTTTTTTATGGTTGGAGTTGTTGGGACTGGAGTGATTTCTTCTTTAAGTTAAATTTCGCATGAAGCACTGGATCCTCCGGAATGAGTGCGGAAGTCCTCTTTCGATTCGAATGAATACCGGACCCATAAAAACGAACAATGATTAATCGCCGATCCTTTATCAACTGCAGTGCAACCTGTGCCACCTCATTGGTTGCTGCTTCCTCCGCTAACGCAAAAGAGCCCGAGCCCGGCGTATCTTCGGTAAACGGGTATGATTATCGCCGCCCCAAGTTCAAGAGCGGTTCCCGCCTCCTTTTTCAAGGTGACTCGATCACCGATATGAAATGGGGAAGGAACCAAAAGGATCGCAATCACTATTTGGGGCATAGTTACGTTTACCTGATAGCGGCCCGATTGGGAGTCGACATGCCGGAATCTGGATTGGACTTTTACAACCGTGGTATGAGCGGTCACAAAGTCAGTGACCTGAAGACCCGATGGCAAAAGGATGCGATCGATATGAAACCGGACTGGTTGAGTATCTTAGTTGGCGTGAACGATGTAAGTCGTGGTGAACGAAGTACCTTGGACTTCCAGAAATGGGAAGAGGATTACCGCTTCATTGTCGATCGTAGCCGGAAGGTAAATCCGAACCTGTGCATTGTGTTAATGGATCCATTCGTTGTGCGGATGACGAGATTATCGGCTGATGACATATGGAAGCGTTGGCGGGGTGAAATTGACAAGCTTGGAGAAATTGTTAGCCGATTGGCCCGAGAATTTAAAGCCGTTCATATAGAAACTCAAAAGATATTTGATCAAGCTGCCGAAGAAGTTTCTTGCGAGCATTGGATTTGGGACGGTGTTCACCCTTTGCCTCAGGGGCATGAACTAATTGCAAGGAATTGGTTGCAAGCGGTGAGTGAGGCGACCAATAAAGAGGTATGAACAAATCCATATCGATTCAGCCTGTAGGCTCACGCGTTTCCAAATGGGGTGAAGGCCCTGTATTCTGGAAAAATCATTTGCTGTATGTTGATATCGAAGGGCATGTCCTGGTTCGATTCAATCCCGAGACCGGCAGTGAGGAAAGCTGGGATATGGGAGAGCGCATTGGGACGGTGGTTCCGCTGAAAACCGGAGGGTTTCTTTGTGCAGGTGATTCGGGAATCTATTCCTTCGATCCTGTCTCCGGGGAAAAAACGAATTTGGCGGACCCGGAAGGAGACAAGCGACCCGATAACCGGTTCAACGATGGCAAATGCGACCCTTCAGGGCGCTTTTGGGGGGGCTCAATCAGCACGGTCAAAAAGACAGGCGATGCGAACCTCTACATGCTAGACTTGGAAGGCAACCTTAGCCTTAAAGTATCAGGGGTTACCAATTCAAACGGGATTTGTTGGAATGCGGAGGCGACCGAGATGTACTATATCGACACGCCTACCAAAAAGATAGTGGCGTATTCTTTCGACAATGAAAAGGGTGCGCTCGGTGAACCTTCCACGGTCGTCGATACTGGAGAGGCCGGTTTTGCCGGCTCGCCGGACGGGATGACCATTGATGCTGAAGGCAAATTATGGGTGGCGATGTGTCACGGAGGAACCGTTCTGCGGATCGATCCTTTGTCTGGAGAGCTCTTGCATCAAGTCGACTTTCCCTGCGTGGAAACAACCGCCTGTGCATTTGGTGGTCCGAATCTCGAGCGCCTTTTCGTAACGACCGGTTTGCACAAGACCTTGAATGAACCGGATGCAGGCAAGGTTTTCGTGGTAGATGGTTTGGGTGTCTGCGGCGTTCCTTCTTTTGCGTACGGGAGATGACTCCATACCCTTCATGTCTTTAGGAAGGGATTCTCATGATTTTTTCAAGGTTCCGTCAGTCGTGAATGGAAGGTGCTCCCCTCCAGGATTCTTGTTGGTTACTTCTCAGGAAATTCTTCAAATCTTTGGACAAGATCATTTTTTCGAAAACAATTCGGTTTTCCATGACATTACTAATGAAGAAGCTCAAAGCTTAAACCTTTAACCAACCACCTTGAAAAATGAAACTCTTCTATCTTTTCCTTAATTTATCTTTTTTCTGTTTTCTTAATGCCGGGGAGTTCACCAGTGACTTCGACAATACCCATGATCGGGTATGGTTGGGGGAGGAATATTGGGCTAATCCGATGGAAGATTGGCGAGTCGAAGATGGCCGGGTCGTATGTATGCGTAACGGAGCGAACCGCAACGTTCACTTGCTCACCCATGGCTTAAACGCCGCCGCCCCGAGGGCATCTTTCGTTGCTTCCGTTCGGATGGGAATTGAGGAGAAAACGAAAAAAGGTTCGGCCGGGTTCATGATCGGGGTGATCGATCAGGAAACCCGGGACCCCCGGGCCAGCCTGCTTATGGGGAAGGGACTAGTGGCAGGCGTCAGAACGAACGGCAAATTGTTCATTGGAAACACCGAGTCGGTAAAAGCCCTGTCTTCCCTTCAAGATCTTACTTTGCGCTTGGAAGCCATTCCTTCGAAGTCCAAAGGGACTCACCGTCTTGTACTCATCGCTTTGGAAGCTGGAACCGAAAAAGAACTGGCCAAACTTTCCTCTTCTGCGATCAAGAGCGAAACTCTCGACGGCAACCTAGCTATTGGTTGCAATATTGATCCTCAATCAAATACAAAGGGAGTGGGGAAGTTAGCGCGATTTTGGTTTTCCGATTGGAAGGTCAAAGGCGGGATGCTCGAAGCTCGTCCCGACCTTGCCTTCGGCCCGATCCTCTATGCCATGCATACCTTGAGTCGAGGAGTGCTCACCCTAACTGCCCAGATGCCACCCTTGGGAAAAAAGGAGGCTCAGTCGGTAAGGCTTGAAGCCAAGGTTGGGTCGGGGAAATGGAAAAAGCAAGCCGTCGCGAAAATCGATTCGTTGTCCAGGACGGCAACTTTCCGTGTTAAGAAATGGGAAGATTCCCGAGACGTTGCCTATCGTGTTGCCTTTGAGGATCGGAAAAAAGATGGTTCAACCACTGAGAGATATTTCGAGGGAGTTATCCGAAAAGATCCGACTGAAAAGAAAGAGGTCGTGGTCGCCGGTTTTACAGGAAACAAAGCCACAGCCTTCCCTAATTCCAAGTTAGTGGAGAACATCGGGATCGTTAACCCCGATATGCTTTTCTTTTCGGGTGATCAAATCTACGAGGACGTAGGCGGGTACGGGATTCATCGTAGTCCCGTCGACTTGGCGGTGCTCAACTATCTTCGTAAGATTTATCTTTGGGGTTGGGCATTCCGTGATCTCATGCGTGATCGTCCGACCATCGCATTGCCCGATGATCATGACGTTTACCAAGGGAACATTTGGGGAGCTTCCGGTCGAGATTGCGGAGGAATCAAAGGTCATTCCCAAGGAGGCTTCGCCATGCACGAAGATTTCGTCAACGCCGTGCAACGTACCCAGACGGACCATCACCCCGCTCCCTTCGATCCGACTCCCGTGGAGCGGGGAATCGGAGTCTATTACGGGGACATGATTTATGGCCGAGTGGGATTTGCGATTCTCGAAGACCGAAAGTTCAAGTCGGGCCCCGAAGGAAAAGTAAACTATTGGAAGGGCCGCCCGGATCACGTGATGGATCCGGATTTTGATCCTGCTTCCGTGGACAAGGAGGGATTGGTTCTCCTGGGCGAGAGGCAGTTGAAGTTCCTTCGACACTTTGCCGAGGACTGGAAGGGGACCGACTTGAAGGTGGCTTTGTCTCAAACGATTTTTTGCAACCTGGCTAATTACCATGGAGGTAACCAACAATACTTGGTTGCTGATTTGGACAGCAATGGTTGGCCGCAGGCAGGGCGAAACCGGGCCTTGACCGAGTTGAGGCGGGGCTTTGTCTTTCACTATGCTGGAGACCAACACTTAGCTTCGATTGTTCACCATGGGGTCGAAAAATGGGGCGATGCCGGGTTCTCTTTTTGCGTACCAAGCATTGCCGCGGGTTACCCCCGTTCCTGGCTGCCGGACAGGGAAGGACTTCCGGTGCGCAACCGTCCCGCCCCCGGTTTGGCCAACACGGGAGACTACCAAGATGGACTGGCCAACAAGCTTAGTGTCTTTGCCATAGGCAATCCAGCAGAGAAAAACCGAAAAGGCCGACTCAATACCCTTCATGACAAGGCTTCCGGTTTTGGGATTGCCCGATTTAATACGAAGACCGGAGCGATAACCATGGAATGTTGGCGTTTACTTTTCGATGCGGCCAACCCCCAGCCCAGCGACCAGTTCCCCGGTTGGCCCAAGACCATTAGCTACACCGAGAACTATGGTCGTAAGCCGGTCGGCCACTTGCCGAGCATCAAAGTCATGGGGATGAAGAACCCTGTCATCCAAGTCAAGGACTCCAAGGGCGAACTGGTTTATGCTTTGCGGATACGCGGCGATTCCTACCGCCCGCCGGTTTTCGAATTGAGCGGGGATTATGAGGTGAGGGTAGGCGACCCGGATCTCGATTCATGGAAAACTCTCTCCTCTCTCCAAAGTGTCAAGGCGCCGGAGGGAACCCACCCGGAAAAGATCCTCAAATTCTGAAAGTCGCCTCTAGGGATACGACCGTTTGGCCTTTAGGTCTTCTTGGATCGATTTCGCTATGAGCGACCTTCCTGTGAATTCCGGAGTAACGGACTATTCCTTTGCCAAGCCCCACTTAAGTGCATTGAGCAGAAGTTTTACAAAGGCCGGATTCTTGAAATCCTCGACATGACCGAGGGAAGTGTAAAACACTTTTCCGCCGGAAGGTGATCGGTGAGTCCAGGCGACTGGTTCGGCCGGAAACCCTTCTACCTTACCATGTAACAACGAGACGGACTTGACCGGCAAAGGTGAGTTTCGGTAAAGCGTGGCCGGGGTATTAAACGGAAGTTTGACACCTTTGAGGATCTGATGAGCGGGAGTGCCAAAGGGGGTGATTTTGCAAATTTTGCCTCTGCCGTGGTGCCCGTTGTAATTCCCGCCCATGATGAATTTGTCCCACTCGTCCCAAGTTTCGTGACCCTCGGGTGGGGCTTCCTTTCGTAATGAGAACGCGTGCGAAGCCGTGCGGATGCCCAGTACGGGTTTACCGTCCGAGACGTGTTTTCGAATCAAGTTCATGGTTTTGCCCGAAAAGGCCCGCCTGCGAGCACTGACGAAGAGTAAGTCGGCGGAAGCGATTGCACCCGCATTTTTGAGGACGTGGCGATTGGAGCCTTCGTCATCGGCCGTGCAGTAGCGTACGATATACTTACTACCGAGTTTTTCCTTGGCGAAGACCGGGAGCGTATTTTCCGTTTGGTATTCGCGTTCGGCGATAAGAAAGACGATGGTTGGTTTGCTTGCTTCCGTGGAGGTCAAGAATAGTAAAGGGAACAGGGCCAAGAGTATTTTCATGGCTCAATCCATGCAAGGATCCGAATCCAGGTCGAGGGATAAAAGGGCCGAAACGAAGTTTTCCCTGTTGACTGCCGAAGCATGTGAAGTTGATATATCAATGGTAGCCCAAATATAAAAACATCCAGCTTCTTCATTTTACTCTTTTAGATTTTTAGGTTTGGGTCATCCTACGTCGTATGAATTTTTCTTTGTCACAAAAAGTAGCCTTGGTAACCGGGAGCAGTCGCGGTTTGGGTAGGGGCGTGGCCATGGCACTCGGGAAAGCGGGAGCAAAGGTTGCTCTTAATTACCTGAATGACCGTGAGGCTGCTGAGAAAACCCTGATGGAGCTCCGAGATCAAAAGGTGAACGCCATGCTTGTCCGAGCCGATGCTTCCGACCCCGATCAGGTTGGGGCCATGGTGGAGGCAGTGGAAGAAAAATACGGCTCCCTCGACATCCTCGTTCCCAATGCCACTCCCGATCAACCGCAAAAGCCGATCGAAGAATACGATGCCGACTTCTACCGGCAAATGTATGAGTTTTTCGTTCTGAGTCCCTACCACTTGGCACGGGCTGTTTTGCCTGGTATGAAGGAACGCAAATGCGGACGGATCATCAATATAACAAGCGAAGTCTTCCATTGCAGCGTGCCCGAATTCAGCGCCTACGTTGCGGCCAAGGGTGGGCAAATCGGATGGAGTCGGAGCATGGCCAGTGAATTGGCTCCCTTTGGTATTACGGTGAACACGGTAGCCCCGGGGTGGATTCCCACTGAGCGTCACCAGAACGATCCTCCTGAGGCGAAGGATGCGTATCTCGAAACGATTCCCTTGGGTCGGTGGGGCACCCCCGAAGATGTTGGAAACGCGGTTGCGTATTTTTCTTCCGATGAAGCCTCTTTCGTTACCGGCCAAACTTTGTGCGTGAACGGTGGACGCACTCCATGGTAGTATTCTTTTTTAACTCAATCAAAACCAGTCGAATTCAAATATAATGATGACTACAAAGCTTCAAAAAACTGCCCCTCTTGCGACCTTTTGGGTCGGCACCCTTCTCCTCTCCTTCTTGTTTGGATGCGGTGGAAAAAATAATGGAGATGATCCCTCCGCGGTTATCGAGGGAAATGGGTTCGTCATTCTCGGTACCTTGACTGATCAGTTCGACCGAGCCAAGGGGAAGGCGAATGTGGAGGACACCTTGTCCCGTCACCCCGACATCGATTGCATGGTCGGTCTTTTCGAGTACAACCCTCCCCTTATTCTCGAAGCCCTTGAACAGGCGGACAAAATCGGTTCGGTGAAGGTTGTCGCTTTTGATGAAAACGATCGTACGCTCAAGGGTATTCAGGACGGACACGTAGTGGGAACAATTGCTCAGGACCCCTACATGTACGGTTACAAATCGATGGAGTATCTTGCTGGGCTTCACAAAGGAGAAGCTCCGGCCAAGCTTGCTTATGTGACCAATGGCGTCGCCCCCTTTTGGACCATTGCCGAAAAAGGCGCGCTTCAGGCACAGGCCGATTTGAGCGTAAGCGTCGATGTGGTTATGCCCTCGGGGGGAATCAGCGATCAAAAGGACAAGATCGAAGACTTGATTACCCGTAAAGTGGATGGCATAGCGGTGAGCCCGATTGATGCCGCCAATCAAACTGAACTGTTGAACAAGGCTGCCGAAAGAACCAATCTTGTTACCCATGATTCGGATGCTCCTGATTCCAATCGATTGTGCTACATAGGAATGGATAACTATGAAGCGGGACTCATGTGTGCGGAGTTGGTCAAGAAAGCTCTTCCCGAAGGTGGGAAAGTAATGATTTTCGTTGGTCGCATGGAACAGGATAACGCCAAGCACCGCAGGCAGGGTTTGATTGATGGTTTAATCGGAAAGAAACGCGAAGAGGGTGGAGTGGACCTGCCCGAGGACAAGTTCCTTCACGTTCCTGCTCAAACGATCGAAAAAGGCAATGTCGACGAATTTTGGAGTACTCTGAAAAAAAGGCTGGGCAAGGAGTGACCCTGGTCTTTTCCTCGATTACCATACAATGAGCGAATCCCCCTCGGAAAACCCGGCCCTTTTGGAGGTCCGGGGTATCGGAAAGACCTTTCCGGGAGTTCGGGCATTGGGAGGGGTGAATCTCTCCCTGGAGAAAAGTCAGGTACTTTCCTTGATCGGAGAAAATGGAGCCGGCAAAAGCACCTTGATGAAAATTCTCGCCGGCGTGCAACCCCCGGACGAAGGGGAGATTCTGCTTGATGGGAAGCCTGTTGAAATCGAATCGACCCGTGATGCCTTGGACTTGGGGATTTCGTTGATCCACCAAGAGCTGAACTTGGCGACCAACTTAAGTGTCGGTGCGAACGTCTTTTTGGGAAGAGAACCTTTACGTGGTGGATTCATAGACGAGTCGAAAATCAAGCAGGAATCCGCGAGGTTTCTAGAGATGGTGGGTCTCGACGTTCACCCTGATACTTTGGTTGGAAATCTGACTATAGGCAGGCAGCAGATGGTTGAGATTGCCAAAGCCCTATCGGTCAATTCCCGTATTCTGATCATGGACGAACCTACCTCGAGCCTGTCTCAGGCAGAGACGGAGAATCTTTTCATCGTGATCAAGGACTTGAGGGACAGGGGTGTCAGCGTGATTTACATTTCCCACCGATTGGGTGAGGTGAAGGAGCTTTCGGATCACGTCACTGTTTTGCGGGATGGTGAAAATGCGGGCGAACTTGGGCGTGAAGAGGTGAACCATGAAGCCATGGTTCGACTCATGGTCGGTCGCGATCTATCGGAGTACTACGAACGCAAGGATCGTCCAAAAGGCGATCTTGCTCTGAAAGTCAATAAGCTGAGAACACCGGTGCATCCTAAGCACGAGCTGAGTTTCTCCGTCGCGTCTGGAGAAATCGTGGCGGTTGCCGGCCTCGTCGGGGCAGGCCGTACGGAAATGTTGGAGACGCTCTTCGGCGTCACTCCTGCATTAGAAGGGACTATTGAAGTCTCAGGTTCCGAAATTACAATTGATTCACCTATCTCTGCCATAGAAGCGGGGATTGCATTGGCCCCCGAAGATCGGAAGCAGCAAGGGTTGGTAATAGACATGACGGTTCGTGAAAACCTCAGTCTGGCCGCTCTGAAAAGAGATCAAAAACAAGCCGGCTTTCTTGACATTTCGAAAGAGCAGGAGATTTCCGATGAAATGATCAAGGCCATGCGTGTAAAAACGCCCAACGAAGATCAAGTCATCCGTTTCCTTTCGGGAGGAAACCAGCAGAAGGTCGTACTCGGAAAATGGTTGGCCATGAAACCCAAGGTTCTACTATTGGACGAACCCACTCGAGGAATAGACGTTGGAGCAAAGAGTGAAATTTACACCTTGATGGAAGAACTCGCTGAATCCGGTGTTGCGATCCTTTACGTTTCCAGTGAGATGGAGGAAGTGCTCGGCATGGCGGACCGGGCCTTGGTCATGCACGAAGGGCGAATCACCGGTGAGCTTTCCCGCGACGAACTTTCGGAAGAATCCGTCATGCGCTTGGCAACCGGAGCACCCGGAGACGACCAAGCCGCTTAAACTCTTTGATCATATGAAAAAAATACTCGGTATCTTGTCCCTTCTTGTCTTCGTCTTCGTAGCCACGTCCATTCTCAGTGACGTGTTTCTGGATTCCTACAACTTGGAGAACCTGCTTCGAAGAACGGCTCTTTTTGGGATCATAAGCATTGGGGTTGCTTTCGTCATCATAACCGGCGGAATCGATCTTTCAATCGGATCGGTGGTTTGCCTCGTTGGTTGCGCTCTTCCTTGGATGCTTACCGAGCAGGGATTTTCCGTCCCTGTTGCTCTGGCTGCAATCGTTGGTTTTTCCCTTGCCGTCGGATTCATCCACGGAATTCTCATTACCAAGGTCAAGTTGCAACCATTTGTCGTTACCCTCTGCGGACTCCTCCTTTACCGAGGGATCACCCGCGGGTTTACAGGCGATCAATCTCAAGGTTTTGGGACCGATTACAAGGGGCTTCGTGAGTTGGCAACCGGAGAGGTTCCAATTTTTGGTTTCGATCTTCCCATGCCCTGCATTTTCCTTCTGGTTGTTGCCGTGCTTGCCGGAATCTTTCTGAACAAGACAATCTATGGCAGGTATTTGTTGGCCCTTGGAAATAACGAGGAGGCTGCCCGATTCAGCGGTATCAATGTGGATCGAATGGTTATTCTTGCTTACGTGATTTGCGCTCTTTGCTCTGGTTTGGGAGGACTCCTTTTCGTCCTCGACGTCAATTCCGCTCAGCCCGTTGATTTTGGTAACTTTTACGAACTCTATGCCATTGCCGCGGCCGTTCTGGGAGGGTGTAGTCTTCGAGGGGGAGTCGGAACGATTATAGGGGTAGTGATAGGCACTGCCCTCATGCAGGTTTTGCGTAACATGATCGTACTAGTCGACTGGATCCCCACTCACATCGAATACGCGATCATTGGAGCGGTTATCCTTGCCGGAGTAGTGGCGGACGAGTTACTCAAGAAGGCGGTTGCCCGCCGACAGGCATCCCAGTCATAGGCCGAAAATCCTTGGCTGTTTCCTTGGCTTGCGCCATCTTGGAATGCCTTTGCATTGCCCCTGAATTACTATGAGTTCCCCCCATAAAGAGTCCTTTCCCTTGAGTCCAATCAACAAGTTTCTTGTTTCGAATGATCTTCGAATCAGCGACAACCCATGCGTCAGTCAGGATTTTTGCCTCGATTGGAATGCCTTCGTCCGAGCGGTCGAGCAAGGAGGTGTTGTCGAGGAATTTCCCGAAAGCGCTTTCGTGACCGAGCATGGGAACTGGGTGCTGGTGGAGAACGAGCAAGGAGATCACGCCTGGTGCCTGAGTTCCGAGCAAGGCTCGGTGCAGACGGACCTTTTGGCGAATGGGGTGGAGTTGTCAGGAACCGCTTTTTTTCCCGCCAGTTTCGAGAACCTGATCGGGCTCAAGAATTTGCTGCAGGAAAGGGATGAAAAAAACACCGCCTTTCCGACTGCCGGAGGAGATCTCGGCAAATCAACCCTTGGAATCGGAGCACGGTTCACTACCTTGCATTGGGACGGGGTGGACTGGGCCATGAGCCGTCTGAGCAAAGGACTTACAGCCAACCAGAACAGCATACCCAGAGAACTAGTCTACGACGTCGACGAGATGCTTTCCGACAATTTGGATTCCGTACCCTTTCCCTTCATCGGATGC
>Ga0315322_10002890_pt1 | contig 13323 bp, 10 predicted proteins | sample M110021515metaG_FD_203461 | JGI IMG/M metagenome (GOLD analysis project Ga0315322, IMG submission 203461) | Ammonia-oxidizing marine archaeal communities from Monterey Bay, California, United States - M1 100m 21515 | ecosystem: Environmental > Aquatic > Marine > Intertidal zone | place: USA... | reverse complement strand
GGTGCTTCGGATGCCATGCCACCATCGTCGGCCTGCTCGGCGACCATCTTGTCGTCGGCGTCACCGTCGGCGAAAGCGGGACCAGCCCTGACCCAGCACAAGAGGGTGAACGCAGCCAACATCAGCGCTTGGAGGACCTTGTCGGCCATGGTCGAAGAGCTCAGGTGCCAGAGAATTGGACGTCGTCGAACAGCAGGGTGGGGGTGCGCCACGACCCGAGCAGCCAGGGGTCACTCGCCGCGGTCGTGTAGCGCTCCATCAGCGAGAGAATATTCCCGGAGACGTTCATTTCGCTGACGGCCGCCACGCGCTCGCCGTTTTCAAGGAGAGCACCCCGGATGCCGAAGCTGAAGTCGCCCGTGGTCGGGTTGGAGTTTCCGCCCAAGAAGCCGTCGACCAGGATGGCTTTGGGCAGCTCCGAGGCGAGCTCCTCCACCGATCGAGAGCCGGGGGGGACGACGATGTTGCTGGCCGAGCCGGTGGTGGGCGATCGCTTCAGCCGTCGACCGTTGTAGACATCGATGAAGAAGGTCTTCAGTACGCCATCCTCGACGATAGAACGCAGTGCGGTTGGTCGTCCGTCGCCGTCTGCGTTGCGGCTGCCAGCGCCGCGAGGGATGAGGGGGTCGTCCCACATCGAAAATGTCGACGACGCGATCCTCTTGTCGAGGTAGTCGGCCAAGCAGGAGCGCTGCTCATAGATGGTGGCGCCGGCAAGTGGGGCGAGCAGCACTCCCAGCACTCGGGACACGACCCGGCGGTCCAGCAGCATTGGATAGCGACCGCTCTTCGCCGGTCGGCTGCCGAGCTGGGCGACCGCGCGGGTGCGGAGGTCGTCAGTGAGCTGATCGACGGTCCACAGGTCGTCTTCGTGGAGCATGGAACAGGAGCCCCAGGACTCGGGAAGCCGCCCATCTGGCTCTTCGAGGGACACCGTCGCCGCCATGCCGAAGCTGGTGCGGGTGTTGCTGAACCGAAAGCCATTGGAAAATGCGACAGCGCTCTCGCTCCGGCCGTCCCAGGCGTACGCGGTGATGGACCGCACAGGGTCGTCGGCCATGCGGGTCTTTACGGCTTGTTCGATCGACTCGGCCCGTCTGCGGCGAGGAACGGGGTCGCCGTCCTCCCAGGTGCGGTCCTCCAGATCGAGCTCTACTTCGGTGAGCCCGAGCTCCTCGCGATCGGGAAGTCGTCGATCCGGGTCGGGCTCGAGGTAGCGCGTGGCAGCCACGGCGCGTTCGAGGAAGCTGCGGAGCGCGTCAGAGCGCAGGTCGCTTGTGGAGTGGGTGGAGAAGCGGTCGTCTACGAGCAGCTGGACCGAGGCGGCGAGGCTGCGGGACTCCTTGGCCTGCTCGATTTGGCTGTCGCGACGGGTAATCTCGGAGTAGGAACTGCTGGACAGGCCCGCGCATACCTCGTCTGCACCAAGCTCTCTGGCCAGTACGATAATGGTGTCAGCGACGTCGTTCAGGTCGAGTGTCTTGCGTGTCGAAGTCATCCGACACCTCCGACCGTGAGGCTGGAGACCCGGACGGTGGGCATCCCCTGGCTCACCGCCACCGACTGCCCTTCCTTACCGCAGGTCCAGCCGCCTTCGTCGAGCTTCATGTCGTTGCCGACCATGTCGATGCTGGCCAGCGCTTCGGGGCCGTTTCCGATGATGTTGACGTCCTTTACGGGTCGTGTGAGACGCCCGTTTTCGATGAGGAAGCCCTGTCGCATATAGAAGCTGAAGTCGCCGGCACCGATGTTGACCTGGCCGTTCTGGAAGCTCACGCAGTACAGTCCGTGTTCGACGGACTTGATGATCTCTTCGGGTGCGTGCGGCCCCGAACGCATCATGGTGGCGCGCATTCTGGGCAGGGGCGCATGGCGGAACGACTGGCGACGACCGCTGCCGGTTGGGCTGACGCCGTAGTGCTTTGCGCTGATTTCGTCGTGCATGTAGCTGCGCAGGATTCCGCCCTCCACGAGTGTGGTGCATTGGCCGGGATTGCCTTCGTCATCGATGTTCACGGCTCCTCGAGAGTTGGGGATGGTGCCGTCGTCGACGATGGTGACGTGCTCGTTGGCGATGCGGGCACCCATCTTGTCGGCGTAGATGCTGGTGCGCTTGCGATTGAAGTCGGCTTCCATGCCATGGCCGATGGCCTCATGGAGCAAGATCGCGGACGGCCCAGCGGCGAGCACCACCGGCATGTCGCCGGCTGGAGGCTTGCCGGCATCGAGCAAGAAGATGGTGCGGTCGACGGCCTCTTGGATGAGGTGGTCCTGGCGGGAGGGGTCGTAGAACTCCAGGCCGGCACGGGCCGCGACGTTGTGACCGCTGGAGTCGCGCACCTCGCCTTTTCCGGCGGTACAGCGCAACATGCCCAGAGTCATCGGGCGGTAGTCTTCGTAGAGTCGGCCGTCCGGACGCACGATCATAATGATCGACGCGGCGTCTTGGAGGTAGGCCTCGACCCTCTGCACCCGGTCGTCGCGTGAAAATGCACCTTGTTCCCAGGACCTCACCATCGCGACCCGCTCGTCAATGCCGACGTCGGGCCAGGGGCGCTTGACCGGGGTTCGGTCGATGACATCCCGCGCAGTCGGCAGTGCTGCAGTGCGACCGGGCGTGGTCTGGGCGATCTCAGCTGCGGCCCGCGCGGCAGCGACAAGCGCGTCGGGACGGAGGTCTTCGCTGTATGCGTAGCCGACCTGGTCGCCGACTACGACGCGCACACCCATGCCGAGGTCGACGTGGGTGCCGACCTGGTTGACCTTGCGGTCACTGAGTGCCACGGAGGTGGACTGAGTGTGCTGGAAGAACAGGTCGCAGTCGTCTCCACCTCGGGAGAGGGCCGCGTTCATCACGCGTTGGAGAACGCGCGGGCTGACGCCAAGATGGGCAAAGTGAGCGCCTGGTGCGCCGTCGGGTCGAGCGAGACTCATGCAGTCCCCGGATGCGAGAAGATGGGGCGGCGAATCAAGCCGAGGTCCCCAGGATGCGCGCACAGGCCGGCTGAGCCTCCCGGGCGCGTCGAGACAGGTTGTGTTGGGCCCGCGCCCGGCGGAGGTTGTGGCTGCCCACCTGCGGGAAGCGTGCGCGGTCTTCGCGAAAGTAGCTGTTGAGCAAGGCATCGGCGGCAAATCGGGCGGCAAGCTCGAGGCAGATGCGGGTGGTGGCGCTCACCAGGGCTGCGCGCTCATTGGCGGACAGGGCTGGTGCGGTCTCCAGGAATCCAGTGGCACTGGCGCCGAAGATGTCGAGGTCGAAGTGGACGCTGTCGGGATCGTCTTCGCCGGCGGTGTTGCACCACGAGCGCCACATGTCTCCGAGCTCACAGGCCAACTCCATGGGCCCCACGGTGTCGAGATCGATCAGGCAGATCGCTCCGGCGCCGACTTTTTCGAACCGGAGGTTGCTGATCTTGAGGTCGCCGTGGCAGGTGCGCTCGGGGAGGTCCATCGCGCCTGTCCATTGCGCCCAATCCATCAAGATGGCGTGGGCAAGCGCAGATACCTCGCCGTACAGCGGGTGATCGGCGGTCCCTTGGAGGGCCTGGCGAAGGTCTGCCATGCGGGCGGGGGTGTCGTGAACTCGGCGGATGGGGGCGTGTCGTGGAGCCTTCCAGTTGTCGAGAGCGGCGTGAAACTGACCCACCAAACGCCCCCCTTCGAGGGCGACGGCGCGCCCGGGGACGTGGTGGAGAGTGCGTCCGGGGACAAACGACAGCATGCGCCAGCAGCCCCGCGGGGCAGGGCGCCACAGCGCGTCGTCAGGAGTGCGCACGACCCGCGGAGTGGTGATTCCACAGTCCGCCAGATGGGTGGTGAGCTGGTCGATGTCGCGGTTGACCTCCGGCGCGAAGATGGGGTTGAGCCACTGAAGCACCCCCGCTGGAGCATCTTCCGGGCCGACGAGCCAGGTGCCGTTGATGAGGCCCGGGTCTCCGACTGGATGGACGGGGCCGGAAAGCTGCCAAGCGGTGGCAGCGCGGCGTGCAGCATTGAGATCGGGGGGGGGGGAGGCCACTCATGCTCCGGTGGGGACCGACACCAACAAGGGAGGTCCGGGCGGACGACTCTTCTAATCTTCTAACGAGAATGGGTCTCGGGTGAACAAGACCCATCCAGGGCCGCGCACGTTCTCGGAGAGAGAGCACAGTCGAAAGACAAAAGAGTGTGGGTAGAACGTCAGAGCTTACGGGCGCACAGCCGCTTGACCGGCTAGGAGGACGGCCATTCGCGCCAAGAGGTGAGATCATGACCCATCGCGGCCTTAGGCTTGCGGCCAGTGCAGCGCTTGTTGCGCTCATGGTTGCAGGCTGCAAGAAGAAGCCTGAACCCCCGCCCCCGCCCCCGCCCCCGCCGGCAGTGCGTCCCACGCCTCCGCCTCCGCCTCCGCCTCCTCCTCCTCCCGCGGTTGTCGAGGCTCTGTCGCGTGTCAGCTTCGACCTCGACTCCTCGTCGCTCTCAAGCTCCACCAAGTCGGCTCTCGACGACGTGGCCCGCATCATGGGCAAGAACAGTAGCGTTCGGGTCGAGATCCAGGGTCACTGCGATGAGCGCGGAACCACGGGCTACAACATGGGCCTCGGCTCGCGTCGTGCTTCTGCGGTGAACCGCTACCTGAAGATGAAGGGTGTCGACACCAGCCGTCTCAAGACCGTGTCCTACGGGGAAGAGCGTCCGCTGTCGTCGGGTAGCTACGAGTCGGCCTGGAGTCAGAACCGTCGCGCCGAGTTCCGTGTCACCTCTGGTGAAAACGTCCGGGGCACAACCGACCGCTGAGTCGGAGTTGATCGGTCCTCGAGGTCGCTTGGCCTTGAGGCTCTCGATACCTGAGGCTCTCGATACCTGAGGGTCCGCCGGATCGCTGCACAAGAGCCGGATCACAGATGTGGTCCGGCTTGGACTGTTCTTGGACCCAGCGGATTCTTGAACTGTGTGGGTCGCTCTGGGCTTGAGACCTCCCGCCGATCACGCCTTCCGCTCATCTAGCGGAAAAGCGGTCCTCCAGCGGGTCGAGTTGGCTCGGGTGGTGGTCTGCGCGCCCGGTTGCGGCGAGATGCTCCAACAGCCGCCACGCTTGTCGAGCAGAACACCCTTCGGGTTTCAGCTCACGTGGTGTTCGAGGCGTGTCGTCGAGGCCGGACCACAGCGCCCCCAGTGCCCGCAGCGCGGCCTTCGCGCCCTGCTTTCCAGCTTCGACACCCGGCTGGTGGTAGGCGTTGACATCGATGAGCTCGGCGTAGATGCCCACTGTACGCTCAAACAGCGCCACAAGCTGGCCCAGACTTCGGGGGGAGGCGTCGGCGAGCCGAATGTGCACGGAAGGACGCTCCCGCTCACGAAGGGCGTCTTGAGTGCCGAGCAGAAACCCAAGCAGATGGTCATCGGCGAAGAGGCCGTCGTCGACTTCGATTCGCGGTCCTTGGAGCGTGGTGTCGATGAAGTGCGTAAAGGTGTCCGCCCGGCCATCGCGCACCTGCTGCAGGTAGGCGTGTTGGTCGGTGGAGCCCTTGTTTCCGTACACGGTGAGGCCTTGATCTACCCGGTCCCCGTTTCGGTCCAGCCGCTTCCCGAGACTCTCCATCACCAGCTGCTGAAGGTAGCGTCCGAGCAGCTCAAAGCGGTCGCGGTAGGGCAGCATCACGAGTGCCCGGTCTCCGCGTCCTCCGCCGGCTGCGTACCAGGCGGCCGCAAGCAGGGCCGCGGGGTTGTCCTCGGGGGACGGACTGCGGGTGACCATGTCCATTTCCTGAGCGCCTGCCAGAAACGCCCGCCAGTCCCAGCCACACAAGGCCATCGGCAGCAAGCCCACGGGTCCGGTCACGCTAGTGCGGCCCCCGACCCAGTCGTGAATGGGAAAGACGGCCCGCCAAGAAAGTCCTTTCGCGCGTGCGAGCTGGTCGAGACGAGAGCCTGGACCGGTGATGGCGATGGCGTGCTCGTGGAACGGAACGCTGGCGTTGGCGTAGTAAGCCTGGGCGGCCAGCATGCCGTTGCGGGTCTCGGGGGTGCCACCGGACTTCGACACGACGACGACGACGGTGCGGGTGGGGTCGATGCCTGAAAGCTTGCGCTGAATGCCTTCTGGGTCGGTGTTGTCGAGGCAGACCAGACGTCTGGGGTCGTTGCTGGACGACAGGGCTGCCGCCAGGAATATCGGCCCGAGTGCAGAACCACCGATGCCGATGACAAGCACCGTGTCGTGGTCGGCCCCAGCAAGAGTGGGGTCGTCCAGTCGCGACCATGCGCTGCGGATGCTCTTGCCGATGGATGGGTCGGGGGCCAAGCGGGGGTCCCGAAGCCAGTAGTGGCCCACCTGGCGGCCTTCATCCGAATTTGCGATGGCGCCGGCTTCAATGGACCGCATTGCGTCGACGGCCCAGGCAAGTGCTTCGGCGGAGGGGCCGGCTTCCACGGCAGGACCGTCGGTGAGGTCGAGCGAGAAGCCAAGACTGAGGTCGCGGAAGATCCGAGGAGTGATCATGGGCCAACCTCTGCGCGACCGCGCTTGACCACTGGGTTGCCATCGGTATCGACCACGTCGAATATGACGTGCTGGACGCCATCATCGGACTTTCCGGTGGTCCAGATCCGGGTGGTGAGCACAGTGCCGTTGAGCACGGGGCGGGCCCAGCGGAGGCCCAGTCGACGCAAGCGAACCGGGTCGCTGTTGCCCACCGCATCGAGCACGGTGCGTCCGGTGATGGCCATGGTGCAGAGCCCGTGGAGGATGACGTCGGGGAGCCCGCCAGCGCGCGCAACCTCGGGGTCAAGGTGGATGGGATTCCGGTCCAGGCTGGCCTCAGCGTAGTGGTGTGACTGGTTGGGCTTCACCCGCCACTGCTGCACGTGGCTGGGCGGTCCCTGGGGCTCGACGGTCACCGGGAGGTGGCGCTTGCCGGTGCCAACGGGGGCGATGACTTGATCGCGCACGTAGAAGCTCGTGGTGGCTTCGACCGCAGTGAGTCCGTCGACAAAGCCGGACAGGCGGGCCTCGACGAGCAGTCCCTTGGCCTTTTGCTCCACATGGACCAGCTCGCCTCTCAGATGGACCACATCGCCCACGCGCAACGGCGTATGAAAGTGTGCGTCGTGCTGGGCGTGCACCAATCGGAGCATGTCGAGTCCGAGCGCGGGGTCCTCCATCACCGCAAACAGGAGGTCGCGCATTGGCCGCACATGGAACATCGGCGACGCGATGGCGCCGCTGCCGTAGTAGCGAATGTGCTCGTCCTGGGTGGCCTCCGCGTACAGCGCCACATGGTCGGCTTCGATGAGGGCACAGCCGCCTTTGTAGGTGCGGCCGGTGTGTGCGAGCAGTCTGGCAGCTGCCTCCATACTCTCCGGAGAGGGGCTTGCGGACATCGGGCTCCGGGGGTGGGCGGGATTTTGCCACACGGCTTCGGGCTACGGGTGGCTGAAGAAGGGGCTATCCTGCCGCAGGTGGCACGAGAAAGTGTGCCGGAGGACGAGCGAACTTGGTGGGTCTCAGCGATGCCATCCTGCTTGCGGCCTTGGTGCTGTGGGTTCCGCTCGTAGCGGTGGTGCACGAGGCGGGACATGCGCTACTCGCCCCCATTGCCGGCTACCGGGTCACCAGCTTCGGTATTGGTCGTGGACGCCCGGTGGTGCGGCTGGAGCTCCCGGGTGGCGTGGTCTTTCACGTGGGGTGGCTGTTCTTCACGGGGGGCGCTTGCGTGGCCATCCCGCGGTCCCCCGACCTCGGTGTTCGGGGGGCGCTGTTTCACGGCGGCGGCATTGCGGCTCAGGTGGTTCTGGGAGTACTGCTGCTGGGGGTGCCGGATGGTGCCTGGAGCGCGTGGGTGGAGGCGGGTGGACAGTTCAACTTTGCGGTGGCGGCATGGAATCTGCTGCCATGGCGGCTTGGACGCGTGGCGAGCGATGGCTGGCGGCTGCTGTCTCGGGTGGGCGGCGGCGTGGTGGCTCCTCGTTGGTCACTGTTTGCGCAAAGAGGCGCCATGCAGGCTGTCTTGGACTACGAGCAGCGCGTGGGCAGTACCGTCGGAGTGTGGTACGGCGACCTCATGCTGGCCTGGGCGGATCTTTTGGTCGGACGGGTGGATGATGGCCGCGCGCGCTTGGATGCGAGTGCCGCGCTGCCGGTGGACGATGACCAGCTGGCGGCCATCGGTCATCTGGTGCGGGCCGAGGGGTGCTTGCGCGGTGGGCAGCCCATGGTCGCGCTTCGCCATGTGACAGATGCGCGGGGGACGGGCTTGGTTGGAGAGACGGAGGATCTGCTCACCGTCACCGAAGCGCGGGCTTGGCGAATGTTGGGTGACCGGGGACGGGCCGGACGTGCGCTGGAACGTCTGGCAGGGGTGGGAGGCGCGGTCGGTCGGGAGGCCACCTGCGTCGCGCTGGAGCTGGCCATCGATGATCGAGATGACCCGGCCATACGCTCCGCAGCCCATCGTCTAGTGCGCCTGTCGACCGGCGGCATGCACGACCCTCTGCGGGCAGCATCGATGCTCGCGCGTGCAGCGGCTTGGCGTGGGTCTTCGGAGGAGTCCCTTCGCTGGCATGCCCGCGCGGTCGGCATCGCGCGGGCTGCCTGGGACCACGCCACTGCCGAGGACAAGGTCTACGTGCAGAAGCTACTCGACGATGTCATGTCGGGCGCAGGCGCGGCTGACACCGACCACTCCACCAGCGCGGTGCGGCCTTGAGTGCTGGGCCGCGGTGCTGAAGGTCACGATGAGGGCGGGTGAGGCCTGGAGCACCGGCAGCGGGACTCAGATCGCGACGGTGGGGACCTCGCGAAGTCGCATCTCAAGGATGAGCAATCCCAGCAACCAACGCTCGGTGCCGGTGCGGCGCTGCCAGCGGGCCTGAAGGAGTAGCTGGGCGTTGGTCTCTGTGTCGACGGCGAGGTCCATGACCAGCTTCTGACGTGGATTGGCGCCAAACGGAACATCGAGCGTGAGGCCGTCGGTGCCGGCGCCCACGATGCGGGCCTCGGCGACCTCGATGCCGGTGCGGCCGCGGGCGGGACCGCGACGAATCAGGGCCGGCCAAGCGATGGGAGTTGCCCGAGAGCCGTGGACTTCGCCAAGCGTGTCGAGTGGCGGCGTATCCTCGGAGCGCGGAGCGACCATGGCGCGGCGATGGGTGAGCTCGAGATATCGCTCCAGCACTCCGTTGGACCATCCGCCGAGCAGGCTGTCGCGCATCGCTAGGTAGGGACCCAGCTGGTCGACCCAGGCCCGCACGTCCTCAGGGATTCCGTCGGAGGGACGCGGCACCAACAGCGCTGGGAAGTCGTCGCGGTTGGCGCGCGACGGCGCTGCGACCCCGATGGGGGTCTTCGAAGAAGGGCTGGCGGTGGGCGAACTCTGCGCTAAGCGCCGGAGTCTGTCCGCGATGGCGGTGTGGAGAAAGGGCACGGTGACGATGTCGTGGACGCCTACCTCTCGCCATTCTCGCCGCTCTGCGTCGGACGGCTCACGGTCCAGTGCAGCGATGATGGACAGGCCAACCGCTTCTGCGGGCAGCCGCTGCATCACCTCGGGACCTTCCGCTGCCCAGACTGCAACGAGGGCAGCGTCGGGGTGCCAGCCGTTGGTCAGGTCGACGATGGATGCCAGACGGGAACGGCTCGCTGCTGGCAGTGGCCGTCCGAGCCACGCCACTACGGGACGCTCACCTGGGTTGCGGGGCATGGCGGTCATCGCCTCGACTGACCTCGATCTTCGGAATGCACGCGGAAGGGGTGAACCCTACCCCGCCGCGATTCCTCGATGGAGATGGGATGCTACACGTGCGCGGCGGCGGACGGAACCTCCTCGACCCCGCGGGGCGTGATCTACAGGCTCGCGCGACTGCGTTAGAGCTGGGGGGCCAGGCTGTGCAGCTGGGAATGGCCCGATAGCGAGGGTGAGGGCTCCATGCCCGACACGCCCGACCCTTCGTCGCGCCTCGTGCAGCTTCCGGCCGAGAGGAGGCCTGGGTGCGCGTCTGCATCCTCACCCGCGGTGATCTGTTTCCGACGCACCACGGCGCGGCGGTCAAGATCGTGCGCACCGCCGAGAGTCTCGCTCGCGCGACGGGCGAGCCTGTTGCGGTTGTCACCGACGATCGCGCGGCTTGGTGGCGCTTCGACGGCACTTCCGTGGAGCAGGTGCCCTACACTCCTCGGGTGCGGGCAGCCGAGGAGTGGCCCGTGGTGACCGGGGCGGGGCGGCTGGCCGAGCGACTTGTGACCCAGCTCGGGTATCCGGCCGAAGAGACCTTTCTGTACCGACCCTTGTTCGACCCGGCCTGGTGGCTCCGCGCAGCCGCCGTGGGAAGGGCGCACCGGGCGGATGTCTTCCAGGCCGAGTTTCCCGGCTACGGGGTGCCGGCTGCGCTCGCATCGAGACTGGGCGCGATGGTGCGCGCGGTCCGTGGGGCAGAGGGTCGACCGCGCTCGGTCATCGTCCAGCACAACGTGGAATGGGACCGTCTCGCGGAATTCGGGCACACCGCGCCCGGCATTCGTCGGGCTGAGCTGGCGGCACTGTCCTCAGTCGATGACATCATCGCCGTCAGCCTCGACGACCGCCGGCGCATGGTGGCCGCCGGAGTACCGGCTGACCGGGTCACCGTCATTCCACATGGCGTCGACGTGGCGCGCTTTCGGACCGCATCGCCCGTGGGTATTCGCCAGTGCTACGGCATCGCCCCGAGTGCACCGCTGCTGTTCTTCCACGGCACCCTTCACTACTGGCCCAATACCGAGGCGGTCCGCTTCATCGTGGAGAAGCTGCTGCCCCGCCTCACGTCCCGCTTCGAAGGGCTGCGCGCTCTGGTCGTGGGGATGAATCCACCCCGGTACTACTCCCACCCTGCCGTCGTGTTCACTGGTGCAGTCGATAATCTCGCCGAACACATCGCCGCCGCAGACCTGTGTGTGTGTCCCCTCGATGCCGGCGGTGGCACCCGCATGAAGATCTTGGAGTACATGGCGGCCGGCAAGGCGGTTGTGTCCACCTCCAAGGGCGCAGAAGGCATCCGCTACACCCCCGACGACAACATCTTCATCGCCGATGGGCCTGAGGCCTTCGCCCAGGCGGTCACCGACCTCCTCCAAGACCCGACTCGACGTGCCCAGCTGGGAGCTGCGGCCGCTGGCTTTGGCAGGCGCTTCGACTGGTCGGCCATCGCGCGGGCCTATGTCGAGCTGTTCGAGGGGCCGGGTCGTGGGCGCGACTACACCGGTGGTCTCGACGTGCTCCAGCAAGAGCGGTCTCCCCTCATTCCCGTGGCGTCCGACGAAGCCCGTATCGCCGCCCACCTGCCGTCCCCCCGCAGCGCGAGCAAGCCCCGCACCATGCTGCTGCTCGTCAACCGGGGCTGCAACCTGCGGTGTTCCTTCTGCGACCTCTGGGACCGGCCCGATCGAGTGTCGCGCGACAAGCTCCGTCCGATTCTGGAAGATGCCGTCTTCATCGGTACCAAGGTGTTGGTCATCACCGGCGGTGAGCCGTTGATGCACAAGGAGCTGTTCGGCATTGTCGCTGACGCTCGGGCACTCGGGCTCACCGTCAACATCACCACCAACGGCACCCTCGTGGAGCGGCGTTGGCAGGAGCTGGTCGACAGCAAAGTCGACTCGCTGTCGTTTTCACTCGATGGACTGTCCACCACCCACGACCGGATTCGCGGCAAGGCGGGAGCCTTCAAGGAGACTCTTGCCGCGCTCGATCGTGCGCTCGCTCACGGCATCCCATGCAGCGTGTACTTCACGGCCACCGCGGAGAACGTTCACGAGCTGCTGGCCGTGTGGTCCCTGGTGAGGGCACGCGGGGCACGCTTCGACTTCTGGCCCGTCAACGACGCGCCCGACCAGGCCATGGTCACATCCGATGCCCGCAACCACTGGCTGGAGGCGGTGCGCACCATCTCGGCGGTGGATTCGGAGGTGGCCCAGCGTGCAGACTATCTGGAGGCTGGGGTCAGCTACCATGCCGAAGGCTCGCTCCCCATGCGCTGTCTCGGCCTCGTCGACCAGTTCGGCGTCAAGTATACGGGCGAGTTCATCCCGTGCTGTGTGTGGGAGGGAGACGGCCTGGTGCTCGGCAATGTGTTCGAGCATCCCCTTCGAGAGCTGTGGACGGCGCCAGCCACCCAGCGCTTCCGCGAGTCCATGTTCCATGAGGGCTGCGACGTCGGTTGCTACAACCACTCGCTGTACGAGTTCGGTCGATCGACGGCACTGCCATTCCAGGTCGTGGCGGCGAATGTGGTTTCCACTGGTGTGGTCTCGCAGGGAACTTCGCTTGACGGTGAACCGACTGCGAAGGCGGACCGACCCATCTCGGGCTTTTCGTGAAACAGTGTTTCAGTCGCTTGTGTCCCGACCGATTTGAGGAGGGCTGAGCGCACGGTCAGACGGGGTGATGCAGGAGTCCCCGTCCGATCGCGGCCCGGGCTTCCCGGAGTGGATAGGTCCCAGCCCCTCGCTCAGCCCCTCTTCGAGGTCGACGGTGCCCGATCACATCCGATCCCGCCTGCTCGGAAGCAGCGTGCTGGTAGTGGAAGACAACCCTCGCGTCCAGCGCTTTCTCTTGCGCACCCTCTCCAGCTTCGCGGTCAAGACCGTGGCGGTACAGGCGGGAATCGACGGACTCCACAAAGCCCGGCTCATGGAGCCAGATGCCATCCTGCTCGACCTTGGACTGCCCGATATGAGCGGCATCGAGGTGCTTGAGGCGTTGAGCGCGAGCGACAAGACGCGCGACATTCCGGTGCTCGTTCTTACCGGAAGTGACACCCCCGACATCCACGCCCGTGCGCTGGAGTGCGGGGCCGACGACTTCATCGCCAAGCCGGCCGACCCGAGGGTGCTGCTGGCACGACTGGCCAACCTCGTGGGAAGGGCGCGTGCAGAGAAGGCCAACCGCCGCTTGCTGCAGCAGCTCAGCCGCTACGTGTCGCAGCCCGCCCGTCGACAGGACATTGCGCCTCGGATGATGGAGCGGCTCGACGCCACCATCCTCGTGAGCGATCTCCGTGGATTTACTGCGACCTCGTTCACCGCCGACCCCGACGCCATGTTCCAGGCGGTGAGCACCGTGCTGGCGGGGCAAGCCGAGATTGTGCGCCACTTCGGGGGCTATGTGGACAAGTTCTCTGGCGACGGGATGCTGGCCGTGTTTGGAGACACTGCCGGACCTCGCCAGGCCTGTTCGGCAAGCCGTGAGATCTTGCGCTGGGCCCGTGACAGCGACGTCGTGGCCTTGTGGCGACCGGTGCCCATCGGACTCGGCGTACACACCGGCGCAGTGCTGCGCGGAGAGCTCGGCAGTGACGACCGACGGGATC
>Ga0315322_10002889_pt1 | contig 13328 bp, 11 predicted proteins | sample M110021515metaG_FD_203461 | JGI IMG/M metagenome (GOLD analysis project Ga0315322, IMG submission 203461) | Ammonia-oxidizing marine archaeal communities from Monterey Bay, California, United States - M1 100m 21515 | ecosystem: Environmental > Aquatic > Marine > Intertidal zone | place: USA... | reverse complement strand
ACGGCCGACGGCCCGATCTCTTGACCGCGTTTCTGTCGGGGCGGATGGAGTTTTGGGTGGCCGCCGAGGTCTACGATGTGCAGTGGCGTCGCACGGTGCGCACGGACCGCACCTTGGTCGCGCAGCGCCTCCACCTCCCGCCGGGGGCTGGAGAGCGCATCGTCTCCAGACTCCAGAAGGCGTCCCGCAAAGCGAACCGCGACTACGTCTACCACTACCACGACAACAACTGCGCCACGATGGTCCGGGATGTCATCGACGACGCTATCGGCGGGCAGCTCAAGGAGCAGCTCGACCAGCAGATTGTGCCGTGGACTGGGCGCTTCGACGGCGGGCGCAACCTCGCTCCCTGGCCCATCGTGTGGTTTGCCTGGGACTTCATGGTGAGCGGCTACCTCGACCGGCCCATCACGGCATGGCAGGCTGGCATGGTGCCACAGCGGCTGATGCACAGCCTCTCCGACATCGAGTACAGCCACGGCTGGCCCGATGGCAAGCCCCGCAAGCTCGTCGCCGACAGCTGCGAGCTCCGCAAGGGCGAATACAGCTGGAGCCGGGAGGAACCGCTGCCTTACTGGCCCATCTCGTTGCTCAGCCTGGCGCTCGGGGGGCTCACCCTGGGCCTCGGCCGAATGCGGCAGAAGAGTCGCGCAGCGGGCATCGTGGCTGGAGCTGTGGCCATCCCGCCGGTTCTCCTGCTGGCGTTTATGGGCACTGTGACCTTCGGGCTGTGGGCCATGAGTGACCTCGAAGGGGTGGGCCCCACCGAGAACTGGGCGGTTGGAAATCCACTCACCTGGCTGCTTCTCGGTCCGCTGGTGCAGGTGATGCGCGGTCGGGTCATCGGAAAGGTTGGGCAGCTCGCTGCGTTCGGGCTGGCGGCGCTCGGCGTGCTGGGCCTCGCGGTGAAGCCCCTGCCATGGTTTGATCAAGCCAACCTCGGTCCTCTGGCGGTGTGGCTGCCCCTGCTGCTCGCGGTGGCCGCTCTGGCCTGGATCGATCGGCGCGCTGGCACGTCATGAGTCTGGAAACTAGCTGAGTGCTGGAGTGTTCTCGGCGATCTTAGTCCAGCAGGCCTCCCACCGGACGGTGCATGCCCGGCAGGTCGGGGTCGCCGATGCGCTGTCGAAGATTAACTTCGACCATCCTCGACAAGAAGGACAGCGGCAGGTCGTTGGGGTCCTGACCGAAAGGCTCCTCGATCTCGTCGCCGATGCTGTCGAGACCGTAGAAGGCGTAGGCAATGCCGGCGGTGGCCAGTGGGGTCATCCAGTGGAGCGAGGTGACGAGACCGAACGGAAGAAAGACGCAGTAGAGACCGACGATTCTATGCATCAGCACGTTGTAGACGAAGGGGACTGGCGTGGCGAGGATGCGCTCACAGCCGCCCTGGATGCCGGTGATCTCAGTGAGGCTTCCTTCCAGCAGCGGCACGTGCATGGGGTGGATGAGGCCATCACGCCATGCGGCGCAGAGCAGCTCACCGGTGCGATGCGTGATGGCAGCCGGACGGTTGGACTCGGTCTTCAGACGCTCTAGCTCGTCGTCGTCGAGCCAGGCTCCCAGCTCTTCCCAGCGGTCATCGCGACGGAGGTGCAAGCGCAAGGCGTGGGTGAAGGCGACCTGTCGCAGGACGAGAGTCTCCTGGATCTCGTGAACCTGGGCCTTGCGTGCGTCGGAGGCGTCCTCTTCAGCACACACCAGGGTCATCACCTGACGCGCCCAGCTTCGGCTGACATTGACCATGCGGCCCCACAGCTTGCGCGCCTCCCAGTAGCGATCGTAGGACGCGTTGTTGCGGAAGCCCAGGAAGATCGAGATGGCCACGCCCATGAGCGAAAATGGCGTGATGGTGAGGGTGACGCCTTGAAGCTGGAAGACCTCCCACATGACGGTCGTGACCAATGCCAGGGCCGTGGTGCCCGCCACACGCCTCCAGGTGTTCGGAAGGGTGCTGCCGTCGATCGTGAGCGCTAGCCGCCACCAGCGCTTCTCACGTGTCACGACCATTGCATCTCCGTGTCGATCGTTCTTGTGTTCTTGGGGGTTGGGGGGTCATATCGCGCCACACGAGCGCTGCTGCCGGCTCCCGTAGTTCGACTCGTGCGTTCGGGTCGGCTACCGCTCGCTTCGCTGGAGGATGCATGAACACGCGGGCCCCTCGATGGCACGAAAGCGGTGTCGCCGCTGTGGTGGCGATGATCTCAACGGCTTGCTCCGGGGCAAGCAGTTTAGGAGAACATGACCTGGCACGCGTCGATCTGAAGATGTCTGCCTGGTCGCCCACGACCCTGTCCATGTCGTCTGCCGGTGAAGCACCCTGGGCGGCTGTGCGGATCGGCGCCCCTTCGTCGTCGGGTGGCACGGTCACGGAGGAAGTTCGCTGGGAGACCCGCTTCGAGACCAGTGCTGCCCGTGGGGCAGTCATCTCCGAGCCCATGGTGGTCTTGCAGCAACGCACCTTTGCCATCTCAGCCAGCGGCGTCGATCCCATCGCCTACGACTTCGAGGTGGTGTCAGCGAGCGATGAAGCCCGTGGTGGAGGCCCCCTTGACCCGGCGGTCGCGACCGCACTCCAAGGTCGACGCGGGCGATGGAGGGCCAATGCTCTCTGCCACGTCGTCGACGCCGGCATTGCGACCGATGGGGGCCCGGCGGACCGTCACCTGCCTGGTTTGCTGCGCACGGCGGTAGAGCTCTGCCCTCTGCTTCCCGAAGAGCCGGTCGGACTGGGCGCGCAGTGGACCTCCACCCAGGCGCGGTCAGACGGAAGCACCGTGTCTACCGAGTGGGTACTGGTGCAGCGCCACGAGGGCCGCGATGTGCTCACGTTTACCGCCACCAGCGACAGCGGTGGTGCACAGACTCTGGGCGAAGGCCGGCTGGAGATCGATCCGAGCCGCAGTGTGCCGGTGCGCTTCGACGCGCGCGGCCGCACCACCCGAGTGCTCGAGGAGCAGGAGCCCACGGGGGGGCGCACGTCGGTCACTTGGACCACCACCTGGACCATGCATGCGAAAGCCTTCCCGAGTGAGGGGTGACGATGGCCCAATGACCTCGCCTGCATGTGGAGCATCCCTTCTTCTCCCGCGCAGTCTCCTCCCGCGAGGGTGCAGGAAGTGGCAGAGAGCAGGTGGGCTCTGCGTTGCCTCGGGTTCACGGCAGACGAGTCCACAGGCTAGGAAGCACGCAGTCTCGAGGAGGCGCGCATGGTCGGAGCGACGTGGGGTCTTTGGGCGACGTCCTTGGTGCTGTCGACGGCGGGGGCGGGCCCTCATACCTTGATGGTAGGCGTCCGTGGGAACGCTTTCCAGCAAGCTGTTCTCGATGTGTTCAGTGCCGCGAAAGGCACGCGCCTGCGGTGCTACTCGGTGGCCGGCATCTGCATCGGTGACCTGCCCGGACCAGCGGCCCGGTCCCGGGTGGCCGCGCGCGTGTCCCAGGTGGACGGCGTCCGGTGGGTCGAAAGAGACCAGCTCACCGGCGGCGCAGTCCAAGAACTCACCGCCGACCACGCCGGCACCTCAGACTGCCCCGACCTGTGGGAGCTGCCCGCTCTGGGTCTCGAAGCGGCCCACCTGCGGGGACTCACCGGGGTGAACGCACCGGTTGTCGCCATCCAGGACAGCGGCTTCTACGAGGACCACCTCGATCTGGGCACCGTGTCTGGACGATACGACTATGGCGACTGGGACACCGTTCCCGAGGTGGTGTGGACCGTGGGTGTGCCCCACCATGGCACGTTTATCGCCGGTGAGGTGGTGGGCATCTCCGACAACGCCCTCGGGCGCGCCGGGGTGGTGTCCGACGGCCGCGTCAACCTCCAGAAGGTGGCCGACTCGTCGGGGGCGCTCTACTTTTCCTATGCGGTCAGCGCGATGGCAGACCTCGCGGATGGTGACCTGGGAGTGCGGGTTCTCAGCTACTCGATCGCCGGGCCCACCTCGACGGAGTCCTTCCACGACGCCGTGCAGGCGCTGGGCTCCGCCGACATCCTCCTCGTGACCGCTGCGGCCAACTGCAGCTCGGCGGACTGTGCCGACGCCAACAACGATCTTTACCCGATGTACCCGGGCAGCTACGGCGACCCCCACATCCTCACCGTGGCCGGCAGTCTTCGCGATGGCGGGCTCAACAGCTACTCCCACTACGGCGCGAGCTCCGTCGATCTCGCCGCGCCGGGCGTGGACATCTGCAGCCTCGGCATCAACTCGGACCGCGAGGTGCTCACCGCCGGCGGCACCAGCTACGCCACCCCCCTTGTTGCGGGAGCAGCCGCTCTGCTCTTCGAGGCCCACCCGGACCTCACCGCTGTCGAAGCCGCGCGAGTGCTTCGGGTGAGTGCCTCCTGGCATGCAGGGCTCGACGGCAAGGTGCGCTCGGATGGCGGGCTGGACCTCGGGGCTGCGCTGTCCACTGCGGTCCCGCGCCTGGAGCCCTTGCCAGATCCTGTTCGCTTCGACGGGGAGACCACCGTAGGGATCGACATGGTCAATGTGGGTGACCCCGGCCAAGGCGTGGTCGTGCTCAGTCACCCCATGTCGATGTCCATTGCGGTCGACGCCGACACGGGCTGGCATGCCGCGCCCTTTTCACCTGGAGACACGGTGGACCTGCCCGACGCTGGCGCACACGTCGCGGAGGGACACGGGACCGTGCTGATGGGTCCACTCGCGGAGCACACCACCGTCACCCTTCCCACGTACTGGCGGGCTTCAGCGGACGGGGAAGGGACCGTCACCGTGCGCATGGCGGCCACCTCTGCCGGAGCGAACTACCTCAGCGCGCCCTATGACCGCGGCACCAACGATGAAACCGGCTTTCTCGCTTGGTCCAGCACTGCGTCGTACACGGCGGCGGAGGCCTCGGACACCGGCGCCGAAGACAGCGGCTCGGTGGATGGGGGAGCGACCGACAGCGGCACGGAAGATCCCGACGCTTCCGGCGACAGCGACTCCGTGTCAGGCGACCCCAACGACGGCAGCAAGTCGGGATGCGCGGTGGTCGCCAGTGGCGGTGGCGCGTGGATCTGGGCGGCCTTGGTGGCGGCCCGTCGCAGGCAGATCCGATAGCTGCGACCTTCGGAGGTCGGATGAAGCTCAACCTTGGCTGCGGCCACAACAAGCGAAAGGGCTGGCTCAACGTCGACCACTCCGACGCATGCTCGCCCGAGCTCGTCGTCGACCTGGAGCAAGCTCCCTGGCCGTGGCCCGACGACAGTGTCGATGAGGTGCTGATGTCTCATGTGCTTGAGCACCTGGGCCAGAGCGTGCCGGTCTACCTCGCCATCTGGCAGGAGCTGTTCCGCGTGTGCCGTGACGGCGCGAAGCTGCTCATCATGGTGCCCCACCCCCGGCATGACGACTACCTCTGCGACCCCACGCATGTGCGCCCTATACTGCCCGAAGGCTTGGCGCTGTTTTCCCAGAAGGCCAACCGCAAGGCCATCGCGGGAGGGTTCAGCAACACTCCGCTCGGCATCCAGCTCGGCATCGACTTCGACGTGGTAGGCGCTACTCTGGTGCCGGCCCCCTTCTACGCAAAGGCTCTGAAGTCGGGGCAGATGAGCCGCCAGCAGCTCGAGGTGGCGGGAGAGCGCTGGAACAACGTCTACAAGGAAGTCCGGATGCTCCTTCGGGTCGTCAAGCCCGCTGGCCGGGTGTGAAGAGGAGCCCTACGCAGTTCTCCGTTCTCATTTTCTTTGAGGAGTGGCCTGCCGGGCACCTCAGCAGCGGTGACGACGCTTGGGACCATGCGCCATCTTCCAGCGACGCCAGGGACCTCCGCGGCCACGCTGGCGACGACCGCCCCAGCCGCGGCCTCCGCCTGTTCCAAACGGGGCTTCACGCGCCAGCACGCTGCACTCTCGTGCTTCTCCGGACCGCAACAGCGTGACGGAAACCTCTTGACCTCCGGAGGTAGACAGCGCCGCCCGCAGGTCGAGGAGGGTGTGCACCGACTGGCCGGCGACCTGCAAGATGACGTCGCCGGACTCGATGCCGGCCTTGTGGGCCGGACCGCGGCGGGGAGCACCCAGCACCAGCAGACCTTGGTGTTGGCCGTGGATTGCGGCGAGGTCGGGAGGCAGCGGAGTGGTACGGACGCGCACGCCGAGCAGGCCCGGTCGGATGCTGCCCTTGTCTTGGATGAGTGCCAGGGCGCTGTCGACGGTGGCCACCGGTAGGGTCGCTCCCCCTGGACGCAGCCCGGTGGTGTTGAGCCCGAGCAGTCCGCCGCTTGCGGAGAGGAGCGGACCGCCGGCAGCGGTGGGGTGCAAGGTGGCGTCGACGTCGATGTGGGAGGTGACCTCGGCACCGCCTCGGGTGCGCCAGGGAGCGGGATCGACTGCGCCGACGATGCCCAGTGAGCTGCGCAGGCCACGGGGACCGCGTCCGAGGGTGACGACGAGGTGGCCGGTGCGCGGCGCCTCTTCCTCGGCGGTGAGGCAGGGACCGAGCAGGTCGGCGTGTTCTTCGGAGATCTGGACAAAAGCGAGGTCGAGACGGGGATCTCGTCCGAGGAGCTGGCCGGAGAGGGGGGTGCCGTCGGGAAGGGTGAGCGTGATGGCGTCGGGCGCTTCTATGGCGTGCGCGACGGTGGCGATGAGCCCGTGTCCCCAGGTGGTGCCGGAGACGGGAGGACCGCCGGCCTCGACGCGGACGACGGAGGGGCTGGTGGACTCGACGAGGTTGGCGAGCGCTTCGGAGACTTCAGTGAGCTGGATGGACATGGGCTACCTGGTGGGGTGGGCTTGGCCGATGTGGACCGGGTGTCCGGCGGCCGCCATCATCCTGACCACGGAAGATGCGCCTGAACACTGCTCGCACGGAGGGTTCTCGACCTATCAAAAGGAGCAGGCTCAAAACTCCAACAGTCCAGCTCGCGCGCCGAGAACCACCGCTTGAGTGCGGCTTGTGGCCTCGAGCTTCTCGAGAATGGAGCGGACATGAAAGCGTACAGTGTGTTCCGAAACGTAGAGTTGGTGACCAATCTCGCGATTTGACAGCCCCTCGGCCAGCGCTTCGAGCACTTCCTGTTCACGGCTGGACAGCGGACTGTCCACTTGGATGGGGGCGGGCCCGTCCGTTTGGACGAGTGCAAGGTCGGGCTCACTGACAAACAGGCCAGCCACGATGGCCTGCACCGCCGCCACGAGGGCCTCAGCTGGCCGAGAACGGTCCAGTACGCCCGCAAAGCCGGCCCTCAACGCCAAGGTGCCATCTTCGGGACCATCGGCGAGCGCCAGAGTGGGCAGTCCGTCGACCGGTGCGATGTCGGCCCCACTTCCCGCCAGTCCCAGATCCCAGACGACCGCATCCAGGCCCGGCAGGTCCGTGATGGAGGGAGCGGTGCTGACGAGGGTCTCGACCCCCAGGGCACGCAGCTGGTGGGCCAGGAAGTTCGCCACCAAGGGGTCTCGGGCCACAAGCGCCACCCGCAGCCCATCTGAGCCAACGACTTCCACGCGACACCTCCGAAGGCCAGCCTATCGTGGTCGCGTGGGGTAGCGTCGCGGTGATGGAGGCGCGATGCCAGCGATGCCAGCGATGCCAGCGATGCCAGCGATGTGCGGGAGGTGGTGGCTGGTGGTCTTTGCCATCGCCTGCGGCGGGGACGGTCCCAAAGACACCGCGACCCTCGACCAGTCCTGCTCGCCGTATCCAGTGCCCGAAGATGTTCTGGAGACCGATGTCATCGAGTCGGCGGGCGGCGGCTATGTCTGCTATCTGCCGTCTCCTGAGGGCATCTGCATGAGCGCCGATGGAGCCGATGCGGCCTTCATCGCGTTTGAGGGCGGCAAGGACTCAGTGGGGTGCAGTGAGGGGGTCCTCGTCATCGACGGAAGCTGTCCTGCTGACCTCGTGCTCGGGGAGTGCCGACTCGAAGGGCTTGGCCAGGTCTGGCGGGTCTACCCGTGCAATCGATGGGATGATCTTCCGGGCGGAGAGGCGGCTGGCTGCGACGTCGAGGGCGGTGTGTGGGTGCCGGCGGCTGGCTGAAGACTGAGCGTGCTGGGGCGGTAGTGGGTGGCGGGGTGGGCACCAACATGGCAGCCGGCACGCCCACCGCATCGGGCCGCATCGCCGCGCGACCGAGCTCTGCGTCGAGGCGGTCGAATGCCGGGGCCAGATCGGGCTACGCTGGCGATCCGGAGGTGTGTGTTGAGCCCTGCGTCCCGACCCTGCTCGTCGGTCCTGCGCTCCCTGTTGAGGCTGGGCGTAGCATCGATCCTGATGCTGGCGAGTGGCTGCGCATCCGACGACTACCTGCGCCTGTACCACAGCGAAGACGTCGCCCCGAGCTGGAGCTGGGACGATGTGCGCACCATGGACCACATGGGCCCTGTGGTGGTGGACAAAGGCCTGAGCTTTGTCGTCTACAGCGAACGTGCGGAACGCCTTGAGGTGCTGCTCTTCGATGACCCCGAGAGCGACCTGCCCACCTGGCAGGCCCCCTTGGTCCGCGACCCGGAGGGCGGTCCTCTGTGGAGCCTCTACGTAGAGGGCGTCGGTCTGGGCCAGCACTACGGCTACATCGCCTGGGGTCCCAACTGGGAGTACGAAGAGGGCTGGTTCCCAGGCTCGACCGCCGGCTTCAAGACCGACGTGGATCGCTGGGGCAACCGCTTCAACCCCAACAAGCTGCTCTTCGACCCCTGGGGCAAGGCCATCCACCGCGACCATGACTGGTACGCGGGCAGCACCGCCTCGGGACCCGGCCGCCACGAGTCCACCTGGCGCGCCGCAAGCAAGACCGTCGTCGTGGAGATGGACTACCAGTGGTCCGACGATGAGTCCCGGTGGACCGCCGCGCGCAGCTCAGGCCAGCACGAAGGCCACGACTGGACCGACCTGGTGTTCTATGAGGTCCATCCCAAGGGCTTCACGCGCAACCCAGCGAGCGGTGTGGAGTGGCCTGGCACCTGGCGGGGAATCGGTGAGATGGCCCCATACTTGGCCGATCTCGGCATCACGGCAATCGAGCTTCTGCCCATCCACGAAAAGCCCCTTGATGGCGGCTACTGGGGCTACAACAACCTCAACTTCTTCGCGCCGGAGCACAGCTACTCGGCCAGCTACCAGGCCACTGGTCGGGTGGACGACGTGCTCGATGAGTTCCGCTGGATGGTGGACCAGCTCCACCAAAGTGGTGTCGAGGTCATCGTCGACGTGGTCTACAACCACACTGGCGAAGGCGGGCTCTGGCGAGAACGCCTCTACTTCGAGAGCTGGGACGAGGCCTACGAAGTCAACTTCGACCCAAAGGAAGTGGCCGGTCTGTTCACGTTCCGTGGGTTGGACAATGCCGCTTGGTACGCGCTGCCACCCGACGGCCAGACCTACTGGAACAACACAGGCGTGGGCAATCAGACCCGTCCCAACCACACGCCCATGCGACGACTCACCATGGACTCTCTGCACTTCATGGTCGAGGAGCTCCATGTCGACGGCTTCCGGTTCGACCTCGCCGGTATCTTGGGGGAAAACGACCCGTACTCCGAGGACTGGGAGGACTGGATCGACCCCGCCCAGACCGTTCTCCAAGACATCATCGACGACCCCATCCTGCAGGCGAACAACACCCGCATCATCGCCGAGCCGTGGACCGCAGCCGGCACAGGCCCCGGTATTGGTGGCTTTCCCACCTCGTCCGACGACCCCGCCTTCGCCTGGCACGAATGGAACGCCCACTTCCGCGACTGGTGGCGCAGCTTCCTCAACGAAGATGGCTTCATGCTCAACTCCACAGAAGGAGTGGATGGGGGGGCCACGCTCACGGGCAGTGCCGGGGTCTACGGTTGGAATGGCCGCAAGCCCTACCACTCGGTCAACTTCATCACCGTTCACGACGGCTTCACCCTCTACGACCTGTTCTCCTACGACGACAAGCAGAATGGCTGCGGGCTGCTGAATCCCATCTGTTGCGACGACCCCCTGAGTGTGTGGTGCGACGACGAGTCGGGCGAGAGTCACAACCGAAGCCGCAATTGGGGCGATGAGCCCACCAAGCGTCAGATGATGCGCAACATGTTTGTGGCGATGTTTGTGAGCCACGGCACACCACTCATTCTGGGAGGCGACGAGTGGATTCGCACCCAATTCGGGAACAACAACGCCTACTCCGACTCTTCAGACAACGAGTGGAACTGGTTCCGATGGGGAGAGTGGCAGAGCACCTATGCATGGGACCGCTATCGGATGCACGACTTTGTGCGGAATCTCACCCGCTTTCGGCGGGAGCGGTCCTACGCACTGTCGCCGTCTGAACACGGCGCCCACATGCCCTTGTCTTGGAAGAACGCTGGCAATGCAGACATGGCAGACGACCAGTGGGGCACCCAGCGTCACCTGATGCTGCACTACTACCGCGATGGCAGTGCAGAATATGAAGACAAGCCTGAGCTGCTCATTCTGCTCAACTTGGAGCGAGGCCAGGTGGACTTCACCCTGCCCGAGGGGCGCACCTGGGCACGCATTATCGACACCCAGGCGTGGTTCGACAGGCCAGGCACGATTGGCGATGACGACGAGGGCTGGTTTGCAGACAATCCGTCGCTCGACCCCTACTTCTCCGCCAACATCACACTCGATGCCCCCGAGGCGGTCGAAGGCGGCAGCTATGGCGTGGTCGGCAGCAGCATCGTGGTGCTCGAAGAGGTGCGCTAAGGCCCTGGAACAAGCCGCTCAGCTGGCGAGGCGACCTTCGAGGAGCTCCCCAGCCACCAGGATCTTGAGTCGCTGGTCGGCGCGCAGAGTGCCTCCCAGTGCGCCGATGGCTCGGCCCAGATCCACGATGGTGGAAGCGGGCCCCGCGCCTTTGGTGACCGGCAAGTGATGGGCGTCGAGACTGGTGGACAAGGCGGGTAAAGCGGCGGGGTCGCCATACGTCCCCAGAGCGGCAGCCGCGGCTCGGGGTGCGGTCTTCAGCAGCTCGGTGCCCAGCTCAAGCACCCGCCTGTCCTTCACGCCAAGACCGGTGGTAATCCAAGTCACGATGAACAGGGTTTCTTCAGGCTGCGAGGATGACATCTGCAGCGCGAGCGCCGGCTCAAGAGCGCCGCCGCCCATCGCATGCAGCGCCTGTACGGCGGCCACCCGGAGGTCCACATCGTCGTTGACATGCCAGGCGACGTCCAGCACGCAGGAGACCGCATGGGGATCGGCGAGCTCGGCGAGAACATCGAGTGCGTGAAGGGCCACGGTGCGCTTGGCGGGGTCTGCAGTGAGCCCGGTGGGGTCGGCAAGCAGAGGGATGAGCGCAGGGACGGCAGCAGATCCAAGGCGGACGATCTGGGCCCGGCGCACGGAATTGAGACGGTCGCCAGCGGCCCGAAGGATGGCGGATACGTCGCGAGGACGGCTGGGGCGGGGTTGGCGGCGTCTGCGGGCCATCCGGTCTCCGAGGTGGGGAGAGGCTTGAGTCCGTGGTTCGGTCCGCGGGCGGTCTCTCTGTACGTCAAGTGCCGTATTTTGGTCGAGATTTTGGTGAAAATAGTCTCAGGTTCGTGGTCCTCGGCGTTGTCTTTTCGCGGGGTGGCGGGGGGCTAAGCCGGACGCGGCGCGGTCCACACCGTCTCTAGGGCCGGCAGCAACGGCACATCCGCGGGGGCCCAGTGGAGGCCGGGAAAGTCGTCCGGGGACACCCAACGCCCCTGGTCGTGGTCCACGAGAACCACTTCACCGTCGGTAATGCGGGCCATCCACGCGGCCATCCTGACCCGCACGCCAGCGGCAGGTACTGTAGTCTCGCCGAGCCGCTTGCCGAGAGCGATCTCTACGGAGAGCTCTTCGCGAATCTCCCGTTGGATGGCGGTGGGCTCGTCTTCTCCAGGCTCCACTTGGCCACCGGGAAGCTCCCAGCACCCGGCATGTCGGCGGCCTGGCCCGCGTCGAGCGACAAACAGCTGCAGTCCATGGTGGGGATGGTCGCGAAACAGCGCGGCAGCGACAACATGCACAAGTGGCCAGGCGGCGGGGTCGGACACTTGGCCTCCAGCGGCGGGCAGGAACGGGCGGACCGGCTATCAGGCGGCTTCGCTCTGCGCCGTTGCGCCTCGGGGGGTGACCATCCCTCACACTGCGCAGGAATGGGGCCTGTCACCGAGATGTCGTTTCCCGGTCGGACCGGCATCTTTCGGACCGGCATCTTGACGTCAGTGGGTGCGGTTCGCGATTCTCTGTCGGTATCACCAGCCCCCTCGGAGCCCCCCATGAGCTCGGCCTCCCCCACACCCGATGGACCCGACAACGCCATCGCTTCCACACGTCTGCTGTGGAAGCGGCTGATGAAGGGTCCCAAGAGCATCGGTACGGTGGCCCCTTCGAGTCCCTGGTTGGCCCGTGCACTGGTGGGCGTGTCTGCCCTTCACGATGCCGAGACCATCGTGGAGGTGGGTGCAGGAACGGGGCCGCTGACAGGGTGGATTCGTGAGAGTGCCCCGCAAGCCAGGCTTATCGCGGTCGAGCCCGATGAGGAACTCCGCCAGGCGCTCGAAAAGACCTACCCGGACATCGAGGTCAGCGGTGTGCTCGCTCGCCAGCTTCCTGGGGAGCTTCGGGCCCGTGGTCTCAACGGTGTCGACCGCATCCTGTCCACCGTCCCGTGGACTCTGCTGCCCGAGCACGTGATGGAGCGTGAGCTCGACGGTGTGGAAGCCGCACTTCGGCCTGGCGGTCGCTTTGTCACCTTGGTCTATGTGCACACCCACGCGATGAAGGCTTCGAAACGTCTGGAGAACTCCCTGCGGCGCCGATTCGCCACGGTCACCCAGAGTGGCGTGGTGTGGCGCAATGTGCCTCCCGGACGCTGGCTGGTGGCCGAGTCCCCACGCCAGAAGCTGTAGCGGTCACTTCGTCAAGATTGCTTGCTTTACGCTGTTTTGCTCTCCTACCGACAGGCCGGGCAGACACTGAAGCGACAGCGCCCCATCACTCATCAGCACAGCGTCGCCGGGGCGATGAGGCAGTCCGAGTGCGTGGCCCAGCTCGTGGGCGGGGGTCAGTGAGAGGTCGCCTGGCGCGCGAGGGCCGGCGGACTCGTCGATGAAGACCGTGGGTGTGAGGTCGTGCTGGACCGCGAGGCGATGACGAATGCCGTCGGGAGGCTCTGCGAGGAGGGGGCTGGCCGTGAGCCCTCGCAATGAAATGCCTGCCTGAGCGGCGTTGCTGTCTGGCTCGGCAAAGTGCGCCATCACGACGAGATGCACGAGTCCATCAAAGGGTGTGTGGGGGGACAATGCACTGACCGTGGACCGCATGGGGGCCAGTGGGTCGGTGGGGGAGTCGGAGATGAGGTGGTGTCCGGGAACCGGGCTGGGCTGGAGGATG
>Ga0315322_10002886_pt1 | contig 13332 bp, 13 predicted proteins | sample M110021515metaG_FD_203461 | JGI IMG/M metagenome (GOLD analysis project Ga0315322, IMG submission 203461) | Ammonia-oxidizing marine archaeal communities from Monterey Bay, California, United States - M1 100m 21515 | ecosystem: Environmental > Aquatic > Marine > Intertidal zone | place: USA... | reverse complement strand
CTAACGCGACGTTGAGAAAGAGAGACTATACGTTTGTTGATAAAGTCGAAGCCAAAGGGTTTGTCGACATCGTGCATAAGCACGATCCGAAAGCCAAGATATCCCAGCCCTCACCCATCACCATCCCAAGATGGACTAAAGACCTGGAAGAATTGAAGTTGAAGCGCTATCGAATCGACTTCGTATTCGCAAACAGGATATTTGCAGAACAATCTCATTCCGGGACAATCTCACTAGCGAAGGAAATTGAGACAATCTCGGATCACTATCCTGTCATTGTGGAGTTCAAAGTGACGAAGCATAAGAAGCCAAATACAGGCGACGTCCTAAAGGCCGCACCTGAGGAGTAACGTTGGCCGAAAATTCACACGGTCTTCATAGCTAGTTCATATTCGAAATGCAGTTTCGCCAAATGTCACAGATACTTCGAAAACAAATTACCATAAAGACAATCGAAGACCAGCATCGTCAAGACACTCCAAATCCAAGAATTTGCCAGAGTCTTTTTGGGAGTGTGATCGGAATATTGCTGGCATTTTCGGTGACCGCGTGCGACTCCGGGGGGCCGCGAGTTTCAACCTACGACCTTGGAGGATCGAAGGCGGAACGTGTCGCAAAAGTCTCGAAGATTATTGGTAGAACGGCTCCGCCGCCTTCGCCAATTATCGACGCCCACTTTTTAGAGGAGCAGACTGGAGACGGGAGGTTCGGCCCGTCGGACTTTGCGTCTTACTGCGCTCTAACGGTAGCACCTGATGATCTTGCCGCGTGGCGCTCAGCCCTCCAGCCGATAGAGTCACAGAACACGCCGCCGAAATTGGTCGATCCCAAGCAAGCACAACTGTGGTGGGTCACTCCAAATGATTTCAGCACCCTTGAGTTCTACAGCCCGAAATCCCTCACTGGACGCTACAACGGATGGGCCGGCATCGCACCTGACGGAAGAATTTTTGTGTATTCCTTCACGATGTAGCTCATGTGGGACGCAGAGACGATTAACGATGGCGAACAAGCGCATGGAGAGCAACGGCTGACCCACCCCGAGTTCGAATGATTCAACCCAATTTCAACCCTTGTTCTGCATCGAGCGCCCGCTCCCGGCCAGCTTTGCCCTATGCTTGACGTTCGGCTGGGAAGGCGTCGAATCCCTCGCTTAACTCACCCCCGCAACTAGCATGACTTCTCCCACAGCGGATGATTTGGCTGAGCAATGAATGGGCCGGTCGAGCGGAAGGGTGAAGACTTCACATTCGACCGCCGGTCGCATTTCACCTCCCGCATCGAAACATTTGATGAATTGGCTCCGGCCGAAACAGTTTAAACCGACATGCTCGTGCAGCGGGAAGGCACTGCTTGAAACTACGAAGAAAGAGAACAAGAGGCATCACCGAAACTGCTTTTCCCTCGACAGCTGGACGTTCTACGGTTTAGGTACGATTCAAAATCCAATTTGAGTGCGCTGGCTTTGTTCCGAAGTTCGGTGTTCACACGTTGGGTAAAAAAAAGAAATCGCCTTACTCAGTGATCTTAGCGCTGATCTTCCTACTTCTTGGTGACTGCGTCGCTGGTTATGGGAGCTTCCAGAAAAACCTGGATGGCAGCTACGTCTGTGGTGGTGCCTACGATAGTTTCAAGAAGAATCCATGAACCCAACAAGGCGGAGCAGAACGTCCGTTAACGCGGCGTCTTTCCTTGGACGTTCGGCAGAATATTTCCAACTCAACAAAAACTAAACGATACACAAATATATGAACGAGAACATCCCACCACAACAACCGCAGTATGTACCCACGCAACGTCCAGAGTCAGGAACAGTGACTGCCCTTGCAGTTGTTTCTATCATCTTTGGCACCATTGGCCTACTCGGATCTTTCATTCCGTGTTTAGGGGCATTCGCGATTTGGATCGCGGTGCCAGCGGCACTTTGCGGAGCAGGCGCCACCTTCATGGCGAAGTCAAAAGGCTGTTCGATCGGTTTTCCAGTTGCGGCTTTCGTTGTCAGTATTCTTGGAGTGATTATTTCTGCCGTTCAGATCCTGGCTCTCAGTGCAACTGTCAAAGCTGCCAATGATAGCGTCCATACTCTTGAGGATCAAATAAAGCAAGATACGAAGGCTCGTCAGGAAGAAGTTCAGAAAGAGAAGGCTCGTCAGAATCAGCTCCAGAATGACAATACCGACCAGTAACTCTACTCAGCTTTCCCTTCAGTGGCGGGCCATCCGGTTCGCCACGACCACGCTTGTCATTTTAATGGCTTCTTTATTCGTGGTAGGATCGATTTTTCCTAGAGCGCGTCCCACTTGCTGCGTTACGGATAAAGGGTTATCATGCTCCTCATGCGGTATCACACGGAGTATCACCTCGGTCTTGCATGGTGATATTGAGAGTTCTAGAGCATTTCATAAAGGTGGTGTATTTCTAGTCGCGCTGACTACTTTTTTTCTCATTTCTAGGCCGCTAACTTACCTCTTCCAATCACCTAAATTGATAGCAGCGGATGCCCTTGGATTCATTTTCGCATGGATTGCATCGGCAATATTTTTTTTCGGATTGCCGGGTTCAGGATACGGTGGGAAAGCAAGATCCGAACAAGACGGTGCTGGACAACCGGCTACCCGCTCAGAGTCGAAATGATTTCCGTAACTACAACCATTAACCCCGAGTCGAAGGTGCGCCTCCGGGAGCCGGTGCTAGACCTATAACGTTTTGCGAAAAAATTAAAACGAAGAAGATCGCATGAAGCCCTATAAAAAATTATGTATCGTGGTTATGACCTTGGGGTTTGCTGGATCGCTATTCTCAGCGGATGCGGCTGGTGGATATTCGCCAGTGCCGGTTAGCAACAAAGATGTAATTGCAGCAGCAGAATTCGCAGTCACTGCTCAGGAAAAGGCCATAAACGACCTGAAAGATTCAACGCCTTCTAAACTGACTCTGGCCGAACTCCTAAGTGCCCAACAGCAGGTGGTGGCAGGGATGAATTTCAGGATGAAGTTGAAAGTGAAAGTGGGTGGTGTGGAAAAACAGGCGGAGGCTGTCGTCTGGTGGCAGGCTTGGAGAAAGCAAGATCCATATCGACTGACACGATGGACCTGGGACAATAGCGCCGCAATGATGTCAGCTCCTCCAAAAGATTGGATGAAATGGGCGGAGTGGATCGACAAGCGTCATCCGGTTGACGACGGGAAAGGGCATGGGCCGGATATTGGGTCGGGCGAGTGGGCCAGAGCGCTTGCCCATCAGCTTGGGGTCGCCGACAAGGGCGGGCATGGGCCAGATTTGGGTTCTCCCGAATGGAGACGGGGTGTTGAACGCAAACTGCTTACTCGACGGACAGAACAAGACGGCGCCGGCCAACCTTCTCGGCCCATGGCTTTCGAACCGCCGACTTTAAAGTCGGAACCACTTAACATCGGCTCCCGCAGGGAGCTCTTCGTAGATAATTACATCATCGGCGCCCTGCGCGGCGGCGCCAAAAGGAAACTGTTCGAAATGACCCCAGCCACCACCGAAACTATGGATGTGGCTATGACCCACGATGCCGATTGGGAGGGGTCCTGGTGTCGCTACGCAAAGTACATACAGGATAGAGGCGTGATCAAAGCCTGGTATATGGGACACCATACCTCCCAGTTTAATAAAGAAAGGGATATTAATGGGGGCCGGATGTGTTACGCAGTTAGCAAGGATGGACGCACCTTCAAAAAACCAAATCTTGGCCTCTACGACTGGAAGGGATCGAAGACTAACAACGTGGTGTTTGACGATATTACCTTTAAGGCAAAGGACGACAAAGGCTGGATCGTAGCACATCAATTCAACCCGTTTATCGACACGAATCCCTCAGAGCCGCCAGCGGCGAGATACAAAGGGTTCAGTGGTCAGGGGCACCATTGCGGGAAAACCGGCCTCTATGCCTACAAGTCCGCTGACGGTATTCACTGGGAGATTGCGAGCGACGGACCGATTGTCAGCAGCGAGTATTCGCTGGATTCCTGTAACCAGGGGTTTTGGGACGCACAACGAAAGCGTTACGCTGTTTATTTTCGCCATCTGCGTAACGAGCGAGGCGAATCAGGAATCAAAGCGCCCGGCTGGAAACGCGACATCTTGGTGACCTTCTCCAAAGATTTCATCATCTGGACCGACCCCCAGTGGCTGATATATCACCGGGATGATGGCCGGCCGGGTATGGAACTGGAGAACCTTTATACCAATGAGGTTAAACCTTACAAACGCGCACCGCATATCTATCTCGGTTTCCCGGCGCGGTTTAATGGTTCTGTCGAGCCCATGCTAATGGCTAGTCGCGACGGCATCCATTTTTATCGCTGGATGGAGCACCCGCTTATTTTGAACTCGGCGCCGTCGGACCGCGACAAGATCCGCTCTAACCATCTCTGGCAGGAGATGGCGGAACTCCCTGGCGAGCCAGACAAATTTTCTATGTATGCCAGTGAAAACCTAGGTATCAAAGGCCCGCACGTGGATGGTAGCTTCCCTCGTGTTCGACGGTTTACGATCCGCAAGGATGGTTTCGTTTCTGTCCGCGCCAAGGCTCAAAAAGGCGAGCTTGTCACCAAGCTGCTGATCTTCGCTGGCGACAAACTGACTGTGAATTCCAACGCTCAACTTGGGGAAGGTGGTTCAGTCCGTGTTGAGATTCTGGATGATCAACAGCACCCCTTCTCAGACTTCACGATAAAAGATTGCGACCCGTTCTCAATGAACGAGATAGACGCCACAGTAACTTGGAAAGGCAGAGCAGATGTCAGCGCTCTTGCAGGCAAGCCGATCCACTTGCGTTTTGTCCTGAACGATGCCGACCTGTTCTCGTTTCGGTTCACGGAATAGGGGGCACTCTAATTCATGGAGTTGAATCAATGCTGATGAGAATCATCGTGCCCGCGGTGTTTCCAGACACACCCAACATTTTACTCTTCGTCGCTGATGATATGGGGTTGTGTCATCTTTCGCTTTTCCACTTCAGTTAATTTGAACATGCTGCAGCGTGGCTGGAGAGAAAAAGAAACGTGGCAAACGCAAGCATCAACCGATGGGCCTCGATATCCTTTATGAGGATCGTGACATAATCGTGGTGAATAAAACTGCCGGGCTTCTTACGATTGGAACGGGGCGTGATGGCGGCCGCACTGCGCACGCGGCGCTGGATGACTATGTTAAGAAAGGAAACTATAAGTCGCGTGAGCGAATCTTTGTAGTGCACCGTCTCGATCGTGACACTTCGGGAGTCCTCGTTTTTGCGCGGACCGAAAAAGCCAAGCTAACGCTTCAGGAAAATTGGCAGAAGGCGGCCAAAACCTACCTCGCATTTGTTGAGGGCCACCCAAATCCCGATGAGGGAATGATTGAAAGTTATTTGATCGAGAATGACGCGCGCCGTGTTTTTTCATCGACTGACAAGCGGAAGGGCAAGCTTTCGAAAACCAAGTATAAAGTGATCAAAACAGTGGGGGAACGGGCCTTGCTTGAGATTCATTTACTGACTGGCCGCAAGAATCAGATCCGGGTGCACCTTGCCGATGAAGGGTGGCCTATCGTGGGTGACGGCAAATATGGTCGTAAGATTCGTGATAATAAGCGCCTCGCCTTGCATGCGCAGGAGCTGAGCTTTGATCATCCTTATTCGGGGAAACGGATGACCTTCAGCGCGCCTGTGCCGGCGACCTTTCACAAGATGGCTGCCGCGCCCGCGGCTGAGCCTCTCAAAAAGAAAGACCCTAGGTAACTGATTCGCGGTAGAGGTTTTCCACTTTGTTACGTGCCCAAGGTGTTTTGCGAAGAAACTTGAGGCATGACTTGAGCGAAGGGTCATTGGCAAAGCACCGGATACGGATGCGGTCCGCAAGCTCATCCCATCCATATTGGTCTTCTAGATGAAGGAGCATCTGCTCGAGTTTCACGCCGTGGAGAGGATCGTTAGATTGGTGCGCCATGAGGCTTGAAGAGTGTGGTAAAAAGAAGGCAAAGGACATGAGATAATATGAAAGCGGTCTTTGCTTTTCGGACTGAAATTTTTACCTAGGATCCCGCGCATGGCGGCCAAGGAAGTGGATAGGATCTCAAGGTCCGAACGTATTCTTGCGCCTTTTCAACGTCGCACTTCATCTGGTCGTTACCTTCCCGAGATTGATGGGCTCCGATGTTTGGCGGTAGTCTTGGTAGTTCTGTCCCACTCGCATGGATTTTTCATTTCTGGCTCTGAACCGTCCACAGCACCCGAACTTTTAGCCACGAATCCTAGCACAGCACTTGGTCACCTTCCGCATGCCATAATCGGACGGGGTTGGTTTGGGGTGCAGATTTTCTTCCTGATCTCGGGGCTCGTTTTGTCGCTTCCTTTTGCGGCCCACTATTTGCGGGGAGAAGAAAAGCCACTGGCAAAGAACTACTTCAAGCGGCGTCTCATTAGGATTGAGATTCTCTACCTTCTTGCGCTCACCTTTTTTCTTTTCCTTTCAATTGCCATAGAGCGAAGCGGTTGGGACCGACTACCCAATTATCTTGCAGGCCTCATTTATGCGCATGGCTTTATTTATCTCGTGGTCGAAAAGCCTTTTGCACGCGGCCGGGTGCCCTGGAAAAAGAAGAAGAAGAAGTTTGTAGCTTGCTAAGTTCTAGCCGCTCGCTTTCCTATTGTGCGAGAATGTGATTGGCCCGCTGGTCAAAATGCGTTTCGTCAGTTAAGGTGGGCTTTCGATAAACCATGAGTGATTCCAAAGACATTGATTTTTCCCGTATCGAAAATGCCGTGCGAGAGCTTCTAGGTGCAATTGGGGAAGATCCTGGAAGGGATGGTTTGCTTGATACGCCCGCGCGGGTTGCGCGAATGTATGGGGAGATCTGCAGTGGTCTGCGTGAGGAGCCGGCGGATCATCTCGAAAAGACCTTTCAAGTGGAGCACGACGAGATCATCGTGGTGCGCGATATTTCCTTTTATTCGATTTGCGAACACCACCTTATCCCGTTCTTTGGCAAAGCCCACGTGGCATATCTGCCCGAAAAGGATGGTCGGATCACCGGTCTGTCCAAGTTGGCGAGATTGGTGGATGGTTTTGCCCGTCGTCCCCAGGTGCAAGAACGACTCACCGGCGAAATCGCCGATGCTATTGACGAAAAGTTGTCGCCGCGGGGAGCTGCAGTCGTGCTGGAGGCCGAACACCTCTGCATGTCGATGCGCGGGATCCGCAAACCGGGAGCGCGGACCGTAACGTCCTCGATGCGCGGAATTTTTCGTTCTAATTCAGCTTCGCGCGAAGAGGTTTTAAATCTCATTCAACGATCTTAAGGAAAGCCTGCCAATTGAAGTTAGTTTTAATTAAGTTAGGTTGTTTCGGTTCGAATTTGGGCGGGAAAATCTCGTGTGTCTCTGGATAAGAAATGCTGAGGGGTATTATAGGATACCCTATTTTATTATGCGTTGCGGGCTTCTCGCAGACTGGGATTTTCATCAAATTCGTGATTGATCACTCTGTTATGGAAAATCTGCATCATTTTGATGATGATTACACTCGCGCCGGCGGAACTGTCGAATTCCTAGGCCATGACCAGCTTAAACCAGTTTCAGCTCATCCGCTTGCTGCCCGGAAGCGGAGTAAAGCTTCCTAGTTGTATCGTGCGATCGTTCGTTACTGCTACCGGGGAATAAAGCGATTTGCTAGGGTGCTCAGCAGCATTCCGGTGATGAAGCCGCCGATATGAGCGCCGTGGCCGATGTTGCTGGCCGGGCCCATTAAGCCAATGAAATCCAAGCCAACTCCGACAACTCCGGCGGCAGCCAGTTGAGTTGAATTGACGGGCCGGGCGAGTGGCCAGACGTGTGAATTAGGGCGGGGATGCAGGAAGGCGAGACCAAAGTAAAACCCCTCCATCCCCATCACCCCGCCGCTGGCTCCAAGCCCCGGAATGGGGCTCTCCGGATCCAACAAGAGCTGGCCGATTGATCCGCCAACAGTGGTAAGAAGGAAGGTTGTCAACATCCAGCGCCAGCTGCAAAGCTCGCAGACCACGACTCCGAAGAGCCAGAGGAAGAGCATGTTACCGCCCAAGTGGCTTCCGTCGGCGTGAAGAAAACCCGCTGTCAGGGTAGTGGCCAGAGTTGCTAAAACGTCACCCGATAGATTGCCACCCAAGGCAACTTCCCAGCCATTGACGACTTTGACCGGGGTTATCATCCATGCTCCATAATCGTGCATCCAATCCAGAATAGAGACGACGCAAATTACTCCGATAAGAATGAGAACGGGTGCTCGATGTTTCATCAGTGGGTTATGCATGGTCACAGGGCGCTTCTGGTTGGTTACGCATGAAGTCGGCAACTTGGGCGAAGAATTCCATCACGGATGTACGAATCGAGGAATCTGCAATGACTTCATCAGCGGCTTCGCCCATGAGTTTCATCCATCGGTCGCGTTCTGCGATGCCGATTTTAAAAGGCATGTGGCGACCCCGGAGGCGTGGATGACCTCGCTTTATGAGATAGCGCTGATCCGCTCCGAATCGGAAAAGGAGAAAGTCGCGTAGACGCTCCTCGGAACCTTCCCAGTCATTGTCCGGATACATCGGGCCGACGAGATTGTCTGCCTTCATCTTTTCATAAAATTTAGAAGTCAATCGAGTGAAACCTTCTTCTCCCAATGTCGCATAAATCAATTCTTCGTTCATTGATGTTTTGTCTTCGAAGATTGGCGTGCGATCTTTGAAAATCAAGGATTGCCGCTTTTCCTTTGAGTCGTCATTGTTCTGGCTACCCCCTTCAGTTTTCACACCTCCTGATATTTCATCTGACTCCATGAGCGAACCAATCCAATTTGATCCACCGGACCCTTCCGAGTTGAGCAAACTTCTTGATGGTTACGAAGCAACCTCACTGATTGCGACTGGTGGCATGGGAGCGGTTTACAAGGCGACCCAGGTCTCTCTCGACCGGAATGTGGCGATCAAGCTGTTGCCTGAAGAATTTGGTGAGGACCCGTCATTTCGGATTCAATTCGAGGCTGAGGCCCGTTCGATGGCCAGACTCAATCACGACAATCTTATCGGGATCTACGATTTTGGTGAGGCCGATGGGATGCCCTATATCGTGATGGAATTAGTCGCGGGCAAGTCGCTTTATTATTCTAGTTACGGAAAGGCAATCGACGAAGCGACTGCTGTCGAATTAGTCATCGGGATCTGTCGCGGACTCGCGCACGCGCATGAAGCAAATATCATTCACCGTGATATCAAACCGGCAAACATTCTGCTCGATCCCAACGCTAAGCCTAAGATTGGGGACTTTGGCTTGGCGGCCGCTAGCGATTCCGAGCATTCGGACGATGGTCCTATTTTTGGAACTCCGGGCTATGTCGCTCCTGAAATTCTTTCCAACCCTAAGGCGATTGGAGTCCAGTCCGATATTTATGCGGTTGGTGTGATTCTTTACGAACTCCTCACTGGAAAGATGCCCGAGGAGCCTGCGAGCCCTCCTTCTTCAATCGCTAAGTGTGATCGGAGGCTGGATCCGATTTTCAAAAAGGCAACACGCAGGAACCCAGCCTTGCGTTTTCAATCGGCCGATGACATGGCGGATGACCTTGAGAAAGTCCTCCCCAATATTGGAACGAGTGGGCAGAAAGCGGTGCGCACGGCGGTCGAGGGTGCGGCACCCGCAACGATGTTGAAGCGCCGGAAGTCCAACGATATGAATTCTGATGGAAAGGATTCCGGAAAGCCCAAGCTCGTTCCTCTTTCCAAAGGAGAGGGAGCTCCCGGTTCGCGGCTCAAGCCATTGCCAAAATCGTCCCTCAAAGTTGAGGATGACAGGCACCCGGCGCCACTGGAAACGGTGGCCCCTGCTGCCGTCTCTATTCAGGCCGGAAGTAATTGGCCCATCATTCGTAACCTCATCGTCATCGCGGTTCTGATCCCGATCATCATTTTCACGTGGGGGCTCTATCAAGACAAGCAGGATAGGATTGAAAAGGAGCGCGACGCTAAGGAGCTGAAAGAAAAGAACGATGAATCAGAGCGTAAAGCAAAGATCGAGCAAACGAAACGCGACGAAGAAAAGAAGGTTCGTCAGGCAGAAGAAAAGAAAGCGCGTGAGGTCCAGCTGGAAAAAGAACGCTTACGCTTGCTCGCGATCGAAAATGCTAGGACTCCAATGGATCGCCTCGCCAAATATCGGACAGCTCTCTACAATGGACGTCGTGATCGGTTCCCTGATAACACGATCGACCGGAGCAGTCATTTTCTCTTTTTCGTAAATACTCCGATGACGTGGACCAAAGCCTCGGAATTTGCCGAAATGCATGGTGCCCATCTTGCTACCCCATCTGCCCAAGCGGATATCGATCTTCTCTCCAAAGATATTAGCGATCTCGAATTACGCCGTGTCTGGATCGGTGGGGGTGCCCAGGGGAAGGGAGGCTGGACTTGGGTTTCCGGAGAAGATTGGAAGTTTAAAGATCCTGGAACTACTCTTGGTTCTTATGCCTCTCTGAGCAGTAGCGGAGTGATCCGCGCTCGGCCCAATGGTGAGAAAAATCCTTTCGTCATTCAGTGGTCCAAGGATGGTCAGAATTCCGGATCTCTTGCTTCCCAACTTGAACGTCTTGTTCCTACCTTGGATTCACCTAGCCCGGATTGGCCGCCCGGCACGGTGGCTCATGAAAATCGCCATTTCTTGCTCGTGCAAAAATCGGTGTCTTGGAATGAAGCGGACTTGATAGCCGGTTCCGCCGATGGCCACCTCGCGGTCATTTCGAAGCCACTGGAAGGAATTTTTCTGCGTAATTTTTTCGACTCGGCCCTGCTTCTTGAGCAGTCTGCCTGGTTGGGCGGCCGCAAAAAAAATGATACTTGGTATTGGTCAAATGGTGAGCCTTGGACGAAGGCCTCATGGGCACCGAATTCGCCTGACGGGGGACCACTCGCTCGCGCACTCCGTTACCTCAAGAGCTCCGCTGGAGTTGGCTGGGATGACGCTAGCCCCAAAGCGGGGAATGCCGACGGATTTATCATTGAGTGGAGTTCTGACGGCGATAATGCCCCGGCCGTGACCAATGATAATCCAAATGCGGCTACTGGTCAGCTTGCCAAGCTCCGGGGAATTGGCCGACGCCTCGTCACCAAAGAGGTTGATGATTATAACAAGTATCTCCTCGGCAATCGTGACTTCTTTGTCTCGGACGTGAACACTTGGTTTCGAACGCTTTCTATTAATAATCGTATAGACTTCGAGGTCGTTTATCGGTCTTTCGAAGATAAGCTTCCCGAGAATGGTGACCTTTCCGGAGAAATTAACCTCAGTGGATTTCCTGCCGAGGTGTTTCAGGATCTTGTGAGAGCGAGGGGCCGTCAAGCACGCAAGAAAAAGACCTTCGATACCAAGTTGGAATCACTTCGAGAAAGCTACCTCATGAAATTGCTGAAGCTCCGCCAAACTTTTGAAGACAGTGGATTGAAGACTCAGCTGGAATCAGTCGACAGAGAGATCAATGGAGTGGGGCAGGATGCCGCCGCTTTCCGTTCCCACTTTGGCGTCTAGAGGGAGCTTGAAAGCCAGTAGTCTATTAGCCTTCTCTCTTGGCGTGTGAGGGTTTCCTGCTCATAACTTCAAGACCTTATGAAATTGGCCTCTTTGATTCTCGCACTTGTTGGTTCTCTAGTCGGTCAGGAGCAAGTCCCACCCAATATTATCTTCCTGATGGCGGACGATCAGAACACCTTGTCGATGGGGTGTTATGGAAATCCCGAGGTAGAAACGCCGAATATGGATCGGCTTGCAAATGATGGGATGATCTTTGATCGTCACTACGATACCACCGCGATCTGCATGGGGAGCCGGGCCAATGTCTTCACGGGAATGTATGAGTATAAAACGGGATGCAATTTCGTCCACGGAGACATGGCGGCTCAGATTTGGAGTAAGTCTTACCCGGTGCGTTTACGAGAGGCGGGATACTTGACCGCATTTGCAGGAAAGTTCGGAATCGTGGTGGATGGGAAAGGGATTTGTGAGGATGAATTTGATTTTTATGGCGGTGCGAGGGGCCAGACAAATTATGCGACGGCGAAGAATCCCTCGATGAAACGCTTCGCCAACAAGTATCCTCATTCGACCTTATCATACGGGGCGTTCGGCAAAGAGGTGATCCGGAAATCGGTCGCGAAGAAGAAACCATTTTGCCTTTCGATTAGCTTTAAAGCACCACATCGCCCGACCACTCCCGATCCTCGTTTTGAGCACGTCTACAAAGGGAAGAAGTTTACCAAACCTGCGAATTATGGGCGACGTTATGGTGAGCATCTCTCACCACAGAGTAAGCAGGGCAGGCAGTTTGAACGTTTTGAGTCGTGGGATTATGACAAGAAATACGACGAAGTCATGGCGATCTATTACCAGCAGATTTATGCGATTGATTTTGCTCTTGGTATGATTCGCGATGAACTGAAATCGCAGAAGATTATTGAAAATACCGTCATCATTTATACCAGCGACAATGGCTTTATCTGTGGGTCCCATGGTTATGGCTCCAAAGTCTTGCCCATGGAGGAATCGTCGCGCGTTCCCCTGATTATTTTTGATCCTCGTGCTAAGACTTCGGGGAAGAAGGTTCGGTGTGATCGGTTGACTGGGAACATTGATTTTGCCCCAACTATTTTGGAGCTCGCGGGTTTGGAATCTACCGAAAACATGGATGGTAAAAGCCTCCTGCCATTGCTTGAGAACTCAAAAGAAGGGGGGCATGAAACCCTGACGTTGATGAATACTTATCCGCCTGCGCCCACGACTTGCATGAGCATTGTCTCGGGGCCTTTCAAATACACCTACTGGTGGTTCGAGAACGATGAGATGAAGCCAACGGAAGAGCTTTTTAACCTTAAAAACGATCCCCTTGAATTAACTAATCTTGTTCAGATGCCTGAGCATAAGAAGCACCTCGAAATTTTGCGTGAGAAGTATGATGCCCAGCTTCAGCACTGGAAGAAAGAGGCCGTAAAGGGCAATGGATATCAGAAATATATTACTCTTTTTGATCGCCACCTAGAGGCGGCGGAGAAAGAGAAAGCGCTCCCACCCAGAAAACGAAAGAAAAATTAAATCCCCATCTAATCTTCAGTTTAAACGGATTTGATTTTTAGAAATTCCTTCGCTGTCATTGGCGGGTTGCTCGTGGGAGGCGTTGTGAATATGGCCCTCATCACTCTGGGCCCGTTGGTCATTGCGATTCCGGAAGGCGCGGATTTTCCAACTCCGGAAGAGCTGAAGGAGACCATGCTACTTCTTGAGGCGAAGCATTTCATTTCCCCTTTCTTGGCTCATGC
>Ga0315322_10002884_pt1 | contig 13345 bp, 7 predicted proteins | sample M110021515metaG_FD_203461 | JGI IMG/M metagenome (GOLD analysis project Ga0315322, IMG submission 203461) | Ammonia-oxidizing marine archaeal communities from Monterey Bay, California, United States - M1 100m 21515 | ecosystem: Environmental > Aquatic > Marine > Intertidal zone | place: USA... | reverse complement strand
ATTCCGCGTTCGATACTTTCCACTACGAGGGAGTGCCCAATTGAAACTTCCATGATCCCGGGTATTGACAAAAATCTATCCAGATTATCTAAGTTTAGGTCGTGCCCCGCATTAACACCGAGGCCAAGATTCTGAGCCGCAGTAGACGTGCATCTGAATGACCTCAGAACAGGTTCCAATTTCAACTGATCGAAGAATGAATCTGCGTATGGTTCGGTATACAGTTCGATGCGGTCAGCGCCCATATCCCGAATTAGGCCCAACTCTGAGGTCCCATGATCTACAAAGAGGCTGGTTCTAATATTACGCTCTTTAAGTTTATAGACAGCTCCTTCAAGGAGCTTTGCATTACGGCTAACTTCCCAACCATGATCAGACGTAATTTGATCGGGGTCGTCAGGAACCAAGGTGCATTGAGTCGGTTCAGCTTCGAGAACCACCCTCAGAAATTCGTCGCTAGGATAACCTTCAACGTTTAACTCTACCCCGTATTTGTCACAAAGAGTCTTGAGCACTCTCACATCTGAATATCGGGCATGTCTTTGGTCCGGTCTTGGGTGAAGGGTGATTCCATGGGCGCCAAGTTCGATGCAACTCTCTGCAAACCTTTCTACCGATGGAAAATCCCTTCCTCTGGCATTTCGAATAAGAGCAACTTTATTAATGTTAACGGATAGCTTGGTCATTTTTCGTTTTTCTCAACGTCAAAGGTCTGGTGCCCGTTTCCGGTGAGGCGCTTTCGACTGAGCATTAATGGTTTAAGTTGCGGGAATCATTACGACTTAGGCTGAGGTGTCGCCTGTCCAGCGCCGCTTTGATAAAGCTGTCGAAAAAAACTCTCTTTTCCCAGCCCCTTTTCTTCATATCGGGGCGAGTGCATTGGGACGAAGTTGAATGCTACCGAAATCTCTCTTTCAATGAACCGTATTCGAATTCAACCAATCGACTGGCTCAATCAGAGTTTTCGACGGCCTCGCTAGACAAAGAATAATGAGCAATTTAGGAAAAGAAAAACATAGACCGCAAAAAATGCTATTTCTTGTAGCATTTTTGCTGCACGTTTGTAATCCGTATATTAAAGTCTCTGCTGAAGATTGAAAAATTCTCATGCCGCAAACGCGTAAGACTCCCAAGAATAGCAATGTTGCGCCGATTTCCACCTCGCCGGTGATTGGTATCCGCATCCCGGCATGGGCCACATTCATGCGCGAGATCTTTGGCGGCATCGTTCGCTACATGCGGATAAACCGCCAATCGTGGCAGATCCGCTATATGACCGAGACCACCAACGAAATCGCGCCGGTGAAGATCGACGCCAATTGGTCCGGTGACGGGATCATCGTTTTTCGTCCAAGCGAGGCAGAGGTGACCGCGTGGCAGAAAAGAGGAATTCCGGTAATCAATCTCAGTTGTGAGTCCGGGGGATTCGGCGCGCCGACCGTCGTGCCTCAAGATACAGCCGCCGGGCAGATCGCGGCCCGACACCTTGCCGACCTCGGGCTGAAACACTTCGCTTATTGGGGAGATCTCTCCCGAAAATATTCGCGCGAACGGGGCGCGGCATTCATCGCCGAGTTGAAATCGCGCGGCTACGGATGTCATGAGATTGGTTTCGAAACCTCCAAACTCCCGCAGCATCAGAAATGGGTGAAGGTCCGCGACGTGATGCTCGCACAGCTGGCAGACTTACCCAAACCAATCGGAATCTTCGCCCGTGATGACATCGCCGCTGCGACCCTTTCTCGCGCTTGCGCCCGACTTAAGTTAAAGATTCCAGATGAGGTAGCTCTTCTGGGATTTGGCGATGACTTGATCATCTGTCACACGGCGACTCCCCCGCTGAGCAGCATTTCCTATCCTGGCGAAAAGATCGGCTATACGGCGGCCAGCCTCCTCGCATGCATGATGTCGGCGGAAGAATTGACGCCGATGATGACGGAAATCGCGCCCGGCCCGCTGGTGACGCGTGAGTCAACCGAGATTCTCGCCTTCGGCGACCAACTCGTGGCGGACGCGGTCCGGATCATTCGGCGGGAAGCGTCCGGACACCCCCTGCGCGTCTCCGAATTGATCGCGCGCTTACCGGTCTCCCGGGCCTCGTTTCAGAAACGCTTCCGCGCCGAGCTAGGGCGATCAGCAAAGGACGAGATCACCCGCGTTCGGCTCCAGCGACTGTGCCAATTGCTGGATGAAACGGACTGGGCGATCAAAAAAATTGCCTTCACGATGCAGTTCGAGTCCTCTGAGGAACTGGGGCGATTCATCCGGAAAAATCTCGGCGCGAGCGCCACCGAATACCGGAAAAGGAACCGATCTCAGCAATAATGCTATCTCTCCGACCCTTCCTGCTATTGCCATCGACTCAAAAAAACATTGTCATCAGAGGATGCCGCGAAAATTTCTCCTTCTGGTCCTAGGCACAGCCCTCGCCGCCACCCCGATTTCCCATGCCGACCTCAATGATGTGCTTGGGATCTGGCAATTCGACAATGACCTTACCGAGGCCGATGGAGGAACGTCACTGACTGCCAACGGCTTTGTCCCCGAGTATCTCATAACGCAGATAGACGGCACCGACGTCACGGTGCTCGACCTAGCACCGCTCGACCCGGCGCAGACGCTCGCCCTGACAAATACAGCTGGTGCTAACGGCGGTGATGCGGCAGCGCACACCAACAACTGGACCCTGGTGATGGACATCAATCTCGAGAGCATCTCGACCTTCCAATCGCTCGTCCAGACCAATCCAGCCAATTCCAATGACGTCGATATTTTTGTGCGCCCTGGCGGCGAACTCTCCTTCGGCTCAAATCTGACTGAGGCAGGCGCCCTCGCTCCTGACACGTGGTACCGACTCGCCTTTACTTGCGGCAATGACGGCGCGGGCGGCGGTCTGCGGTGCACGGCCTATGTAGATGGTGTTCAGACGGCCATCGGAGGGGCGCCTCAGACGGGCGTAAGCGGATTCGAGGGCGTTTTTTCCTTGGATACAATCGTCAACTTATTCTCAGACGAGAGTAGCGAAACCGATGACATGGTGATCAACAGCATTGCCTTCTGGGGTGAGGAACTCGCCCCAGAGGAGATCGCCCTGCTCGGTGCCGTCAGCACAGAGGGAATCACTATTCCGGAGGAAGAACCCAAGATCTGCCCTTCGCTGCCCGCAGCTACTGTTAGCGTTGGCCTGCCAAATCCGACCATCGACCTCTCATGGCGTGGCGCACAAGGTCTGGATTCGACCGGTATCGACCTCAGTCTCGATGGGAACCTGATCGGGAACACCGCTCCAGACGCCACCACCTTCACCCACAGCCCGACGGTGACGCCAAACGGAGGCACCATCACCCTCGTCTACTCGATCCAGATGACCGGCGGTGCCGATAGCGCCAATTGCGATCCCATCGACGTGAGCGTGAGCTTTTTTACAGGAACCCTAGAGACTGACCTTGTCGCCTACCTCCCGCTCGACGTAGACGGCAGCGACTCCTCCGGTCGCAATCACAATGGCACCGTGAACGGCGCACCGAGCTTCGCCACCGGGAGCATTGGTAATGCAGTCACACTCACCGATCCTGTTTCGCCTCACGAATATATCTTTATTGGCGCTACTGACGATCTCAACTTCGGCACCGATATCGACTTCTCAGTATCACTCTGGGTCAACAACAGCACCGGCTTCCCCGACAACCGGGGAGAAGGAGGGTCAGGCAGCGACCCCTCGATCATTTCGAACAAGGACTGGAATTCGGGTGCCAACTCCGGCTGGATCATTGCAGCCGGCCCCAACGGACGTTGGCAGTGGAACATCAACGGCGACACCGGGAGACGAGTCGATTACGACGGCCCACAAAATCAGATCAGCGACGGCAACTGGCATCACCTCCTAGTCTCACATGATCGCGATGGCAATGCGGTGATGTATTATGACGGCCAATCGGTCGCTACCCGCCCGATCAGCGGAATTGGCAACGTCAATTCGGCGGGCTACGGCGTCGGCATCGGCACCGACGGAGCAGAAAGCGTCGGCTTCCCTAGTTGGTTCCCCGGTTCAATCGATGAAGTTGCCATCTGGCGCAGAGTAGTCTACCCTTCCGAGGTCAACGAACTCTACCAGATGGGTCTTAGTGGCATCCCGCTGATCTCAAATAGAGAATTGGCGATCACTGAAATCATCCACGACTCCACTGGCGAAGTCTCGCTGACCTTCGATTCGATCCCCCGCGCAATCTACTCAGTTGACCAGTCAGGGGATTTGAAAACCTGGCTTGAGATTGGCGACAACTACACCAGCCAAGGTGACTCGACGACCCTAACCTTTACGAACCTCGGTCTCCCCTTCGGCACCAAGCAACAATTCTTCCGTATCCGCTTGCCCTAGAACTCGGTGCTTTGACCATCTGATCGAACTCAAATTCCTTGCCTTTGGGCCGTCCATTCCTTGCGACTAGGTCACTCTATGAATTGGAAAATCTTCCACTGTATCGTCAAACAACCTGACCCAAATAGTGTGGACTGCCCAATCTACCGTCAGCTTTAACCAAACCTTTTTATTGATGAATTACCTTCCTTTTTCGAAGGGCTCGTCTTCATTCCCTTTGGCCTATGAATAAGTTTACCATCAACGATAGAAGTTACTCTCTTCCTAACCGTCCCATTGCTGTAATTTGCATCGATGGCTGTGCCGATGAATACATTTCTGAATCCATTGCTCAGGGGCGGATGCCGAGACTGGAGGCGATGGTGAAAGAAGGATATCGCGGGATGGCTCGCGGAGCTTTACCCAGTTTCACCAACGTTAATAATTCTGCCATCGTCACCGGGATGCCGCCTGCGGTTACCGGCATCTGCGGGAACTTTTTTCTGAACCCTGAAACAGGAGAAGAGGTGATGATGAATTCCCCGGAGTTTCGCCGTTGCGATACGATTCTCAATGCGGCCGCTGACGCAGGTCGCAAGGTGGCCTTTATCACCGCAAAGGAAAAGCTGCGAACGGTGCTCGGTGACGGGATCGTGGAGCGAGGCGGAATTGTTTTTTCATCAGAGAAAGTAAATGAGGCCAAAGCAGAAACACACGGTCTCGACAATGCAACGGAGATCATCGGAAAGCCGGAGCCGGAGATTTATTCGGGAGATGCTTCGATCTATGTATTGGAAGCCGGAGCGGCTTTGGCGGAGCAAGGGAGGGCGGATTTCCTGTATCTCTCGCTGACGGATTTCATGCAACATAAGTATGCCCCAGATCAGGAAGAATCACTGAATTTTTATGCTCAAATGGATGAGCAGATTGGTCGGTTGTTAGATGCTGGCTGTATTGTGGCGGCCACGGCAGACCACGGAATGAATGCCAAAAATGATTCCGAGGGAAATCCCAAGGTGATCTATGTGGAAACTTTGCTGAAGGAAAACTTCAATGAGGAGTTTCGCGTTATTTGTCCGATCACTGATCCATATGTGGTCCATCATGGCGCTCTCGGCTCCTTGGTAATGATCCATTTGAAAAATCCGGAGAAAGCCGATGAGATTGCCAATTTCTTGATGAGGAGGGAAGGAATTACCGAGGTTCATAATCGTGAGATGGCCGCTCTAAAGCTCGAACTGGCTCCTGATCGTATCGGTGATCTTTGTGTGCTTTCGGCTCGTGATGTGGTGTTAGGTAAGGCGCCTGCCGATCATGATCTCTCAGTAATTAAAGGCGGACTGAGATCTCATGGAGGACGATACGAGGAAATGGTTCCGCTTTTGATCTCGGAACCCCTCAACGAAGAGTATCGCAGAATTGCCCAAGGCGATCCCCGCAACTTCGATATCTTTGCCTTTGCCTGCAACGCACATCTTTAAACCGTTACCATGATCGATTTACCGAGTTATGTCGCCGGAAAGGCTGCTCACACCGATGACAAGCTGAAGGTTCTTTACCCGTGGGATGGTTCTTTGACCGGAACGGTTTCCAAGGTGGGACCGAGTGAATTGGATGAGGCCATTGAAGCCGCTCTCGAGGGTCATAAAAATCCCCTCACTCGCTATGAACGGCATGAGATCTTGCGAAAGGCGGCAGCATTGATGGCCGAGCATCGCGAGGAGATGGCGAAGATCATTTGCCGTGAGGCCGGGCTGTGCATGAAGGAAACAATGTATGAGACGGGTCGGACGTCCGATGTTCTGGAGTTCGCAGCCGCCGAAGCCCTTAAGGATGACGGCCAGGTTTTTTCCTGTGATATTTCGCCACAGGGAAAGGCCCGAAAAATTTTCACCTTCCGCCAGCCGGTGCAATTAATTTCGGCGATCACACCATTCAACCACCCGCTCAATCAGGTTGCTCACAAACTTGCTCCAGCCATCGCAGCGGGGGCACCCATAATTCTGAAACCGAGTGAGAAGACTCCCCTCGTGGCCATTCGATTCTGCGAGTTGCTCTATGAGGCGGGTCTGCCGGGTTGGATGTTGTCCTGCCTCTCTGGTGATCTTGAAACACTCACCAAACCCATGATCACAGATGATCGGGTGGAGATGGTGTCCTTCACGGGGTCGGTGGCAATTGGGAAAGAAATCTCCAAAACAGTGGGGTATAAAAAACTTTGTCTGGAGTTGGGTGGAAACTCACCGCTCATTATTCTGGAAGACGCCGATATGGATAAAGCCGTCACTCTCGCTGCCGAGGGTTCCTTTAGAAATTCAGGGCAACGTTGCACCGCTGTAAAACGTATTCTGGTGCAGGAATCGATCTTGGATGAATTCACCAAACGCTTTGTCGAACGGGCCAAGACCTACAAATGGGGAGACCCCGAAGATCCCGAGACCGTAGTCGGCACTGTCATCGATGAGCCCGCGGCTATCGTTCTCGAAGAACGGGTGAAGCAAGCCGTCGCAGATGGCGCGGAAGTTCTCCTCGGAGGAAATCGCCATGGAGCCCTCATGGAGCCGACGGTCATTGCCAATGTTCCGCGTGACACCCCGATGGTGGTGGAGGAATCGTTTGGCCCACTCGCGCCGATCATTTCGATCAAAGACGTGGATGACGCCATCGAATATTATAACAGCGGAAATTTCGGCTTGAGTTCTGGCGTTGTGACAAATGATATGTCAGCCGCCTTGAAGGCAGCCAAGCATCTCCGCACCGGCACGACCAACATCAACGAAGTTCCGGGTTTCCGGATTGAGTCCAGCCCCTTTGGCGGGGTCAAAGATTCTGGACTGGGAATCAAAGAGGGCGTCATTGAAGCCATTAAATATATGACGAATACTAAAACCTTTTCTCTCCCCTGGGAGTGATTTCAGCCATCGCTTGAAAATGAAGATTGGAATACCTAAGGGAATCAGAAATCAGGAGCAGCGGGTTTTAGTGGATCCTTCTTCGCTAAAAAATCTCATATCTCGTGGGAATAAGGTCTTGATACAGCAAGATGCTGGAATCGGCGTTCTTCTCGGCGGCGTGCCCGGCAGTAGCAGATGCTCATTAAACGAAGTGTAGCGATCTGCAAACCCTCCTGAATTCTTAAAAAGATCATGACAGAAAATCCTTATATTCTCCTGACCCCGGGACCTCTTTCGACGAGCCCCACTGTCCGCGAGGCAATGCTACGTGACTGGTGCACATGGGACGATGATTACAATCTAGGAATTGTGACTCCAATCCGTGAAGGACTGGTTAAGCTGGCGACTTCGATTGCCCCTGAAAAATACACCTGTACCCTGATGCAAGGGAGCGGGACGTTTTCGGTCGAGTCTATGATTGGCTCGGTTCTCCCGCAGGATGGAAAACTTCTCGTGCTGGCGAATGGAGCCTACGGGGATCGTCTTGTCAAAATTACGGCTCGCCTTGGCATCGACCATGAAGTGCATGATACCGGTGAACTCGCGCCACCCGATTTGAACCGACTCGAGGAAACGCTCCAAAATGACGCCGCCATTTCTCATGTCGTTGTTGTTCACAATGAGACAACCACGGGGATGATGAATCCCCTCTCGGAGATTGCGAAGATCGTGAAATCCCACGAAAAAATCTTTATGGTGGATTCGATGAGTGCCTTCGGAGGCGTTCCTCTCGATGTGGCAGAACTTGATATCGACTTCATCGTTTCCTCGGCCAACAAGTGCATTCAAGGAGTGCCCGGGTTTGGTTTTGTGATTGGGAAGATTAACGAGATGGAAAAGATCAAGGAAAACGCCCGCTCACTTTCGATGGATCTCTACGACCAGTGGCAGGGACATGAAAACGGCAATGGGAAGTGGCGTTATACGAGTCCGACACATGTCACACGCGCCTTCTTCCAAGCTATGAAGGAGCTGGATGAGGAAGGTGGCGTGCTGGCCCGCTATCAACGATACACCGAGAACCAGCGCCGCCTAGTTGAAGGGATGAAAAGACTGGGCTTCAAATGTGTTCTGCCGGGAAAGCATCACAGTCCGATCATCACTGGCTTCTTCAATCCAGAGTCAGATAAATATGACTTCATGAGATTCTACACCCAGCTCAAAGAAAAAGGCTTTGTCATCTATCCGGGGAAAGTAACCGGAATTGATTCCTTCCGTATCGGGACTATCGGTCATGTTTTCCCGGAAGATATCGATCGCCTGATCATTGCTATCAAAGAGAGTATGTATTGGAAAGAATAGAGAATGAGTCGAATTGAAAGGTGGCTGTCAGAAAGCCCACGGGCCGTGATGACACTCTATGTCATGGTGGCGGCCTTTACCGCCTACGCCAGTATGTACGCCTTTCGGAAACCGTTCACGGCAACCGGTTACGATGGACTGACGGCCTTCACTCTTTTCGGAGTCGTATTTAGTTACAAACCGATCGCAATCATTTCCCAGTTACTGGGATACATGGGCTCCAAATTCATTGGGATCAAAGTGGCCTCGGAAGCCTCAATGAAAAGACGGGCGCCTTTGGTGCTAGGGTTGATTTTATTTGCGGAGTTGATGCTCTTGATGTTTGCGTTGGCACTTGCTCCTTATAATCTCATTTTCCTATTTTTAAATGGCCTCTCGCTGGGAATGGTTTGGTCCTTGCTCTTTGGAATTCTGGAGGGACGTAGGGTGACAGAGTTCCTCGGATTGGCGATGAGTGTGAGTGTCGTTTTTGCCTCCGGCTGGGTCAAATCGGTGGGTCGCTGGACCATGGAGAGTTGGGGAATTTCGGAGTTTTGGATGCCGGTGACGACCGGGCTCTTGTTCGTGCCGGTTCTTCTGGTGTCTCTATTGATGCTCTATCACGTGCCGCCGCCCACCGAGGAGGATATTGCGAGTCGGACTAAAAGAGCCCCGATGGATAAGGCTGAGCGACGAAATTTTATTCGCAGCTATTTTCCGGGAGTCTTTCTGCTCATGCTCGGATATCTCTGCCTGATGACCTATCGTGATTTACGGGATAGCTTCATGGACAAGATTTTGACTGATCTAAATTACACCGTAGAATCCTCCACTTTTGCCCGGATCGAGAGTTGGGTGGGAGTTGCGGTGATTTTGATTTTGTGCCTACTCTGGAGGGTGAAGGACAACCGTATGGCGGTGTGGTGCAATTTCGGGCTGATTGCGCTGGGCTCAATTACTCTTGGAGTGGCGACACTTCTCCTGCAGCAGAAAGTGATCGGGCCAGAAACTTTTTATCTCGTGAATGGCATCGGGCTTTATATCGCTTTTGTTCCTTATCAGAGCATCCTCATGGATCGCTTGTTAGCCTCGCTTCACACGGTGGCGACAGCGAGTTTCCTCATCGCGATGGCCGATTCCTTCGGCTACCTCTCGACGGTTTCGCTCTACCTGGCGAGGGATATTTTTTCCAAGATCAATGGTGCCGATATCCCATGGATTCAGATGCTCAATATCGCTAGCTTTGTCGTAATGATCGTTGTTCCGTTAGTCACTGTCGGCCTTATTCGATATTTTTCACCTCGTCTCAAATCCTAAATTCATGGTTCAAACACTCCACGATAACACTCCGGTCAAAGCAGAATTTGCACTCCCACAAGCGGACTTACCCTCCCGCGCGAGGGTGGTCGTAGTTGGTGGCGGAATTGCAGGCTGCGGGATTGCCTATCAGTTAGCTCTGGCGGAATGGAAAGATGTCGTTTTACTGGAGCAATCGTCCTTGGCCTCTGGGACGACCTGGCACTCGGCAGGACAGGTTGGTCAACTCCGGGCGAGTTCGGCTCAGACCAAGGTGAACAAGGCTTCGACAGAAATCTTTGCCAGTCTATTGGAAGACACCGGACACGATCCAGGATGGCTTCAGTGTGGTGGGCTTCAATTGGCATCTTCGGATGAACGCCTCTATCAACTTCAAAGGAATGCAGCAATGGCCGAGGTGTTTGGTGTGGATGCTACGATGATCTCAGGAGAGGAATGCGCGCAATATTACCCGATGTTGAACACCAAGGATTTGAAGGGCGGAATATATCTTCCAGGAGATGGTCGGGTATTACCCGGAGAATGCACCATCTCGCTGGCAAAAGGAGCGATGCAGCGGGGTGTGAAAATTGTTGAGAATACTCGCTGTGAGTCCTTGATTGTAGAGGAGGGCCAACTCAAACGGATCACCGGAGTGAAAACCAATCGGGGTGAGATTAAAGCGGACTGGGTCATCTTAGCCGGGAACATGTGGATGCGTCAGATGGGGCTTCAAGCCGGCATCGATATTCCCGTTTATCCCTGTGAGCATCACTATGTGATTACGCGGCCGATCGAAGGCGTTACACGCGATTGTCCCTGCGCCCGCGATCCGAATGCGGGACTCTATTTTCGTGCGCTCGATGATGGAGGGCTCAAACTGGGAGCCTTTAAAAAACGATCCAAGCCGTGGCAGATCGACGATGCTGTTCCCGATAAATTCGCCTTTGATTTGTTAGAGCCGGATTGGCCGGACTTTGAGGAACCGTTTAGCGACCACAGGCATCGACTGAAAGGGATCACCCGGGAAGATGTCGTAAAGTTCGTCAACGGGCCCGAAGCGTTTACACCGGATAACAATTTCATCATGGGGCAACCCTTTATGACCGAGGGGCTCTTTGTGCTGGGTGGCTGGAACTCCGCCGGGATTGCTTGTTCAGGCGGCGCGGCGAAGTATGCCGTAGAGTGGATTGAAAATGGAGGGATGACTCTGGATCTTTGCTCGGTGGATATCCGACGATTTATGCCCTTCCAAAATGGGCGTAAATACCTGCAAGAGCGAGTCAGTGAAGTGCTGGGACTCCACTATCAAATGGCTTGGCCAGGACGACAGATGGAGACCTCCCGGGGAATTCGAGCATCGACTCTTTATAAAAAGCACAAGGGGCACAATGCCTGTTTTGGAGAAACAGCTGGATGGGAGCGCCCCTTCTTCTATGCCCCTTCAGGGGAAAAGGCGGAGATCGAATACTCTTTCCTAGAGCAGAATTGGCAGAAATGGATAGCGGAAGAAGTGAAGGCCTGTCGAGAAGATGTCGCGCTGTTAGATCAATCGACCTTTGCTAAATATCGTTTTAGCGGAAAGGAGGCCTTGGAGATTCTTCAGAATCTTTGCGGAGGTGATATCGCCACTGAGATCAATAAGACAATCTACACCGGTCTCTTTAATGAAAAGGGAACCTTTGAAAGTGATCTAACGGTGGTCCGCGAGTCCGAAGATTCCTTTTACCTCATCACCGCTACAGGTCAGCAGATGAAGGACTACGACTGGATCATGCGTCACAGCCCCGAGGGAACCGATACCGCGCTGACGGAAATCACAGAAGACATTGCTGTGCTTTCGGTGATGGGTCCTAATTCACGCAAGCTGTTAGAAACAATCTCTGAGGTCGATTTCTCCAACGTAGCGTTTCCGTTTGGAACTTCTCAGCTAATCCAAATCGCCGGAATCAAACTACGCGCGATCCGTCTAAGTTATGTCGGTGAGCTTGGGTGGGAACTTCATCTTCCCTCCGGCAATGCCCCTGCTTTGTGGGATATCTTGTTTGAAAAAGGAGCACGCCCTATCGGGAACAACGCCATCTCGGCCATGCGGATTGAGAAATCCTATCGAGCATACGGCCACGAACTCTCACCGGATGAAACCCCGCTTGAAGCAGGATTGGGATTTGCGGTTTGTTGGGAGAAGGACTTTCTTGGGAAAGAAGCTCTACTCGGGCAAAAAGAAGCCGGGCTCAAAAAACGACTGGTCAACTTTGTTCTCGAGGACACCTTTGTAAATCTTTGGGGAGGCGAGCCCATCCTCTACAATGGTAAAATATGCGGCTACACCACTAGTGCTTGTTTTAGCCCGACTTTAGGGAGAAGCATCGCTATGGGCTATGTGAAGTCAGAACAAAAAATCACAACAGCTTTCCTTCGCGAGAATAACTTTTCCATTGTGAATCTTGGTAAAGCACATGATGCCACAGCTTCCCTTTCCGCACCATACGATCCGATGCGAATCAAGTTAGACAGATAAGGCGCTTACTACTAGGAATTTACTTTTATCGAGAGAGGGTTGAAGCCGCCTTTGGAGCGGAGTGGATTGGGGAGAAAGGAGATTGATTCCTAGTGGATGGAAGAACAATGTTCACCTGTTTTCGATAAGAAACCTTCTGTTAGATGATCAAATACTTCGTCCTTTTTTGCGTCTGCTGCTTACCAGCTCGTTGCGAACCCCAAAAACGACCCAACATCCTTTTTTTTCTCGTGGATGACATGGGGGTAGGAGACACCTCCCTACCGTTTCTTTACGAGAATGGAAAACCGAAGAGGATTCCAACCAACGATTTGTACCGTACGCCAAACATGGAGAAGTTGGCGAAGACCGGACGCCTCTTTACGCAGGCCTATTCCTACTCGGTTTGTTCGCCCACCCGGATAAGCCTGATGACTGGGCAGACAGCCCCAAGACATGGAGTGACGACATGGACGCATCCGAAAAAATCGAGCGTCGACACCGGGCGCGTCCAAACGAAAACGATCAGGAGTCCAGGTAACTGGACTATTCAAGGTTTGAACCTTTCCTTACCGCTTCTTCCTCGAATCTTGAAGGAGGCGGGCTACAAAACTTTGTTTGCAGGTAAGGCTCACTTTGGACCTGATGATACCCCTGCCGGAAATCCGCTTAATCTAGGCTTTGACCTCAATATTGCAGGGTATGGCGGAGGGGGACCGGGTGCCTATCATGGAAAGCATAATTTTTCGGCTGCATGGCGAAGTAAGAATAACCATACTTGGGACGTGCCGGGACTTGAGGAATACCACGGCAAAGATGTTTTTCTCACTGAAGCAATTACTTTGGAGATGAAAGAAGCGATAACCGATGCGATCCATCAGAAGAAACCGTTCTTTTCTTACATGTCGCATTATGCGGTTCACGCTCCTTATGAAGTTGATGACCGGTTTAAGAAAA
>Ga0315322_10002880_pt1 | contig 13351 bp, 6 predicted proteins | sample M110021515metaG_FD_203461 | JGI IMG/M metagenome (GOLD analysis project Ga0315322, IMG submission 203461) | Ammonia-oxidizing marine archaeal communities from Monterey Bay, California, United States - M1 100m 21515 | ecosystem: Environmental > Aquatic > Marine > Intertidal zone | place: USA... | reverse complement strand
TGGTAGGTGGCATCACTTGGCTAGCACTCGGCCTCCCTGCCGCTCGCTGGGCAGCCCCTGCGATTGTGTTTCTTCTGATGTTAGTACCTATGCCTTTCCGAATGGAGACCATGTTGAGCTGGAAACTGCAGGGCGTGGCCACGCTTTTAAGCACCGCGACACTTCGAATCTGCGGGCTTCCCGCTATAGCCGAGGGGCATGTCATTTGGGTGAATGACACAGAGTTGATGATTGAGAAAGCTTGTTCAGGACTACGCATTTTCATGGGGATGATTGCGCTCGCCTTTTTCTGGGCAGCAACCGTGCGGAGGTCTTGGATCGATCGTGTTCTGTTGATGATCGCGGCGATTCCCCTTGCAATACTCACCAACTCGGCCCGAATCAGTGTCACCGCAATCTTGTACCAGGCCTTCCCCTCGGAATCCGCTAGGCAAACGATTCACGACTGGAGCGGTTACCTGATGATCCCTACCGCAGCAATGCTTTTGTGGCTTTTCAAATATTTCTGGGAATGCCTATATCGCCCTGTGCGTCTTACCAGTGCAGGTGATCTGTTGAAACAAAAACTAAAAAACACCGCACCTTAACGAGACAACCAAACCGAGCTGCAAGTCCCAACATCGCAGTCGTAAAGCTGGAATCAAAAGATGGCAGAAAACCTCCTGCAACCTCCGACAAATCCCAACGCTAACGCCCCTACATCGCAGCTTTCCGCAAGCGGTGGGGACCAAGTCCGGCTGGTGTTTTACACACTGCGTCGATGCTGGGTCTGGGCAGTTCCGCTCGGCTGCCTGTTCGGTCTAATCGCAGCCTACACAGTTTATTATTTCTTCACCCCAGTTTTCCAGGCGAATCATCTGCTGGAGTCAAACGGAGACTACGTCGTTTTCAGGGGCACTATGCCATCCTCAGCCAACTTGGCAGCTTCCGAACGGCAACTCATATACACAGATCTGGTTCTCGAATCCGTAGTCTTAGATCCTGACATCCTGGCATTGATGGAAGCGGACAGTACAGACGATGCAAAAGTAAAGTTGCGTGAAGGACTGCGAGTCGAAAGCGCAGGGACCAACTCGATGTTTAAAATCAGTTTCCAACATCAAATTCCCACTACCGCATCAGCAGTATGCAACAAAATTTCAGAATCTTACCTATTGCAGCGGGAGAGACTCGAGAGCGAACGCATCGCAAACCTCGAAAGCTGGCTCGCCCCATCAATTGATCAGTGGAAGAAAGAAGTGGAATCACATGAGACGCGGGTGAGAGAACTTAGCAAAACGTCTCTCGGTTACGATCCCACAGTTCGCATTGAGGGTCTGGAAAACGATCTTTCAGTTCTGGGAACACTGCGGCATGATCTCAAAAATCTTATCGTCGAAGAATCGATCATGGAGGCGAAGGTTGACATGGCGTCCACCGAAAACACTCTGACCAAATTGGACAGGAGCAAGCCAGTGGTGGATGAACCAACGACCGCTCAAATCAAAATGTATCTCGATAACGATCGCGAAATCACGAAAGCCCGAGCCCTCCTCGCTGAGAAGGAACGCGGCGTTCGCGCCATGGAGTCTGCAGGTCTTGAAACGGTAAGACAGGATACCTTCGAGAAACTCCAAAAATCGGTCACGACTGCCGAACAGACGCTGGCAAAACTTGAAGAGCAGAAGACGCAGGAAGCGACGACGGAGATCAAGAATCAGGCGATCGCGTTGGCAACGCGGCAAAGGGAAGCACAAGTACGAGAACGCGAGGAAACGGACCGCGCGGAACTTGACTCTCTGAAGCGGAAATTAGCTGAGATGAAGGCCCAGAGGGCGATCGTACAAAATGAATACAATTCCGAAAAAGCGAGACTAGAGACACAGGGCGGAGTCACGGCAGACCTCTTATTCGCCGAAGAAGACCGCGAAGTTGCAGTCGGCATCCTCGCGCAGTTGAATGAGCGACTCGCGGCAGTACGCACAGAAACAAGGCGTGGGAGCGGTGTCCAAAGCTTAGCAACTGCAACGGTCCCCTTGGAACCCATCTCAGGAACACCACTTAAAAAGATGCTCGCTGCTGCAGGTGCCTGCTTCCTGCTGCCGTTCCTACTATCCTTCCTGCTTGAGTTTCGATCCCAACGCCTGGGGGATGCAGCAGCCTTAACGTCGCAACCTATCGCTCCTATCTTGGGTGAAATTTCACGTATCCCTACGAAGGCGGGAGCTTCAAACAAGCAGCGTGTGTTCGAGGAGAGCATCGACACGCTGCGGGCAAACCTCATGCTGTCGAAAGACACCGCAGGGGTTAGGAGCATCACTATCGCCAGCAGCGTATCTGGCGAGGGAAAAAGCAGCGTTGCTTCCCAACTAGCAATTTCACTCGCGAAAGCATGTGGTGAGACGGTTCTGCTCGTCGATGCCGACCTCAGAAGTCCTGACCAGCATGACATTTTTGGACTCACCATGGGGCAAGGGCTCACGAGAGTTCTGCAGGGAGAAGCGCAACTGGTTGACACTGTTGACAAATCTCTTGGTGACTTTGTCCACGTATTACCTGCGGGCCACCTAGATATGAGCCCGCATCGCGTCCTAAACCCAGACGCTTTGGACACGCTCATTTCACTCGCCAAGGATGACTACCGATTCGTCGTAATCGACACAGCGCCGGTTCTGGCAGCCGGTGAAACTCTTGCTGTTGCGTCAAAGACAGACGCCACGCTGGTATGTGTGATGCGGGACCTTAGCCGCGCAGACGCAGTTGTTCGTACGACAAGGCGTTTGGAAGCGGCCGGGGCGAACGTCATTGGCACCGTTTTCAGCGGTGTCCCGACTCGACAATACTCGTACCGCTACGGCCAGTACTACAAGTACCTTGGCAACGCGACCTAGCAGCCATGTGCCGCTAGAGAGCCCGTGAACGCGTTACCTAATTCACTGCATCGAACGCTGAAATATTGCATCCGATCAAAAGAACCCCGTGAGCAAAAGCACAGTGACATCCTCGTCAGAGCAAACTGAAACCAAACCACGCTTAGCTGGCGGTAGCGTGCGCACAAGATGGGAGTTCAATCGCCCGCTTGCTTACGTTTGCATCGCATTGCTCATTCTCGTAGCCCTCACTGGCTACCTGCTCTATGGCCGTGCATCCAACCGCTTGGCAGCTTCACTGAAATCAAAAGCTGAACTTGCGTCAGCAGAGTCGGACTGGGATGCTGAGATCAAATGGCTGAGACGTTATCTCAAGCTAGTTCCTGGTAGCAAAGAAACAGCCATCGACATCGCAATCGCAGCGAACAATGCCGTTCAGCTGCCTCCGGCAAACCGCCTTGATCGTGTCGAAACAGCACGAAGAAGTCTTAGCGCGGCAGTGGCTGTGGCGTTGGATGCAGAAACGCCCAACCCTCGTACCTCTGAGTTACAACGCTTCTTGATCTTGCGACTCAGCCAGTACGGCAACCGGTATGCCCCAGAGATCCTAGACAAAATCATTGCTCTTAATCCGCCCTTGAAAGATTCTTTGATGCTTCGATCATTCGCGATTGCAATGAGCAATACCGATGGTCAGATTTCACGGAGCGAAACAAAAAAAATGACGGACCGACCGGGAGCAAGTAATCCTTGGGAGAAGCTACTGCAGTTGCCGACGGCCCAAGTATTGTGGAACGCTTGGAATGCAAATCCAAGTGATACTCAGGTCGCTGCCCGTTTACTTGAGACTCTTCGACAAACGTCCGAGCAACAAGGCACCGCGGACAAGGACGAAAATGAAAGTAATTTCGACAAAGAGGCCGTAGCGGAGACCGTTATTGCAGACCTTGTGACCCGACCAAAAAATGGACAGGCGCAGTGGATTTTGTTCACTCATCAGATCGCGACTGCTCCGCAACTCGCCAAACAACGCTTGCCCAGTCAATTCAAAGCATGCATGTCGCGCCTGAGGCAAGCTTACGAGGCTATTGATAGCGATGACTCCGAAGGCGAACAAAACAAGACGGCTATCCCGACCCTGCCCGCCGCGGAGCCAACGGACGACAACCGCTCGCGCTGGGACTATCTCCTCGCAGTTGCGTCCGTTCTCGATGAAAGTACTGCTGGGTCAGACACAACGACACAGAACCCGCTGCAAACGCTGGAAAACCTACAGGACCTTTGCGATTTCAGTGCGCTTGATGTTCCGCCTACCGCCATCACCAGCATCTACAGCGTTTACTACAGGGCACTGATTGCCCAAGGTGAAAAAGAGAAGGTCCTGAATGTACTTGGTAAGGGGATCGAAAGGCTCGGAGACGAGTCTGCACGACTTCAATTCGCGAGACTCTCCTACCTGCTGAATTCCGGGCAACTGGAGGAGGCGGCGACACGTATTCTCGAGCTTGAAACCCTGCAGAAAAAGAGGAAGGAAGACTTCACCGGTGTGCAGGAGAGACTCACACAAGAGCGGCGTATCCGATATCGCTCCGAACTCGACACGACAGAATGGAACCTCTTACTCTGTCGCGGTTTACTCGCTGCACAGCGTGAGCAGTACGAACAGGCAATCCAAATACTCCGACTGGCAATGGAATCGCAAACAGAGATTCCAAGAAACGAGCGGGTCACCGCCGCTGCTAATCTGGGCCAAGCCTATTCGCGAACCCAACTTTGGGACCTAGCCGCAGTCGCCTTCGAACGGGCGGTTGAGTTCGCTGAAGAGCGAGACAAGTACAAGATCATGGCTGCCGCCGCCTGGAGCAAGTGCGGGAACACTAAGCGTGAGCTTCAACTGCTAAGTGCGTTAGAGCGTCCGTCCTTGGGAATGTCAATCATAACCCTACGCAGTGGCATTGCTACAGAGTTAAAAAAACCACCTGCGAGACGCAACTTTGGACCGTTGCAAAACCGCGTTGATGAAATTAGGCGGCGGCTAAATACTTTGGAAGATTCGAACGCCAGCAAAAGCATCATGCAGTCCGAACTAGAACTCCTTTCGCTTTCTATTCCGGATCGCGAAGATGGTGACGAGAGGGAATCTGCTTCCAAAAGAGTTCTGAAGCTTACAGAACAATACCCCGAGAATGCACAAATCCTTGTCACTGCAACATTGACCATGGCAGCGTCGGGGGACAAACAAGCGGCATCTACACTCCTGCAAAAGCTCGAAGCCCTGTTAGGCATCGATAATTTTCGCTACGCCGCCACAGTTGCTCAGACATCAGTCCTGAGCGGCAACCCTACCGCTGCGGTGAACCAACTCAAGAGTTTTGCAAGCAAGAACCCAAGTATGTCGGTAAATGCTTTGATGCTCGCATCAGAAATCATGGTGAACCAGGGCGAACAGGAAACAGCCCATGACTTGCTACTTGCCATTTCGGAAGAACAACAAACGATCAGTTCCATCTACAAGTTGTTTGAACTCGCGCTCTTTCTTCGGGCAGACGCGAAAGAAGAAACAGATAAGTACAAACCGCAAGTATGGTCTGAAAAGCTCCGGCAGCTTGAAGGAGATAACGGAACGTTTTGGCGTCTTGCCGAAGCGACCCGTGCAATCACAAAGGCACAGAATTCCGATACAAAAAGCAGTCAGAAGCTGGAATTACTGAGCGAGGCGGCAGATTTGTATGGTGAAATCGACGAGCGCCGCCCAAGGTGGGCTTATAACAGTACCCTAGGCGGATGGATTGAAGCACTGCGAGGCAACGCCTCAGGTGCAATTACACTCTTGCGTCGAGGAATCACGACAGGGGACACACGCACATCAACACTGCTACTGCTGGTTTCTCAACTCAATGCAGCAGATCGCATTTCAGAAGCAGAGATAGAGCTCAACCGCCTCGATCAACTTGTGACAGCAACTACCGCTTCAGCTGCCTTGGCAATCAATATCGCCGAGCGCAAAGGCGACTACGAGCGAAGCATGAACCTCGCGAGAAAGAGTGCCGGTGAAAACCCTCGCGGGTCGGACGCATGGTTACTGCTGGCACAGACCGCGATGTTGGCCGCGAAAGCAACCGAGGAGAAAAAGACGAGAGACATTCTCCTTGCTGAGGCCAAGGAAGGACTGGACAAAGCCCTTGTGAATTCAAACGAGAGCCTTTTATCTGTGTTCAGGCTCAGGATACAATTCCAGGGGTTATTTTTTGACAGCGAAGGAGTCCGACGCGAATTAGAACGCACGCTGGAAAGTAATGTACCGGAACCCACAAGGTCGCTTTTTGTTGGGCGTACCTTCCTGCAACTTAAGGATCCCGCTGCGGCACTTGAGGTATTTCAACGAGCCAAATCAATAAGTCCCAACTCTCCAGATGTTTACCTCGGGCTTGCTGAGTACTACCGGTACCAGCGAGACGACGCCCAAAACATACGGATGCTAGAAGACGCGTTAAAACTCGGCCCTTCGCGAACTGACATACGAAGCAGGCTTGCCTTGGGACTGGCTTTACGCCAACGTGAAGCCATACCTTGGGAACGAATCAGAGACTTGGTCGGCAAACAAGACACCTCGACCGCAAGCAACCAACTACTGCACGCTCTCATCCTCGTTAACAAAGGCGATGATGCACAGAAGCAGAGAGCAGCTGAAATCCTTGCAGGGATACGGCAAAGCGGAAAGGGAGATGTTGATGATGCGACACGTTTACTTGCAGCGTTGGAAACTGAGCGATGGGTTTCACGCAAACAGAGCGAGTCTCCTAAACAGGCCGGAGCACATCTCGCCAGCGCACGCCAACTCTACACTGAATTAACGCGGCGTCCCGACCCAGGGGCCATGGACCTGTATAAATTCGGCGACCTGCTTTTAAGAGCTGACCAAACTGCTGAATTGAAAGTGGTCGCTGATCAGCTCGATCGAATTGCATCCGGATCTGCTATCAGCCTTGACTTGCGTCTCCGCTTGGCGAAGAAGTCCGGAAACCAACAGGAAGCAGACCGACTAGCAGAGGAATGGGCGGATCGTGCGATAGCCTCAGGAACGTTACTAAAACAAAACGCTTGGGGGTCAGTCGGGCAAACGTTGACAAGGCTTGGGTTCCATGACGAAGCACTCGAATGGCTGGCAAAGGCTTACGAAGCAGACCCTCGCTTTTTCCGAGATTATGTCGTTGGCCTGGCGCGTGTCCAGCGATACATACTGGCAACGGATATTTGCAAGGCTGAACTTGCGAGCACCAGAAACCCTGAGGCACTAGCTTTGATGGTCGATATCACGGTGCTTGCAGGCGGCGGAACGAAATTCCCAGAAGAAAACGAAACACTGATCGTTAATGCAGCAAAGCAGAACCAAAATGTTCCCCGTGTTATCGAGTCAATTGCAACGCTTCGTCTATCTCAACAACGATATACAGATGCAGTGAGGCTCTATGAGCGAGCTGAACAATTGGCGCCACAGAATGTTAGAATCCTCAACAACCTTGCAATGGCACTCTCGGAAGTCCCCGGAAGAGAGAAAGATGCAATACCCAAAATCGAGTCTGCCATCGAGATCTTTGGACGCAGTCCCGAACTTCTGGACACGCAAGGACTGGTTCTTCTCCGCAACGACATGCCTGCTGAAGCGACAGCGGTTCTTCGCGAGGCAGCAAAAGCTTCGTCCGACCCACGTTACAGATTCCACCTGATCATGGCGTTGTTAAGGCAAGGAGACAGGAAAAACGCAATTTCGAACTGGGCACAGCTCAATTTAAGTGAATTGCGGAAGCTAGCTCTCACCCCTGGTGAACTAGCGGACCTCGACTCTTTGCAAAAAGAATTCTGAACCAGCATTTTGGTAACTGAGTCATTTAACAATATTCGAACGAAGAGAATCGCACACTCGGTAACGCGAAATGATGATGAGTGACACTAAGAAAAAAAATTCGGACCAGCTTACCAAAAATAAAAACCCAGTTTCCGCGTCTAAGATCGCCTCGCGAAAATTGGTGATTTTCGCCTGCATTGCGACGCTAGTATTTAGCGGTGTCATCAACGGAGCGTTAGATGGCCGTTGGGCTAAGAAAGCTGAACTTGCAGAACACGGACTGTTACTCCAGCAAATCCCTGAGACAATCGGTGATTGGGTCTTGACTAAAGATGAGCCGCTTGATGCGAACGCACAAGAAATTCTCCGGTGCTACGGATCGCTCACTCGTTACTACAGCAATCGCGTCACAGGTGAACAAGTTGGACTATTGCTGATCTACGGTCCACGCGGCCCCGTGGCGGTACACGTGCCTGAGGTGTGCTATTCAAGCGTAGGAACATCCTCCAGCGGCCCCCCGGTGGCAAAGCGTCTGAGTGATGACACGCAAGACAGTTTTTGGGTATCTCAATTCAACGATATCCGCGACGGCGGATCTTCATTCGAAGTCTGGTATGGCTGGTCAACAGGCACCGACTGGGATGCTGCGAAGTATCCGCGATTTTGGTTGACCCACCAGCTCTACAAAATCCAAGCCGCAGGCCCGATAAGGACGAAAAACGAGACAAAATCTGCAGTGGAACAATTTCTGGAAGTTTTAGTTCCGATTTTGCGAAATGGTGTAGTCTCGCCGATTATGTGAGTTCACAAGCCCGTCGAGCGGATTATACTTGCAACCGCTATTCGTAACACTCTCATCGTACCGCTTATATCCATGTTTCAGTCCGGTTCTCTCAAAACGCTTGAAACGCCTCCCGAGGGTGTCTTGGCAGATGATCGCCTAGCTACAGAGGCCGCAAACCTAGGTGAAGCCGTAGATCATGCCTCAACGAGTGAGTCCGATGTCCGAAGAGCGGTTTACTTTGAGAAAAAGAATCGTCGTGAACGGATCTTGGGTGCACTACTACTGATTCCTGCCGCCCCTGTGATCTGCGTTTGCTGGTTATTGGTGCGGATCACATCGAAAGGTCCGGGCCTTTTCCGCCAGACAAGAGTTGGTTACCTCGGCGAGGAGTTCCAGGTCCTCAAGCTCCGCACCATGAGAATTGATGCCGAAGCAAACGGCCCACAGTGGTCAAATTCGCGTGATCCACGTGTCACACCGCTGGGGCGATGGTACCGCAAGCTTCACCTTGATGAGCTTCCCCAGTTGTTTAATGTGGTGCGAGGAGAGATGGTGCTCACCGGGCCACGCCCCGAACGGCCCGAATTCGTTCACCTCCTGTCAAAAGAGATCCCAAACTACGAGGAGCGACTCTCTGTAAAACCCGGCATCACAGGACTGGCGCAGGTCAACCTACCTCCCGACTCGGACTTACAAAGCGTCGAGAAGAAACAAACCCTCGATCTGCATTACATTGAGATTGCTTCCTTCTGGTTCGATCAAAGACTCCTGGCAAGTACTGCTTTTCGCGTCTGCCTCATCAGGAGTAAAAAGCTTAACAACGCACTGGGTGTCGACAAGCAACATCTAGTCGAAAATTTTTCGATTGAGAAAAACGATAGGGGTGAGGGTTCGACGATGCTGAGCGAACTGCTTCACCGGTCTCCCGAGAAAGTAAAGTGGCAATGCCAACAGATCGGCAACGGCAGCGAGGCCCCGCGCCACTTCGAGCATGAGTCACCCGAACGTACCCCCCGACGGCCGCGTTGATGAAATTTTGGTCTCACACCGCTCCAGATTCTAAAGATCAATGCGAATCGCCCTGCCAAGGCTATTGGACAACTGCTGTGATACTCCCAACGGATACTCTGATAACCCCAGGTCCGCTCTTGCGGAGTGGCAGCACAACGTGATCCCATAATTTGACACACAAAGTGACAACCTACTCTCCATGCAATATTCTGACGGTTGACGTCGAAGACTATTTTCAAGTATCCGGCTTTGAGACGGTGGTTAAACGCGACCAATGGGACTCATTCCCCTCTCGAGTAGAATCCAGCACGCGTCTGTTGCTTGAACTCTTTGCCGAAGCAGATGTGCAGGGCACATTTTTTGTGCTTGGTTGGATTGCTGAAAGATACCCGCATCTCGTACAGCAGATACGCGATGCTGGCCATGAAATTGCCTCACACGGTTACTGGCATCGCTTGGTTTACAGCCAAACACCTGACGAGTTCCGTAGTGACCTGCAGGAAAGTCGTCGGGCAATCAAAGCGGCCTGCGGTGTTCAAGTCACTGCCTACCGGGCCCCTAGTTTTTCAATCACGGAGAAGTCGATGTGGGCGTTGGACATTCTGGCTGAGGAAGGCTTCCACATTGACAGCAGCATTTTCCCGATGCGTCATGATCGCTATGGGGTTCCTGATGCTAATCCGCGAATTCATGAACGTAACACCAAACTGCACACCATCCTTGAAATTCCACCATCCGTCTGGCGATCCCGTTTTGGAGCAGTTCCAGTGGGCGGTGGCTATTTCCGTTTGTTACCGCTCAGCCTCACAATCAAGGCGATGAAGGAAATCAGACAGTCTGGATCACCGGCGATGCTGTATTTGCATCCATGGGAAGTCGATCCTGAGCAACCTGTCGTTCGCAATGTCAGATTCAAGAGCCGAATCAGGCACCGGGTCGGGCTGAAGAAGTGCTCAAAAAAGCTGGTGCACCTGTTACGAAATTCGAATTTCAAGAGCATCAAACAAGCATTAGCGTCTGCCCAAAGCGATTCTCCGCAGGCCCCCCATGGCTGCCTCGAGCCCCCGAACGAACGCCCCCTTTGAAAACCGTCTTCGGCTCGTCTCCAGCGAGAGAATCGAAATCGGGCGCCGAACGTAAATTTCGCGACTTCAAGTTGGTTGCGACAGAGTCCCGTAAATGCGACGCAGCTATCCTGTTTGAGAACAAAACAGCCCTCATTCGCCCGCGATGCCAGAGTTACCTTACCCCAAACGAATACTTGAACGCTGGCAACAACAACCGTCGATGTTTCAAAACCCGCGTCACTTCGTGCCAAAATGTTTTCAGCAAACACTGCCATCGCCATAGGATGGCCCTTGCCTCTGGTAAATGCAATCTTTCCGTTGGCAAGTTGAGCCGCCTCGCGAGCTCTCCGAACGAGACCAGACGGCATCATTCACCATTCCCCCTCACCTTGATCGCATTCCTCGGACACTGAATCATGGGTCCAATTTTTGTCTACACCGCATTTGTTTTGATCTGCATCGGAACCTTTGCCCGGCCAACCATTGGGGCCCTTGGCTACATTGGCTTCGTTGCGTTTGAGCCCACATGGCTGTGGCGCTATCAACTGAATGCGACATTTCCATTCCAAAAATGGATTGTCGTTTGCCTTCTTCTTGGGTGGATGTTTCACTTTTTCCGAAGCAAGAACTTAAGCCTGACCTCGGTGATCCCGTTGGGATTACTAGTTGGAGTACTCGCGTTTGGTCATTTGAGTGCGGCTGAAAGTTATGCACCAGAAAAATCCGAATTCTTCCTGAGACAATTCAACAAGATTGTCTTAATGTGCGTCGTCGTCACTTTGGTACTGTCATCGAAACGTGCAGTACAAATAGCACTGGTCATCATGGCGATAGGCATCAGCTACAACTCTTTTGAGATCAATGCAGATTATTACAGGCAAGGTTTTTCTCTCGTCAATCAGGACGGCTGGTCCAAAATGAACGCAAATGGATATGCCTTGAATATACTAATCGGCACGTTATTCACTTTTGCACTGGCGCAGCACGCAACCTCGGCCATTGGCACGGCAGGTTGGTTATTTGCCAGCGTCGTCAATGCACATGCAATCATGATTGTCGAATCTCGCGGGGCGATGCTCGGTTTGGCGGTTGCTGGTGTATTGTACTTAATTCACATGCGTCCCACACCTAAAAGCATTAGTTTGACAATCTGCATTTTTATCGCAGGTTTGGTGGTTGCTGGACCACCGGTCCTCAAAGAATTTGCATCCATTTTTGATAGCAACTTAGACAGCTCTGGATCAAGCCGATACTACATCTGGGATGCTGGTTTCCGGATCTCTCTAGACTATCCTTTGCTTGGGGTGGGTCCTTGGGCTGGTGAGGCGTTGGTTCCCGCATACTACGAGGGAACCGGCAAAATTGGCGCTACGATCATTGCCTTACATAACATTGAACTGGAGGTCGCTACCGGAATGGGTATCCCTGCGATGCTTGCCTACGTTGCTTTTTTCTTTCTACCGTGGAATCGAGCGAGGAAGATGATTTGGAAGCAACGAGGGATGGCAACCAACGAGTCCTCAGCCATCCTGTTGGGATCGGTTCTGGCAATACCGGCTTACTGGATTGCCGCTCAATTTAATAGCGGAGCCCTTATCGAGGTTCCCTACTTGATGGTGGCAATCCTAATCGCGGAATTGGTCCAATCTGAACGCAGGCATTCGTGCTTGCTGCCGTCAAAAAACACAAGAGCAGAGATACGACTGGACCATCACCCAGCCCAATTACAACCGACGCTGCCGATAAACAGCTAGCTTTCACATGCCCAACAATGCTTCTAATCTTGCAATCGTTCGCACGCTTGCCATCCCGATCGATCCCAAATTTTACAACAGTCAAGAACTGGGACTTGGACGAGCACTGCTAAAACATGGCATCAGCACGGACGTCTACGTTGCAAGCGACAAAAAGGAACTGACCGAGACAACCATCGAGGAAGAGTCGGGTGCACGTCTGCGATTGATGGAATGCCCATTTCGTCCATTGCCCTTTGTGAGCCAAGCATGGATGCCAAAGGTTGCACAAAGGTTGGGCGAAAATGACTACGACTTGATTCACGTCAACGAATCCAATGAGATCGAGTCATGGCGAATCGCCCGCCTTGCCCAACGAAGAACGATTCCACTTCTTCTTTACCAAGGAATGTATCAGCCGATACCGGGACGGGTGCAGTCCACTTTCCAAGCCATGTTTGACCGTCTGTTGCTGCCCAGCCTGCGCCGCAACACAACGCTTGCATTCGGCAAGACTCAACGGGCTGCGCAGTTCCTGAAAACCAGAGGATTCGACTCACCAGGGGTCTTGCCGGTGGGTCTTGACCCTGCACCACTCAGCACACCATCATCGACGGACTGGCGGGCGAAGCTGGAAATTCCCGAGAATCGGATCATGATTTTGTACGTCGGCGTGCTTGAGGAGCGACGGAATCCTGCCTTGATCCTTAAACTGGCAACGCGGAATCCTGAATTTGCGTTTGTCATTGCAGGAACGGGCCCGGAATTTGACTCAATCCAACAGAAAGTGCGTGAACGCCAATTAAACAATCTTCATCTGCTTGGTCAGATCACACAAGACTCACTCCCTGACCTCTACCGCTCCAGTGACTTATCGCTCCTGCCGAGCACCTATGAGATCTACGGCATGACAGTGCTTGAATCGATGTACTTCGGGGTCCCGGTGCTGGCAAGTAACGCCGCAGGACCGGAATCAATCATCGATCACGAAGAAAACGGCTGGCTGATTGACTGCATGTCGGTTGATAAGTGGCATGACACTCTTGCCAGAATCACAAGCT
>Ga0315322_10002877_pt1 | contig 13359 bp, 14 predicted proteins | sample M110021515metaG_FD_203461 | JGI IMG/M metagenome (GOLD analysis project Ga0315322, IMG submission 203461) | Ammonia-oxidizing marine archaeal communities from Monterey Bay, California, United States - M1 100m 21515 | ecosystem: Environmental > Aquatic > Marine > Intertidal zone | place: USA... | reverse complement strand
ACCATACCACCGGCTAACATTATTGTCATTAGCGTAAGACTAGTTAATTTACGTCCTATTTCGTTATTCATGTTATTGATTTTTTTGTCAAAAATTTGTATTTAAGGCTAATGGACGATTTGTCCACAAATTAGCCATTTCTTGTGATTTTTTCACGTATTTTTAATGTTTTTTATGATTTTTATATTATTTAGTTATATTTTTTATAATTTGTTTCAATATTGAGATCAAAAAACTATATTTTATAAGATTTACTCATAATTTATGAAATATTTACAGGCTAATTTTTAGACAATAGTGTTTTGTATAGTGTAATTGCATCAGATTCATCTTTTGAACCAACAACTACTGCAGATCCACGTTTCATGAAATTAACAGATAGATCATTTGTTCTCATTGATAATCCCAAATCCCCTAAATTTTCAACAAGAAATCCTTTTTCTTTTGCAACTGCAGAAACACTTGCAGAATCTAAATCAAATGTTGCAGTTGGTGTGATTGAATAAGTTCTCTTACCTCTGTTACGTCCACATAGTTCTTCTAAAATTAATTCTTGTTTTTCAACAACTTCTAATTTTCCAGTTCCACAAATTGGACATTCATCAGCTTTGAATGTTCTAGTACTGTTAAAATCTAAATTTTCTAGATCAATATGTAAAATTCTATTTGAGAGATTTGGTTTTTTCCCAGTAATAATTTTTACAGCTTCTGCAACTTCTATTCCACCCATTATAGAAAGTATTGATGGGTGAACTCCTTCAATACTACATGTTGGCATTGTTTCTTCATCAAGTGCAGGAAACATGCAATAGTAACATGCACTTTCTTTTGGTAAAATTGTAAATGCTTGTCCAGAAGTTCCAACTGCAGCTCCTGTTACAAAAGGAATTCCAAATTTAACACAAGCTTTGTTTAATGCATATCTTGCATTAACAGAATCAAGTGCATCGATTACAACATCACAACCTTCTACAACTTCAAGTGCAGTATAATCATTTACAGAAACAGTAAGTGCTTCAATGTTACATTCAGAATTTAATTTTTTTAATTTTTTTGCTGCTGCTTCAACTTTAACTTGTCCAACATCAGATTCATCAAATAATGTTTGTCTATGTAAATTAGATAATTCAATTACATCTCTATCAACAATTCTTAATGTTCCAACTCCCATTGCAGTTAATCTTGTTATAATTGGATGTCCCAATCCGCCGGTACCAACAACACATACTTTAGAATTTTTTAATTTTAATTGTCCATTGTATCCAATTTCCTCAAGCATTACCTGACGGGAATACCTATCAAGTTCCTTTGAAGACAAATCTTCAGAACCACCTGCAACTGCAGGTAAAATATAGATCTCATCGCCATCTTGTAGAGGTGTTTCCATTCCACTTGAAAATTTGGCATTTTTGCCGTTGATGTAAATATTAATCAAGGATCTGGGAGTGTTATCAGCCTCTAATACTCTACGCTTAAAATCATCACCTTGAATTTCAGATATTTTGATAAATGCGTCTTGTAAGGAATCAGCAGAAATTTCAATTTTTTTCTCGCCACCGCCTGCATTTAAAACAGAAGGAATTGTGAATTTGATGTTTGCCATATTATTGAACCACCGCTGAGATTTCATTAATGTTTGGTTTGTAGACAGTTGGTTTTGATAATACTTGCATAATTGATTCAGTTGCTTTCAAACCATTACCAGTGACATAACATACAACTTTATCATTTTTATCAATTTTACCTTGTTCAACCATTTTTTGTAATATAGAAATTGATACACCACCTGCGGGTTCTGTAAATATTCCTTCAGTTTGAGCCAAGAGAAGAATTGCATCTAATATTTCTTGATCATTACATTCTTCTGCAAACCCATTATACTGCTGTAGTCTTTTCAAAACGTATCGTCCATCTCCTGGATCACCTATTGCCAAACTCTTAGCTACAGTATCAGGATTTTCAACTGGAATAACTTCTTTAGTATTTTTCTTAAATGCATCAACAATTGGCGCACATCCATGTGGTTGTGCTGCAATCATGTGCATGTTAGAAACATCATCAAGTAATGAAACAGTTTGTAATTCTTCAAATCCTTTGCAAATTGCATTAAGCATTGCACCACTACCAACAGGAACTATTAGTTGATCAGGTACTTGCCAATCAAGCTGTTCTGCAACTTCATATGAAAATGTTTTAGAACCTTCCACATAATGTGAACGCATGTTAATGTTAACAACACCGATTCCTTTACTGTCACCAATTTGAGCTGCAATTCTATTTGCATCATCATAAGTTCCATCAACTGCAATGTAGTTTGCACCATAAGATAGTGCTTGTGCAATTTTTGCCATCTCAATATTACTTGGTGCAAATACATGACATGGTAATCCTGCAGCTGCTGCATGTGCAGCAGTTGCAGATGCTAAATTACCGGTTGACGCACAACCAACTGCAGTTAATCCAAGTTCTTTTGCTTTGGATATTGCAACGCCAGCTGGTCTGTCTTTAAATGAAAATGTTGGGTTTACAGAATCATTTTTTATGTAAAGATTGTTTAATCCCAATTTTTTTCCAAGATTCTCAGCTTTTGTAAGCGGAGTCATCCCAGCACCAATACTAACAATATTTGATTTGTTCTCTATTGGCAATAATTCAAAATATCGCCAGTAAGTCTGTTCACGATTAGAAAACGTGTCTTTTGTTAGAGTAGGAAAATCATATTTAACATCTAGGGGACCAAAACAGTCATCACATACATACTTGAAAGCAGTTTCATACTCTTTTTTACATTCCCTACATTGTAATGAAGTTCTAGTCAAGATCAATAGGTTCCTGACTATGGTAGATAAAAAATCCTAATATCAAATTAAGTAATACTTAATTTTATTCTATAAAAATATAATAAAAATTGAGAGTATGAAGTTATGAATCATTTTACAAATGTAGAATAAATTGTAAGAAAGGTTTTTACCCATTTTATAAAAATTCCAATTATTGAAAAAAGGGGCAGTAATTGGATCTATTGGAATTATCATTATTGCAATTATCATAATTAGTTTTAATTCAGAAGAGATTACAACTGAAGAAATTATTACAACTGAAGAAAATTGGAATGGTGAGGGCCGTATTCAAATAGATAAAGAAGAGTACCTGTTAGGTGAAAAAGTTTTTGTAAATATTTTAGATTTAGAACCTGATGAAAAAGGTAAGTTACATGTTTTTAGACCATTAAATTCAACACATGATACTGAATATATGACAATACCATATGATGGAAGTAAATCATCAACACAATACAAATATTTTCAACCAAGACTTTTTGAATATTATAAAATATGCACAGTTGATGATATAGTAGGTGAATGGAGAATAGAAATGAAAGAGATGGGCGAATCTGACATATATTTTGAAGTGTTAAATGATTATCTTATAGATGAGGAGGATCATATGTGGGATGTAGAAAAGAAAAGATGGGATAATAAATGTTAAATTATTTTAATTCATTGTGAAAACAAACTTTCTCACCAGTATGACATGCAGGACCTGAAGGTTCAACAAGATAAATTATTGCATCAGAATCACAATCAACAAGAATTTCTTTAATTTTTTGAGTGTTACCAGATTCCTCACCTTTCATCCAAAGCTTATTTCTTGAACGACTCCAAAACCAAGAATTACCAGTTTTTTTAGCCAATTCCAAAGATTCTTTATTTGTATAAGCAAGTGTAAGAACGTCTTTTGTATTTGCATCTTGCACAATTACAGGCACAAGACCATCACTTTTTTCAAAATCAATTTCATCAATAGATTTGTTCATAGCATTTCTCTGCAATCAAGATATTATAATCTTACAGAGATTTTTTTCTCTTTAAGAAAAGATTTCACTCCCTTTACTCCATGAGTTTCATAATGGAAAATAGAGGCAGCAAGGGCTGCATCAACATTAGATTTTTCAAAAATTTCTACCATGTCATCAGGTTTTCCACATCCACCAGATGCAATTACGGGTATGGAAGCATTATGAACAATTGATTTTGTGAGTAAAACATCATAACCATTTTTTGTTCCATCTGCATCAATGCTAGTAAGTAAAATTTCTCCAGCACCTAATTTTTCAGCTTCTTTTGCCCAAGTAATTACATCAATGCCAGTTCCTTGTTTTCCTCCAAAAATAAAAACTTCAAACCAAAAATTTTTTTCATTTTCTGAAAAAATATTTACATTTTCTTTAATTTCATAATTTCTTTTAGCGTCAATTGCAACTACAACACATTGTCGTCCAAATAATGTCATTAATTCAGTAATTAATGGTGGATTTTTGATTGCTGAAGTGTTAATTCCAACTTTATCAGCACCGTTAAGTAAAATATTTCTAGCATCGTCAATTGATTTAACACCACCGCCAACAGTAAATGGGATATTAATTACTGAAGCAACCTTACGTACTAATTCTTTAATTGTTTCCCGTTGTTCATTTGAAGCTGTAATATCAAGAAATACAAGTTCGTCAGCACCTTCATTACTATATTTTGCAGCTAGTTCTACTGGGTCTCCAGCATCTTTTATGGATTCAAAATTTAATCCTTTAACGACTCTGCCATTTTTTACATCCAAGCAAGGAATGATTCGTTTTGTCAAAGTCATGATAATTTTTTTGTCTCCTCGATAGTTATTTTATTCTCATAAAGTGCTTTACCTAAAATAACACCCCAAGCATTTTTTTCTTTTACCTTAGGTATATCATCAATATTTGAAATTCCCCCACTAGCAATTACATTTGCTTTGTCTAAATCACAGGCTTCCTGAAGGAATTCTAAATCTGGACCTTCTAAAGTTCCATCACGATTAACATTAGTTAAGAGAAATTCGGTGAACCCAACATGCAAAAACTCATTCATTGAATCAATTAATGAAATATCAGTAGTACTTTGCCATCCATGTGTAACAATAATTCCATCTTTATGATCAACTGAAATAACAATTTTTTCAGGTCCTAATTTAGTTAGCAATTTTTGTAATAATTCAGGTTCTTTGAATGCAAAAGTTCCAATTACAACTCTATCAACAATATCCAGAGCTTCAAGAATTAATGATTCAGAACGTAGACCACCTGCAATTTCTATCGGGACAGATACAGAAGAAACAATTTTTTTAATTAATTCTAAATTAGATCCTAAACCCAAAGTAGCATCTAAGTCAACAAGATGAATCATGTCAGCACCAGCATTTTCCCATTTTTTTGCAATACTAATAGGATCATCACTGTAAATGGTTTTTTGATTAGGATCACCCTTGTAAAGTCTGACTACTTGCCCACCCATAAGGTCAATTGCAGGAATTACTTTCATTTTTTACACACGTTTAAGAAATTTTGTATCATGATTTTTCCAATATCTCCAGACTTTTCAGGATGAAATTGTGTTCCAAAAAAGTTATTTTTTTCAACTACTGCAGGAACTTTTACACCATAGTCAGATTCAGCTGTAATAACATCATCAAATTTTGGCTTTGCACGATAAGAGTGAACAAAATAAACCCAAGAACCATCAACAACTCCATCTAAAATGATTCCAGGCTTTTTAATTTCTAAATTATTCCATCCCATATGAGGAACTTTCATAGTTGAGGGTAAAACTACAATTTCACCATCAATTACATTAAATCCTTTTTCAACACCCTCCTCACTTTTTTCAAAAAACATTTCCATTCCAAGGCATATACCCAACACAGGTGTATCTTCCTTAACAAAATCATGAAATTGGGTTTTTGAATTTTCATTAATACTTTTAATTGCAGGATCAAAATTACCTACACCAGGTAACAATAATCCAGAATAAACATTAGGTTTATCAAAAGTAGTAATAACATCTACTGAAGCACCTGCTTGTACAAGGGAATTTTTGAGACTGAAAATATTTCCAGCACCATAGTCAAAAATTGCTACACTGACCATTACATTGAACCTTTAGTACTTGGAATTCCCTTTTGTTTTTTATCATATGATGATGCAGATCTAAATGCAACTGCAAGTGATTTAATTGCAGATTCGACTTTATGGTGATCATTATCACCATACTTTACAGTAAGGTGAATACAGCTATTCAGATTTTGCAGTAAAGACTGAAAAAAATGTTCTAAATCTTCTTTTGAAACATTTTCAATTTTACTTCTTTTTATCGACAAAGTTAATTTTGTAAATGGTCGTTTTACTAAATCAATTGATGCTTCAGCTAAAGATTCATCCATTGGTACTGATGCATAACTAAATCTTGTAATTCCTTTTCTAGAACTCAATGCTTTATCAATTGCCTGTCCAATAGTAATTGCAGTATCTTCAATCAAATGGTGTTCAATTCCATCATTAGATTTTGCATCAACTTTGAGATCCATCATTCCATGTTTCCCAAATGATGTGATCAAGTGATCAATAAAATTAATTCCTGTTTTAATATTAGTATTGCCAGTTCCATCAAGATTTACAGATACAGAAATAGTAGTTTCTTTGGTACTTCGAGTAACTGATGCCTTTCTTTGAGTCATATTTTTCACAGATTATCTGATATTATTTATTCTAAATTTAATACCTTTGGTAGGAGTTCAATCGAGTCTAAAACAAGAATAGCCTCATTTTGTTCAAATAATTTCAATTTTTCCTCTGGATTTTTACTAGTTCCAATTATTCCACAAAAAGTAGTTTTATGACCTAAAACTGTAGCTTTTTTAGCCATTATAAAATCCTCCATAGAATCACCAACATACAAACAAGATTTACTGTTCATACCATTAATTGAATTTATCAGTGCTTGTGGATTTGGTTTTGCAAGATCTCTAGATTCATCTTCTAAAAATACTGAATTTTGTAAATCAAATTTCTCTAATAGAGATTTTAATGAATAACTAACAGATTCTTTTCCTCTTCCAGTAACCATAGAAATTTGTTTATCAAATTTTTTTTGTAATTTTTCAGATAAATTATTATTAAAAATTACATGATCATTTTCAATTAAACCAGGTTGAGAAAATTTTGATGTGTTTTTGAATAATTTCAAATAAAGTTCAGGTCCATAAAATATTTGATCAAATATCTGATACAAAATATTTTCCTTATGAGAACCAGGATAAGATAATTTTTCAATAATATCAGAAAGATCAATTTGTTTTTTTAAAAAGTTTTCAACTGATTTTATACCAGTTGAATCAGAATTTTTTATTACATTAAAAATAAATTTAGTTTGATCTTTTTTTAATTTTTTTGCAGCAATAATTGAAAGAATTGCAGCATAAGCTAAATCAACTTCATCATTAAAACCCCCAGTAGATTTGAATCCATCAATAATTTTAAAATCTATATTAATAGAATCAGTAATTTCGACAAAATTTTCTAAAACATATTTTGTAGTGGTAATAATTGTTTGATCATATGATTTAGTAATATCAATTAATACACCATCACAATCAAAAATTAAACTATCAATCACAACGTCATCAAATGTATCATCAAGATAGATTCCTTCAGATTTTTGTTTTAAAGTCATCCCAATAGATCACGAATAGCCAGTAAAAATTTTGAATTCATTTCTTTCGTTCCAATTGTTACTCTAAGACATCCTTCATGGTTTCCTATCTTACCCAATTTTCTAATTGAAATTCCTTGTTCCGTGAGAGCTGAATGAACTCGTTTGTATGAGCTGTGAGCGTCAAATAAAACAAAATTAGCCTTAGAATCAAAGACTTCAAAAGTATCAAATTTTTTCAATGTATCAATAATTCGTTGTCTTTCAATTTTAATTATTTTTGTTGCATTTTCCATTAAATTGACTTTTTCTAATGCTAGAATTCCAGATTCAATAGTAATTGTACTGAGAGGATAGGGGTATTGTAAAACATTAAGAAATGTCTCTGTAAATTTTTTATTTGCAATAAAATAACCTAAACGAAGACCTGCCATTCCAAATGATTTTGATAAAGTTCTAACTACAATTAGATTATTTTGTGTTTTTACAAGATTAGAAAGAGAGTAATCAGAAAATTCACCGTAAGCCTCATCAATAATTATCAACCCATTAAAAGATTTGATTAATTTTTGTAATTCATTTTTTGTGAATTGAAATCCAGTTGGGTTATTTGGGGAATCAAGATATAAAATATCTGCATTTTTTGATTCTTTAATAAATTGTTGAATATCTAATGTCATATCATTTGAAAATGGAATTGCAATTAATGGTATTGAATATAATTTACATCTCTCCTCAAAAAAACCAAAAGTAGGATTTGATGTAAGAACTTTAGTTTCTTTTGATGCAAAATTTGATAAAATCAAATCTAAAATTTGATCGGAACCATTTCCAATTCCAATCATAGATGAAGGTAGTTTAATAAATTTAGAAATCATCTGAATTAATTTTTCAACTCCACCAAGTGGATATTCTCTAACATCAGAATTTTTTCTAGCTCCTGATACAATATCGTTTTGAAATTGTTTAGAAAGAACATAATTTTCATTTGAATCTAATTTAAGAGAATTTTCATTTAGTTGAGGTTTTTGATATCCACCAATTAAAGAAAATTCTTTAACTTTTGAATCAAACCAATTTTTTTTCATTGTAATCTACCTCTAACTGCTTCATAGTGATTTGTTAATCCTTCAGATGTAGTTAACGTATCAAGATGATTTGAAATTTTAGATAAAGAAGATTTTGAGGCTGTAACTTCAGTGTTAATTTTAATAAAATCCATGACTGAGAGAGAACCACGAATTTTGCCAAATCCATTAGTAGGTAAAATATGATTTGAACCTAAAATATAATCACTAGCAGATGATGGAGAATAATTTCCAAGTAAAACTAATCCAGCTGTAGTAATTTTTGAAGAGATTGATTTTAGATTTTTTGTCATAATTTGTAAGTGTTCAGGAGCTAAAGAATTTGCTAAATCGATCATATCAGAATTATTTTTACATACTGCAATAAATCCATTTTTAGATAAACTTGATTTAACTAATTCTTTTCTTTCAATTATTGGCAATAATTTTGAAATTGTCTCATTAACAAGTTTTGCAATTTTTTGTGAATTTGTAATTAAATAACAAAAAGTATCATTACTGTGTTCTGCTTGAGAAATTAAATCAAGTGCTAAAAATTCAGGATTAGCAGAATTATCTGCAATGATTCCTAATTCAGTAGGTCCAGCAAGCATATCAATTCCAGTATTATCACTAACTAATGATTTAGCTAAAGTAACAAATGCACCTCCAGGTCCAACAATTTTATCAACTTTTGAAATTGATTTAGTACCATAAGATAATGCACCTATTGCTTGTACACCACCAGTTTTGTAAATCTCAGTAGCACCACAAAGATCTGCAGCTACAATTGTTAATGGATCAATTTTACCATTGGAATTTGGAGGAGATACTAGTACTATTCGTTTTACACCAGCAACTTTTGCAGGAATTACAGACATGATAACAGAACTAGGGTATCTAGCTAAACCACCAGGGATATAACATCCAGTACTTTGAATTGGTATGAATTTTTTTAATATCTTTATACCATCATGGTTGATTTTTTTATTTTTGAACATATTTTTAATAATAAATTCTGTTTTTTCAACTCTAGTTTTTGCTAAACGTAATGCAGTAATTTCATTTTTTGAAACTTTAGAATATGCATCTTTTATCTCTGCTTTAGAAATACGTAAAGTAGAAAGACTAGCACCTGTAAATTTTTTCTCATATTTTTTTACTGCAGAATCACCATTTTTTTGAACATTTTTTAGAATAGATTCAACAATAGACTTGTTTTTTTGAGGCTGTTTTGGAAGAATTTTTGCAACAAATTGTTCAATATTTGTTACTTTATGGATTTTCATCAATTTTCTTCGTCGCGTTTAATTTCTTCTAGTTCTAATATTTGTCGTGGTTCATGAACTACAAGTCCTTGTGCAATTTTTCTTAATTTAGGAATAAGTTTGTGAAATTCCTCTTTTTTGATCACAGTATTTACACCAAACCATCCATCTTCACTAAGAGGACTAATTGTAGGTCTTTTTAAAGAAGGCATTTGTGTTAAAAGTTTTTTTAGATTTTTCTGTTCAACATTAAGGTAAATGTGTAGATATTTTCTACCATTTACTGCACCTCTCATTAATGTAATAATATCAAAAATCTTTTCACGTTTTTTAGGATCCTTTAATGATTTTTTATTGACAATTAAATGTGCAGTTGAAGTGAGAACTTCATCTACAATTTTTAATTTATTTTGTTTTAAAGTTGTTCCAGTTTCGGTTACATCCATAATTGCATCAACATCCTCAGGAGGTTTTGCTTCAGTTGCACCAAAAGATAAATGAATTTGAACATCTTTATTATTTCCTAATCTCATCCATGGTGTAACAATTAGTGGATCTTTTTTACCGTAATATTTTTGATATGATTTTAAACCTTTGATAAATTTAGAAGCAGTTGTTAAATATTCAGAAGATATACGAAGTGTTTTTTTCTTTTTTCCATAATCAGCAATCATGGCATCAAGATTTTTGTAACTATATTTATCAGGAAATGCAATTACAAGTCTAATTTTCCCATATTCTAAATCAAGGATTGGTTCAACATCAGAATTAGTTTCTCCCACCCAATCTTTACCGGTAATACCAACATCATACAACCCTTCAGATACTAGAGTAGGAATTTCTTGAGGACGTAACATCTTAACTATGATACTTGGATCATCTAGGTAAACTCGATATGTTCTACTTTTTCTGTTAACTTTAGTCCAAGATTTTTCAAGTATTTTGAATGTAGCATCCTCCAAACTACCTTTAGGTATGGCAAATTTTACGTTAGACATTATGAATACTACAAGTATGTATAAAACCCACATTTAACTTTAAAATTTGAAATATGAAATTAGTTAAAATTACAATATTAAGCATTTTCATAATAATTGTAGGTGCAATATCTCTATCTTACTTAACAACTGAATCAACTATGATCGAGAAAATAGAAGAAAATCCAACTGCAGAAATAAATCAATTAATTGAATGGGATTCAGATAATTTATTCAAAGTTTTAGTTGATCCTAAAGACATTAGAGTAGTTGATGGAAAATCAATACCTTTGAAAGCATCATTCGCCTTAAAACCAGAATTAAAAGAAATTTATGATGAAATTAGGATTTTGGAACAAGAAGAAAAAGCTCTAGTTATCATTCCCATATTTACTGCAAGTGCATATGCACCTTTTGGATTTTATGATTACTATAATGGCAATTGTGGAAAACAATGTTTAACAACAAAAATTATTACAGAAAATAAATTAAATTATAATTCCAGTGCTAATGGATTTAAAATATTAAATTTATTAGGATATGATTCAATATCAGATTTAGAATTACATAATAATCCAAGTATTTTAAATAATTATGAGAAAATAGTTCTTTTACATAATGAGTATGTATCAAAAAAAATGTTTGATGCAATTACATCACACAATAAAATAATTTTCTTATATCCAAATGCATTGTATGCTGAAATTGAAGTTGATATAAATAAAAATGAAATGAAATTAATTCGTGGACACGATTATCCTCCTGGAATTAAAAATGGATTTAATTATGAAATTGAAGAAAAATTTCATGATTATGAATATGACAATACTTGTTCAGATTGGGAATTTATAGAATTTGAAAATGGTTATGCCCTAAATTGTTATCCAGAACAAGAAATATGGCAAAATTCAGTTTTACTTAAAACATTAAAAGAATTATAATCACTTAAAAAAATTTAAAATTTCTTTAGCACCATCTAATGAAATTTTCTTATTATCAATCATTTTTTGAACTATTTTATCAATTTGATCAGTAGTAGCTCCTGCAGCAGCCGCAAGATTTCGTGCATGTAATCTCATATGCCCTTTTTGAATTCCTTCAGTAGATAGAGCTCTAATTGCACTATAATTTTGAGCTAATCCTGTAGCAGTCATAACACATGCAAGTTCTTGAGCAGATTCAACATTGAGTATTTTTGCACAAACCTTAGCAACAGGATGCACATTTACAATTCCTCCAACAATTCCAACTGAAAGAGGAATTTCTAAAATTCCAACTAAATTTCCATTCTCATCTTTACTCCATTTACTTAGTGATCGATATTTTCCTGAAATCGCTGCATATGCATTTGCAGCAGCTTCTATAGCTCTACTATCTTGACCTACAGCGTTAGCAACAGATATGATCCCATTCATTATTCCTTTGTTATGAGTAACTGCACGATAAACATCGTTATTGGCAAATTCAAATGCCAATACAATATTGTCAACTACATCTTCTCCACCTACAGATTCCTTTTCGAAAATAGCTTTTGCTTTTACCATACGTCTTGTAGAATAATTTGATAAAATTCTAAGTAATGCCCGTCCTCCAGTAATTTTTTCAATAAAAGGTGAAACAGCTTCACACATAGTATTTGTCACATTTGCACCCATGGCATCACCAACATCAATTAGTAATTCTACAATCAACATATTGCCAGATGGTGTATCGATTTCTTTACATGTAATTTCTTTAGCACCTTTATTCATTTTAGACAAAGTATTACTTTTTGAATTAGCTAATTCCAAAATTTTGTCAGTAAAATCTTTAATTTTATTAATAGCAGAATTTGCATCTACATTTAAAATTTGGATTTGACCAATACTATACGATTCATCAGCAATTACTTCAAATCCACCTTTAATTCGTGCAACTTTTGCACCTTTTGATGCTGCTGCAATTACAGAAGGTTCTTCAATAACCATTGGAACCACGTAATCTTTTCCATTAATTTTGAAATTTGTTGCAACACCTAAAGGCAATGAAAAAGTTCCAATTGCATTTTCTATCATTTTATCCGCTTTATCAAAAGAAATTCCACCATCAGAATTTTCTAAAATTTCTAATTCAGATTTTGAGAGATTTGCAAAATTTGCAATAGTGTTTAATCTTTCTTTTCTAGATTTTTCAAAAAATTTGGGAATAGATGAATCAGGCATTTTATTTCAATATCCTCAATAATCTATCATCTAATCCATCTGGAAAACCTTTTCCATCAGTATTAGAAGTAATTAAATAGATACTACCATCGGAACCTTCAACTACATCACGAATTCGACCATTTCCACTTAAAATTGATTTTTGAGAGCTTAATCCATCTTCAAAATCAACCTGATAAAGATTAGAAGATCTCATTGAAGCCATTATGAATTTAGATTCAAAATCAATTTTGTCACTAGAATAAAATAAAATTCCACCAGGCTCAATACTTGGATCATAACAAAGAATAGCATTCTCAAAATCAACACTTCCAGAACATTGTTGTTCAGGC
>Ga0315322_10002874_pt1 | contig 13367 bp, 11 predicted proteins | sample M110021515metaG_FD_203461 | JGI IMG/M metagenome (GOLD analysis project Ga0315322, IMG submission 203461) | Ammonia-oxidizing marine archaeal communities from Monterey Bay, California, United States - M1 100m 21515 | ecosystem: Environmental > Aquatic > Marine > Intertidal zone | place: USA... | reverse complement strand
ACATTCAGCCTGTTCAATTCATACTAACGGCTTCACAACCCGGGGTTTACATGTTGGAGGTAGAGGCTGCTTCCGCGGAAGGTGAAGTCCTGTTATCAAACAATCGCCAGGTGGCTTATTTGACAGTGCTCGAAGGCGGTCTAAGAGTTTTATATCTCTATGGAAATCGTTTAGGTGAACAGTTAGAGATGAGAAAGAGTTTAGCATCCTCACCGGATATTGAGTTATCAGAGAGCTACATTCGACATTTTTCCCCACAGAATTGGCCTGACCCTCGCACGAATGTTTTGAGAGATCAGCAGTATGATGTCTTATTGATTGAAGATGTTCATGCAGATGCGATTGGAAAAGAAAATTTAGAGGCAATCGCGAAAGCTGTGGAGGATGGTAAAGGATTGATGATGCTTGGGGGTTATTACAGTTTTGGTCCTGGGTCTTATCGGGAGTCACCACTGGCGTCTGTCTTGCCGATTGAGATGGAGGTTTTTGAACGTCAGGAAGTCGGAGTGAATTTACCTATCCGGAAAGTGTTCCATATTAACCGTGAAGTGGATATGCAGCCCGCCGTCTCGCATCCGCTGACAACTCTGGGAAATACCGATCAGATTTGGCAGCAATTACCGTCCTTACGTGGGGCGAATCTGTTTCAGGGAGTGAAGGATTCCGCCCAGATAATTCTGGAGTCGGACAAGGCTGAACCGCTGATGGTGACGACGCAGTATGGGCTAGGGCGTGTTGTGGCATTCGCTGGTGACTCGACTTGGCAGTGGGCTCGCAGTGGTTTTGGTGATGCGTTGCGAAGATTTTGGCGTCAAAACGTTTTATGGCTGGCGCGGCGAGAGAACCTGCAACAACGGGATGTCTGGTTGAAGCTCGATCAACGACGTTTCGCGTCCGGAAGTGAGATTGCTTTTGAAGCAGGTATTGATGTCTTAGGTAGTGAAAAGCCTGCTCCCGATTCACTAGAGTGGACGATCTCGTTAGTTTCTGGTGACAATCAGCAGCGAATACCAGTCACGCGACAGGGAGGATCGTGGGGTGGCAGAATCAAGAAACTGGAGAGGCCGGGTGAGTATCAGTTAATAGCAGGAGTAAAGCAGGGCAATGAGTCCCTAGGGCAGGCGCGTGTGAATTTCCAGATTATTGATAATCAGCCGGAGAGAAATAATCCACGGGCGGACTTTCAGCAGTTGAATCGGTTGGCGGAAATGACAGTCGATCAGGGAGGCAAAGTTGTTGTACCGGACGAGCTCAATGTCACGCTTCAGGGAATTATTGACGGGGCTAGTCAACAAGAAGTGGAGGTTCAGTTGAGTTGGCAATGGGGGTCCACATCGGACAGTGCCTGGTTTTTGACAATTCTAATCAGCCTCCTGCTTGCTGGTGACTGGATGTTGCGAAAGAAATGGGGCCTGGTCTAATAGAAGGATGTCTTTAAGACAGCACGTCCCACTTCGAATCCTGATATTTGTTATCCAGTAAATCCTGATGCAAAATCTGCACGGGTTTCGGGATCTCGCCGGCTGTATTTACTGGCTTCCAGTGGTCAGTAATTACTGACTGAATCTCGACCATAGATCGGTCTAGATTAGTAACGAACTCCGCATGGGATCGTTTTTGCCGATAGTCCGGCTGTTTGGGTGGCGGAAGTAAGGCGTCGGAGATTCTCTTTAGGTTGAATTCACACAGCAGTGTTCCGTGATACAGAATGGCATCACGCTTGAGACGCAAGCTGTTTCCCGAGAATTTCAAATTGCCAATTGCGAGATCGCTGATCCCCAGAATACAGCAGGGGATTCCAATATTATTAAAAGCCGTCGCCATTTGTCCCAAAACGAAATCATGGCACCCCTGAATTTCTTTGAGTCGACCGTTTAAATTGCTATTAAGCACAATGGTATACATGAGGCAACCGGGGCCGGTTAGGATTGTGCCTCCACCACTTGGCCGACGGTAAACCGGAATCGTGTGATTACGACAGTATTCTTGGGCAGCTTCCTGCTCCAGTTTGCCACTACGTCCCATCACCACGGCATTACGTTGCGGCTTCCAGAATCTAAGAAATTGTTCACCGGTTTGTTCACTGTAAAGTAATAGGGCTTCGTCGAGTGCGATGTTTTTGATCACCGAGTCGTATGTGATGTCTAACAACTGCATGAATCAGCTTTTTTGGTCAAACTAAGGGAAAATTGCTTAGGGGAAACCGTCGCAAACGACTGAATCATCTTGACGGTATTACTGCTCAATCTACACTAAAATCATACTCTTCGGTGCGCTTCCCTAGCACTGCGGAGAAGTATTCTTTGTCCATTGGAGTTTAGATCTTTGTCAGATCATCCAGAAAATAAACAACTTGCACCTACGCCGGAACCTAATGCCGCAACTCATGCGTTACCGGATGTTCAACCTCCCCAAGCGGGATTTTTGGTGCAGTTATTCCTGATCCCTATGGTGATTGTAGCCGCAATTATTTGCGTGTGGTTGCTTTTTAATGTGATCTCTCAGAGTGAGTCGCCCACAGAATTGGTACGTGGCTTGCGAAAGATGGACAGTTCTAGCTGGCAAAAAGCATATACGCTGTCCAATTTGCTTCGCACGCCAAATTCACAAGAGTTAAAGAATGATTCGGAGTTAGCGTCCGAGTTAGTCTTGATTCTCGAATCGCCATTAGATGTTGAGGTGGCGGACCCAAATCTGGTGAAGTTAAGAGTGTTTGTCTGTCGTTGTTTGGGCGAGTTTGAAATTCCTGAAGGTATGAACGCGTTGATCTCCGCCATGAAGAAGACGGATACGGAAAGCGAGATCGAAATTGGACGTTCGGCTGTTGAGTCACTTTCTATTCTAATTCAGAATTTGGGGCCAGAATCTCAACGAGAGAATAAGGAACTGTTAGCGGCATTGATTGAAACATCAAATATTCAAGCACAGAATCCGGGATTGCAAATCAAAATAGATCAGTTGCGAAGTACAATTGGTTTTGCCTTGGGCGTTTTAGGTGGTGAGGAAGCGATGACTCGCTTACAGGGAATGTTGTCTGATTCGTTCCCGAATGCTCGGTTTAATGCGGCAGCTGGTTTAGCTCGACATGGCGACTTGTCAGGTAAAAATGTTCTATTGGAAATGTTGGATGCTGAAAGCGAAAGTGTAGTGGCCGGGGAAGCGTATAAATCAAGCTATGACTTCAAACGTAGTGTTGTAGCCACAACAGCGATTGATGCGGTTTCGGCTCTAAGCAAACATCACGAGACATCTGAATTGCTGGAATTGATCTCGGCCATAAAAGTAGCCGCTGAATCAGAGGCGTTTGGTGGTAAAGCGAAAGTGTTGGCTAAGGAGCTTTTGATCAGTATTGAAAAGCCCTAATCCTTTTTTGATGAATCAATGTTCACTCTGGGTTATGAATATTAGAGACGGCATTCGTAGTCGTTTGGCGATTATCCCTTTTTGAGTAAACGTAATAGAAAGTAACTCCGAGTTGTTCTTGTGACTGTAGTCCCTCCTCCATTTCAAGGTAAGCGAATAGCGTTTGTGGGTAAACTCGGCGGCGTTAGCCGTCGACAGGCCCGCTCGTTGATTACAGATAATGGCGGCTTTGTCATGAATCAGGAGGATTTGGAAGAGGCCAATATTGATATTGTCATTATTGGTGCAGACCAATGGCCTCCCACGACCCCGGAAGAATTGTTACCGTCCTCGGTTCTCTCGAGTGTGGCGGAAGACAACTGTGAAGTGATTACCGAAACACAGTTTTGGGAGCGTTTGGGTTTATTGACAGAGGATCAGGCCATTAGGCGTTTGTACACGCCTGCAATGCTGGCTGAAATGCTGGATATTTCCGTTGCTGTCATTCGCAGGTGGCATCGACGGGGTTTGATTGTTCCGGTTCGTGAAATACATCGTTTACCTTACTTCGACTTCCAGGAAGTCGCGACAGCGCGCCATCTGGCGGAACTTCTAGAAGCAGGCGCATCACCTTCAGAGATTGAGCGTCAGTTAGAAGAACTGGCAAGATATGTTCCTGACGTGGAACGACCGCTGGCTCAACTCTCTGTGATTGTTGAAGGCCGACATATATTGCTGAGGCAAGGTGAAGGGTTAGTGGAGCCAGGTGGACAGTTGCGAATGGATTTTGGTCCTCTGGAAGAAGTAGCCGAAGAACAGAATGTTATTGAAGTCACTCGCGATGACGTGTTGCGAGTGCTGGAGCGGGAGGATGAAGAAAACCCGCACATTCTGGCATTTGATAAAATGGTGGATCGGGCAAAGATGCCACAGAATCCGGAAGAGATTTTGGCACGAGCTACTGGGCATGAAGAAGCTGGAGAATTAGATATAGCGATCGATTTGTATCGCAGTTTTTTAGCCGGTTATGGTTTGCGGGCTGAAGTCTGTTTTCAATTAGCCGAATTGTTATATCGAACTAACGACTATACGGCAGCCCGTGAACGCTATTACATGGCGATTGAGTTGGACGAGAACTATGTCGAAGCTCGTGCAAATCTGGGTTGTGTTTTGATCGATACAGGCGAGTTAGATTTGGCGATTGCTGCATTACTCGGGGCCCTTAAATACCACCCGGATTATCCAGATGCCCATTATCATCTGGCTAGAACGCTGGATGAATTAGGGCAGACCGAAAAGGCTACCGATCATTGGCGCGCATTTTTAGTATTAGCTCCGGATAGCCCCTGGGCACAACAGGCACGGGATCGTCTGCGATAAATTCAATTGGTTATAAGAGCCACAACTGGGATACAATAGTGGTATCCCCATGAGTGCCCAATATGTTTGAAAATCAGCAATTGTACGAACAACTAAATGAGCTATTTTTTAGTTACGAGCATGTCGAATCCACGACATGGTTGTATTTGACGACGTTGCTTTCGATTGCTGTCTTCTTCAAATTTGGCCGTTTCTTTAGCATGCGAAATCTGGATGTCCTCCTGCTTTCGCTTTTTTCACCCTGTTTTATGCTCGTCTCCTTTGGGATCACAAATGGTTTCGAGGAAATCGTAAGGCTTGGCTATGTCACCCTTTGGGTCATGGGTGGAATTTTTATGCTCCGCATGTTTTACGACTGTACGATGGTACGTCGCCCACTACTGGAACCAAACTTGTCCGCCGGAGGATTGTCATTTTTAGTTTTCGCACTGTTTGTATTGTTAGTCAGCAATGTCTCACTGGGTTATATAGAGAGTGATGCTGAGATCCTCCGGGACCTAAGTTCTCCGCAAATGCCGGGCTATCGGATTCTTGAAGATCTTCCTCCCGTACCGGTGGCATTTTGGGAGACGCCTTTCGAGTTGAATCAACAAAGTGGAAAATCCGGGGTGTATTCATTTGAGATGAGTCAGGCGCTTTCACTGGGCCTAGTGATTGCCGCTCATTTTTTCGTGGTGGTCGGGCTGATTCTTGTAGGGTCAGTTCACTTTGAGAACGTGCGTATGGGACTGGGAGCTGCCGTCATTTATTTGTTAATTCCGTATACCGGCGAGATGGGAGGGCACGTTGATCACGTGCTCCCCGGTGCTTTCCTCGTTTGGGCCCTGTTATTTTATCGCAAGCCAATGATCGCTGGATTCTTTTTATCCCTTTCATTCTGTATTTATTACCCTCTGTTCCTACTCCCTCTCTGGTTGAGTTTTTACTGGCAACGTGGAAAGACCAAGTTTGGTCTGGGGGTATTGTTGGGTTGGGGACTCTTAGTGCTAGGGCTATTTCTTACGAAGAGTGACTTTGTAGACTTTGTGGCCCAAATGAAACGTATGCATGGTTTTTTGATGCCGCAAATGAATCCAAAATTTTTGCAGGGCCTATGGAGTTATGGTTGGGCACCGGTTTATCGCATTCCGCTAATCACTGCATTTATCATGATGAGTATTACTTTTAGTATGTGGCCTGCTCAAAAGAATCTTGGCAGTCTTACTAGTTGTACCGCAGCTTTACTTTTAGCAACTCGTTTTTGGAATGGAGAAGGGGGTGGTCTTTTCCTCGGCTGGTCTCTTCCGTTGATTGTCCTCGTTATGTTCCGACCTAATCTGGAAGATCGGGTGATGCTAAGCCGCGATGCCGTGAGCAGTTACGGAGATTAGGGGTTTAAATAATGAGTCAGTCTGTCCAAGACCATAAGTCAGGTCCTGTTGAATCGATCCGCATTGGCGTCGTGACGATCAGTGATACTCGTACCCTCGAGACGGATCGGGGAGGGAGTCTGATTATCCAGTTAATTGATGAAGCCGGACATGAGGTCGTGCGTCGTGAGATTATTCCGGACGAACCAGATGCGATGCGATTGTTATTAAGCGAGTGTGCTCAACAGCAGGGAATCCAAGCGGTTCTGATGACAGGTGGAACCGGCATTTCCAATCGTGATCAAACCTATGAAACAGTCACCGCATTGTTTACCCGTGAAATCCCTGGCTACGGCGAACTGTTCCGGCATCTCAGCTTTAAGGAAATCGGTTCCGCAAGTATCCTATCTCGTGCTACTGCGGGATTGATCAATAAATTGTTAGTGATCACCATGCCGGGATCTCCTGCCGCTGTGCAATTGGCAATGGAACAAATCATTCTCCCGGAATTGAGACATTTGGTTCGGGAAGCCACTAAATAATACCTAGGAATATCATCATGGCAGAATTAGCGAATCTAAATCGAGAGCGTTTACTGGAGAGGTTTCTTCGGTATGTCAAAGTAAACACGACGGCGAATGCTGAAACGGAGATCTATCCCAGCAGTGAAGGTCAGTGGGAATTGGGGAGAATTATACTCGCTGAACTAGAAGAAATTGGGGCCCAAGACGCTCATGTAGATGAGTATGGATTAGTTTGGGCGATGATTCCCGGTAACGTTGACGATGCTCCTACCATTGGCTGGAATTCACATCTAGATACATCACCTGAGACAACAGGGGAAAATGTGAAGCCTCACGTGATTGAAAGTTATGAGGGTGGCGATATCGTGCTGCCTGGAGACTCCTCTAAGGTGATTACAATGGCGGAAAGTCCCGAGTTAAATGACTTAATTGGGAAGACGCTGATTACTACAGATGGCACGACACTGCTCGGTGGTGACGATAAAGCGGGCATCGCTATTATCATGGAGTCCGCTCATTATTTGACGGAGCATCCTGAGATCAAGCATGGTCCGATTCGAATTTTGTTTACTTGCGATGAGGAAATCGGCCGTGGTGTAAATCATGTGGATATTGAGAAGATGGGAGCCGTAGCTGCCTACACGCTTGATGGAGGCGGCGCGGGCGACATTGATGTGGAAACGTTTTCGGCTGACGGCCTGTCGGTGAGTGTCAAAGGGGTTAACATCCATCCTTCGATTGCCAAGGACCGAATGGTAAATGCTCTACGGGCTGCCGGTGCTTTGCTTGAACGATTACCGCGGGACCAGGCACCTGAAACTACGGAAGACCGAGTTGGTTTTATTCACCCTTATGTCTTGAATGGGGGTGTTGCTGAAGTGACTATCAAAATCCTTCTGCGGGATTTTGATACGGCTCAATTACAAGAGAAAGCTGACTTGGTATGTGAAATTGCGAGACAGGTTGAGAAGGATTACCCAGGGATCACTATGGAAGTCGATCATCAAAAGCAATATCGCAATATGGCTGATGGGCTTCCCAAGGAACCTCGAGCAGTTGAGTTCGCAAAACAGGCTCATGATGAGCTTGGTCTTGAGTACAGGCTTAGTTCGATTCGAGGAGGAACAGATGGTTCGATGCTTACTGAAAAAGGACTCCCAACTCCCAATCTATCGAGTGGTCAACACACTCAGCATTCGCCACTGGAATGGGCATGTCTGGATGAAATGATTCAACAAGGTCAGGTACTTATCCAAACAGCAGTCGTTTGGGCAAACAATAGCCAGTCTTAGTTTAGAGCTACTTAGCGTAGTTTTTGCGAAGTCGCGGCAGTCAGCTTCTAGTAGTGATTATTACGAAAGATTTATTGATGAGCGATATTCGTTTTTTGGTTTTTGACATCGAAACAGTCCCGGATGGGGAACTGATTTCTCATATTCGTTATCCGAAAGAGGAATTGCAGCCTCAACAGGCAATTGAAAAGTACCAAAAAGAGCTGCTAGATAAAAACGGTTCTGATTTTGTACCTCATACCTATCATTTACCGGTTTCGGTTGTTATCGCAAAGGTTAATCAGGCTTATGAACTGGTTGATTTGGTGGCATTGGACGAACAGGAAGGGCGACCACATATCATTACCCAGCATTTCTGGAAAGGTTGGGAGAAGTATCAAGCGACGCTTGTCACGTTCAATGGCCGCGGCTTTGACCTTCCGGTGATGGAATTAGGTGCATTCCGCTATGGGATCTCGCTGAAAAGATGGTTCTCTCTGCAATCGAAAAGTTTTAATCAGCCTCGCAACCGCTATAACCTTCAGAGCCATTTTGACGTCCAGGATGTTCTAACCAATCATGGCGCGTCACGAATGTATGGTGGCTTGAATCTGATGGCTAACCTGATCGGCAAGCCTGGGAAGATGGATGTTGCTGGAGATATGGTTCACCAACTGTACAACGAAGGTAACCTTCAACGTATTAATGATTATTGCCGTTGTGATGTGCTAGACACCTATTTTGTATTTCTGAGAACCAGTGTTTTGACTGGTGATCTAACTCTTCAGGACGAACAGAGAATTGTCCGTGAAACCCGGGCGTGGTTAGAATCCAAAAGCGATGAATTTCCGATTTATAGACAGTATCTTGAGAACTGGGGTGACTGGCAAAATCCCTGGGAAGATCAGGATCTTACTCCAGCGGGTTAAACCAGATACTCGTCTTCCGGATCGAATTTCGGTAAGACCATAATGAGGACTCTCATTTTTCCAAGAGCTCGATGGTGCGTACCCGGACGAATGATAATGGACATTCCCGGCTTCACAGAGATGATCTCATCATTAAGTTGCATTTTGGCGTCGTCGTCACATTCAAGAAAGAAGTAAGTCTCCGTGAGTGTTTTGTGATAGTGAGTTTGCGCATCCGCGGAGATTTCTGTGACATGAACGGTCCCAGGGAAATCATCCACTTCAGTAAAGGCACGTCTTGCTGTACCGCAGGGGCAGGGTACTCCTTCGATTTGTGAGAAGTCCGCTATTTCGTAAGGTGGTTTCGCGAGTTCGGTCACGTATGAATTCCAAGGCAATGTGTGTTGATAAGTCTTTACCCGCTCAGGGCGCTGGCTGAACAATAGACGACAAATTCATCAGTCAACATTGATCGGTTGCGGGGATTTTCTTTACTTAATCGTTACAGTTTATCAAAATCTCATAAATTCCGCAGAACAGTAATATTCAGGATAAACGTCACCCGATAATAAATGAAATAAGGTTGTTGTACGGTCAATCCACGTTAGGCGGATTTGGAAATATGAGAATTACGAAAACCACCATTGCAATAATAGTCTTTTGTTTTTTCACCATGCAGTTAAAGGCTAATGAGCCAATTGACGTATCCAAAACCGTGCGTCAGGGAGCATTGCAGGAAGCTTTGGAATTGATCATGAAAGATCTTTCGGGCACGTCTTTATCAGAAGTCAATCCTGGGCTGAAACTTGATCTGCAATTAAATCCTCTACCACCGTTGAAGAATTTTAGCGTTACATCTAGGCCAGCTAAGGATGATACTCCTAAGCCGGCGACCAAACCCAGCGCGGGTAAGCGCAAAATTCTCGCACCAATTGTGAAACCATCTAAGTTCCGATTTGGAATATCAGACAAAGAGATTTAAGCTGGTAGTTAGTTCCACGGTTACCGGGAACTTAATTCGTGCACGATGTCAACCAAGGCGATGGCATTTTCAACAGGAGTCTGCTGTAAGACACCATGACCTAGATTGAAGATGTGGCCCGGTCGTCCAGCAGCCTGGTCCAATACTTCTTGGGTGCGACGGCGAATCGTATTTTGATCAGCTAGAAGAACGAGCGGATCCAGATTGCCCTGGACTGAACGGTCATGCCCAATGGTCTCCCAGGCATCATCCAGACGAATTCGCCAGTCTACTCCGACAACTCGGGTGCCGGCTTCTGCTAATAAAGGGAGTAATGCTGGGTTACCGGTTGCGAAGTTGATGACCGGTACACCAGGTGTAATCTTCGCGATGATCTCCTGAATGTAAGGTAGTACATACCGGCGGTAATCGTCCGTGCCTAAACAACCCGCCCAGGAATCAAACAGTTGAACACATTGTGCGCCGGCAGCAATTTGCGCGTTGAGGTAACGAGTTATCGCGCGTACGAATCGCTGCATTAGTTCCCGCCAGGCACCTTCATCACGATACATGATTGTTTTAGTGTTAAGGTAATTACGACTGGAACCACCTTCGATGGCGTAACTAGCCAATGTGAACGGAGCTCCTGAAAAACCAATTAATGGCATATCTGCAGGTAGTTCGAGTCGAGTTTGCTTCACCGTTTCCATTACGAAGTCGAGTGACTCAACACTTTCCAATTCCATCACTCGCTCGATGTCTTTAACTTCACGAATGGGGTTATGAATGACGGGACCTTCCCCTTTCGCAAACTCTAAATCGAGCCCCATCGGTTCCAGGATGGGAAGCAGGTCAGAAAAAATGATTGCTGCATCGACGCCAAGTTTGGTAACCGCCGTTACCATGATCTCAGCACACAGGTCGGGTCGTTTACACAATTCAAGGAAAGTCGTCTGACTACGGATATCCCGATACTCTTTCATATATCGTCCAGCCTGACGCATTAGCCAAACGGGAGTGACTTTAGTTTCTTCACCGCGGCAGGCTTTCATAAATGGACTGTCGTACCAGGGTGCATGAGGGTCGAGTACATCTGAGCTCGGGCCGGATAGCATATGGCGAATCCTCTTCTTTCTCTTTTTTAATTCTTTGCTTTTACGGGCGGCGGTGATGACCATCGGGCCCATCTTGGGTTTTTCAGGCTCCAGATCCACCGGTAAAGATAAATGACGCATCCATTCGGTAGTTGTCGGACCAATCGAAACTATAACGCATTTCTCAAATTGTGTTTTTAGTTCATCTTCGAGACCAAGTTGGCCGGCTAACGCGAATAGGTTGGTTGACTGATGAGCTGACGTAAACATTAGCACATCTATCTCACCAGCAATAATGGCCCGAATATTCTGTTCTAAAAGAGACGTATCTTCCGGCAATTCCCAACGATAGACTTTAACCGTTTGGATGTGAGCCCCACGCGCCTCCAGTCCGGCCACCAGACTTAGGTTAGGCTTCCCATATTCCTGAAGAGCAATGCTTACTTGATTGACCGACAACTGTTGATCCAGCGTTGACAGTACTTCTCGCCAGGTATTGGGTGATGGTACTTTGATTGTAGGTGTAATGCCATACGCTTTCATGGCAGTGACAGGTTTTGGGCCACGCGCTACAGTTGTCATGTCTTGCAGGCAGTGGAGGAATCGTTCTATATCTACATGACGTTCAATAGCACTGATGAGGTGCTTAAATCCGACACCCGTCATCACGATGAGAACATCGACTTCACCAGTGATGACTCTGTTGGCCAGATCAATACTGGGTCTGTTCTCTTCCAGAGCGACTTCTCGCATTGAGGGACTCACATGTGCAACCCCGTTATTGCGTTCGATGAGGCGCGCCATGTCCTCCGCGCGGCGACTTTCAAACGCTGCTACGTGTAGACCTTCAAAATTTGGCTCTTGGGAGGGCGTGCTCATGGTTCTTTCAATATAACTAAGAGATACCGAATTGAGAGGGTGTCTGATGAACGGCATATTCAGCAATTTGCTCGTGGGGCACTGTTCGGTAATTATTCGATAAAGTTTAGAGAAATGCTGAATTTCAGCTCAGGTCCATTCTGCTCCGGACGATTCAGTTATCACGCGGCAGGGGTGCCGTGATGTCGGCTTATGATAAAAGTGAACAGGGAAGTTCGTTATAAGCCACTGACTAACGCAGGAACGGTCTAGACAACATCTAGAAACCAGGCAGGTAGGGAATAATTAAATGGTCCGTCGTATTTTGGATTTTCAGGCAGCTCAAACTAAAGCAATCGGACAAACTGCAGTACTGGACCATTTGGAGCAGGAAACTCATGTCATAGTGAAACTTAGTGAAATCCTGCCCGCATTAACAGATGCTCTATTAACCCAACGAGCTTGGGTTCAGGATTTTGAAGATGATCAAATCGAGGTTAGCACCGATCTTTTTGAAGTGATTCAGGCATACGAGCGTATGCGAAATGCGGCCTGATTGTCAGGTAGCAACCTCGTCCTGTGGGTGGTAGATTCGGGACGGCAGGTTGAGATGAATGGGCCTTCGGAATGTCGCTCTGCGGGGAGCGGTACTCCGAAGGCTTTTTCTTATTGCCTGCGATTGCTTAAATCGAAACAATGTAAGGAGTAAATCTTCCACAGAGAAGAAGGCTTGTAAGGAGATCATGTGATGAGTGAAGAACAAAGTCAGGAACGTATCGACGATTTGATCTTACGTATCCGTAATTCTGCTCAACGACTGGCTGATGACCATCCCGCACGGGGAGATATGAAGATCCTCAGCCGTACTTTGCGAGAATTACGTTATGCCTTCAAGGTGTTTGCTCCCTATCGCAAGCATCGAAAAGTCACGGTTTTCGGTTCGGCTAGAACTCCTGCCGGAGAAGCAACATATCAGGCTTGTGTTGACTTTGGCCGTGCCATGGCTAAACGGGATTGGATGGTCATCACGGGGGCGGCACATGGAATCATGGAGGCCGGACATGTCGGGGCTGGACGCGAGATGTCGATGGGCCTCAATATCATGTTACCCTTTGAACAATCGGCTAATGCGATTATCGATGGTGACCACAAGCTTGTGAACATGAAGTACTTTTTCACTCGCAAGTTGATGTTTGTTAAAGAGTGTGATGCTGTCGTTTGCTATCCTGGCGGATTTGGCACGATGGACGAAGCGATGGAGGTGCTCACTCTTGTTCAGACCGGGAAACGAGATGTAGTGCCAATCATTCTGGCAGATGCTCCGGGTGGTACTTACTGGAAGATGCTCGATGAGTTCATTCGTAAAGAGCTACTCGCCGGCGGTATGATTTCACCCGAAGATTTGCATTTGTATTCGGTGACAGAAGACTTTGAAGAAGCCGCTGATGAAATCATGCAGTTCTATAAAAACTATCACAGCATGCGATATGTTGGCCGTGACTTAGTGTTACGCATCAGAGAACCGCTGCCACAGGAATCGCTGGATATTGTCAATCGCGACTTTGCAGATGTCCTCAACAGCGGTCAATTTGTGCAGACAGATAAGCTTGAAGAAGAAGAGGATGATGAGAATACAAACGGATTAACTCGTCTGGTAGCGCACTTCAATCGCAGGAACCA
>Ga0315322_10002872_pt1 | contig 13371 bp, 13 predicted proteins | sample M110021515metaG_FD_203461 | JGI IMG/M metagenome (GOLD analysis project Ga0315322, IMG submission 203461) | Ammonia-oxidizing marine archaeal communities from Monterey Bay, California, United States - M1 100m 21515 | ecosystem: Environmental > Aquatic > Marine > Intertidal zone | place: USA... | reverse complement strand
GGGGAAGTTGGGGTCCATGAGCTTACACCGCCTTGAGATCTCTGAATACCGCTTTCCAACGTTCTGCATCAGATTTGTATGGAGCATAAAAACTTACTCGCTGAACAACATCACCGAATCGTTGTGTGAGTTCACTCGCTATTTCTTCTGGTTCTCCTACAACGGCGAAGGCATCGAGGACCTCGTCATCGATAGTTTTCCCCATCTCAGCCCATTTGCCTTCTTTAGACAATTTATTGAGTTCGGTTTGCATGTCGCCCCAACCGTGACATTCTAGAACTCCTCGGTATGCAGGCGTCGAGCCGTAGAAGGCAATCTGTTGCCTTGTGGAGTTCTTAGCGTCTTCGAGTTCTTGCTCATTGTTGCCGGTAACAATGAAAAGAGGCGCCGAAATTTCTACATCAGATAGAGATCTTCCAGCTTTATCAGCACCTCGTTCGAGTGCCGGGATAGTTTCCTCTCTTAGATATTTTTCTGTAGTGAAGCCATGTGCAAGAAAAACATCGCATGTTTCGCCCGCCACTTCGGTCATCAGAGGCCCTACTCCGGCTAGCGCAATTTTTGGAGCACCATAGGGATTCTCTCCAGGATCGAAAAACGGTGTCATTAATGTATGTTGATAAAAATCGCCTCGAAAATCGAGCTTCTCATCAGTATTCCAGCTGTTCCAGATTGCTTTTGTGGCAAGAATCATTTCCCGCATTCTGGCGGCAGGTTTAGACCATTCCATCGAGAATCGACGAGTAATGTGAGCTTTGATTTGGCTGCCTAGCCCAAGAGTGAAACGGCCTTTGGAAATGAGTTGGATATCGTTTGCGCTATATGCGAGGTCCATAGGGTTTCGGGCAAATCCGACGACAATGCTTGTGCCAAGTTCAATATTTTCCGTTCCATGAGCCATTAATGGCAACATCGTGAAAGGATCGTGGCTGGTTTCAGGAACCCAGAGCCCGTCATACCCGATTTCTTCCTGCTCTTGCGATTTTTCTACTATTCGGTCGAATCCGCCATCGACGCCAATGCCACCATCTATTTTCATAGAGTAAATCTAGCTCAAATGTAGAGAGCGTGCCATTTTGGGATCACCCTTGATCATCTAGAAAGCGTTGTAGCTCTGCAGCGAGATCATCCCCCGAAGGTAGGTCATGGGCTCGTGAAGCTTCCATTGACTCTATGTGTTTCTCGAGAGCATCGACGATTTGTTTATGTTGCGGATTTGCCGCAACGGCTGCGTCGATTCTACGAACGGCGCGTTCTCCTGCCTCGTCAAGCTCAGACAAGTCAACCGTGATATCGGTCAACTCTGATATTCGACGTAAAAGTGCTGCCGCGGCGGAAGGATAAGGTTGCACTCCGGCGTATTGAGGAACTGGAGCCCACAGCCCCAAGGCTGGGATTCCGTAATCTTGGGCGCTCCATTCGATGGCTGCATGGATGCTAGATGGAACTTCGAGCTCATCAGGTAAGTATGCAACCGGGCGGGCAAGCGATGAATCAGTGGTGGTTGTAGCGACTTCAGTAGGTCGTGTATGTGGAACTGGGCCAGGGAAAGAGCCGATACCAATTATAGATCGTGCAGCGAACCTGGTTGCCAAGGTCATTACTTGGTTGATGAATTGGTGCCATACCAAGTCAGGTTCTGGCCCGTCGAGTAAGAGCACATGGTTGCCAAGCTGATCGATCGCGTGAAGCAACTGGATGCTTGGCCACTCGAAATTGGTCATGACGCCATCATTGATTGTCAAGATAGGGCGATGCGATCGATGGTCAATTAATAAATCCATATCGAAATCTGCGACTATCTTGAAATCCAGTTGTTCTCGAAGCGTTTCAGCTACTGATGCCCGAACGTTCCCTGCGTCAACGAAGCTTTCCAAAGCGATTAGCATGACGGGTTGATGGCAGGCTGGTTCACTTTTTAACTGGTACAAATCCACGGCTAATCAACTCCGAGAATCTCAGCTGCGCGTAGAGCTAGACTAACGACACTCTTTGGAAATATTTCTACTTCCGCGGGAATTTCGACATTCGCGCCACCGACGTATCTGGCATGAACTCCCTCAAGGATGCAGGCTAAACGCCAATTGGCAAATGCGAAGTAGTAATCAATGTTTGAAACGTCGCGACCAGTTAGCTCTACGTATTTATTTATGAGGCCGTCACGGCTTTTGAAACCATCTTCGATGGTAGCGGAGAAACCTAATGGCAAAAAGCTGTCAGAGGCCTCACTCCAATAAGCCAATAAAATTCCGAGGTCTGCTAGTGGGTCACCGAGTGTCGAAATTTCCCAGTCCAAAACCGCGGATAGGTGCCCGTCAGGAGTTACAAGGCAATTATCTAACCGGTAATCTCCATGAATCAGAGTTGCTTCAGTTTGAGTAGGAATCGCATCATGCAGGGCGTCGTGCACCCGTTTGATTATGGGCAATTCACGAGATGTCATTGCACCAAATTGGCGAAGCCATGTTCTCAGCTGGCGTGCGACGTAGTCCTCCTTTTTGCCTAAATCTGCCAGTTTTGTCGCGTCAAGATCTACCGAGTGAATTGAAGCAAGGCCCTCAACGATTCGATCTGACAATAAGGAGCGATTACCTAACGGAACCAATGCTGCTGTTTCTTTGTCTCTGAGAACGTGGCCATTAACAAATTCGGTTACGTAAAAATCTGCGTCGTTTACTGCTACGTCAGTACACATGCCGACGACTGGGGGGACTGGCACTTGGGTCATTGAAAGTGATGAAAGTAGACGATGTTCTCTACCCATATCATGCGCACCTTGTAGAACATGCCCTAGCGGTGGCCTGCGGAGAACCCATTGCTTCATGTCCATGTCAGTTACTTTGTACGTTAAGTTCGAATGGCCGCCAGTGATAAGTTCAAACTTTAATGGTTCAGAAACGTTAGTAGCATTCGAGACGAACCAGTCGGTGACTGCTGCTTGTTGGATACCTTCAATCATGCTGTTCCTCCTGGTGATGTCAATGAACATGAAACGCTACGCGTAGCGCGACGTATCCCAATACAATTCAGATTGTAACGATAGGCCGAAAAATAGGATAAGGGTGTGCTTCTAATGATCGATGTCACTGAGCAGGACTTTAATGCGCAGGTAGTGGAGAAAAGTCATGAAGTACCGGTTGTTGTTGACTTGTGGGCCCCGTGGTGTGGGCCGTGTAAGACTTTGGGTCCGCTTTTAGAAAAAGTTATCGATGATCAGGACGGTAAAGTCGTAGGTGTAAAAATTGATGTAGACGCAAACCCTGCAATCTCGGAAGCTTTTCAAGTCCAATCCATTCCGATGGTTATAGCTTTTAAAGATGGAAAGCCTGTAGATGGTTTCATGGGTGCTCAGGGGGAGCCGACACTTCGGGATTTCGTGGCGAAGCTTTTACCCTCTGAAGAAGAGACTGAACTTGAGTCTCTAGTAGCGCTTGGTGATGAGGTTTCGCTGAGAGCTGCCTTGGACATCGAATCTGATCATGAGCCAGCGGTGACAGCACTCGCTGAAATTTTAGTCAATGATGGTCGGGCGGAAGAGGGCCTTGCGTTGTTGCGGAAGGTACCCGAATCAGCTCAGACGAGACGAATATCAGCGTTAGCTCGAACAATCGAGTCGCCGGTCGATGCTGATGAGGTAGAGATTGAATTAGCTGACTTGCTTAGCAAGGTAAAAGATGATGATGACGCGCGACAACGGTTCGTGGACTTACTTGAGGTAATGGGGGCAGATGACCCGCGAACGCCGGGTTGGAGAAAGAAGTTATCAATGGCTCTGTTTTAAGAGCTGAAGCTGTCCACTGAACCCGAATGCGTCACGATTTGTGAGCATGGATAGTGCAAAGAGGAAAGCGAAGTAGTGTCGTTTATGGCTCAAGACCTTATAAAAATTTTCTCAGGCGGAGAGCCCACTCTTTTAGCTAACGCTGTGAGCGAGGCCATCGATAGCGCTATCGGTGCTGAGGATCGAGTGCTAAAGCTTCAGGAATTATCTAACGAAGAGTATTCCATGGAAGAGCTTGTAGATGCGGCTCAAACAGTTCCGTTTTTTACTCAGCAGCGCGTAGTGGTTGCTAGAAGCTTGAATAGATTCAAAATAAGTGAGCTTGGGGCATTGCTTGCATACCTTGAGAACCCGTCACCTGCAACAGTTCTTTTGTTGGAGTGGGGAAGTGGAGCGGTACCCAAAAAATTAGTAGATGCTGTTAGCGGAGCTGGCGGAAGGCAAATAAAGGCGGGTGCTCCGGCTGGGGCGAAAGGAAAGCGTGAATGGTTCGATAGAGAATTTGAAGGTTGCGGGATGTCATTTGATCGCCATGCGCAAATACAAATTGTTGCTCATCTAGGAGATGATGTAGGCAGACTGTCAGGCTTTTTCGAGGTAATGAGAAGCGCTTTTGGTGTGGGTGCCGCTATCAGCGGAGAAGATGTCGGACCGTATTTGGGAGAACAAGGCTCTGTTCCTCCTTGGGAGCTAACGGATGCAATCGACTCGGGTCGCATCCAGGAGTCTATGGATGTCTTGCAGCGGATGATGGGGGCGGGAAACAGACATGCTCTTCAGGTCATGGCAAGTCTGCATAACCATTATGAAAAAATGTTGCGATTAGAAGGAATGGGCATCTATAACGAACGGGATGCAGCGTCCTTGTTGGGCGTAAAGGGGTCAGCGTTCCCAGCAAAAAAAGCTTTGAAGCAGCTGTCTCAGATCGGGGCTTCAAACTTGAAGCAATCAATCAGCTTGCTAGCTGAGGCGGATCTCGATCTCAGAGGCCGCTCAGGGTTGGATAATGAAACGATAATGGAAGTGCTGGTCGCTCGTTTGGCTCGCCAGGTAACTTCTTGAGGCAGTTACCCCAGTTTTGCGGCTCGCGCTATCAATCGAGACTTACGGCGAGCTGCTTCGTTCTTATGAATTACGCCTTTTTGAGCTGCCATGTCTAAACGTTTTTGGACTGAACGAAGGAGCTCTTCCGTGGGTTCACCGGCAGTTGCCGCTGTAGTTACAGCTTTTTCACGAGTTTTAAGCTCAGACCGGACGGCTTTGTTGCGTAGCCGAAGAGTCTCGTTTTGCTTATTTCGTTTAAGTTGACTCTTGATATTGGCCATAGTTTGATACTTCGCTGTTTCGATGTCGATACGGAGTGATGCAGAAACGCATCGGAGCACTCCAATGATAGCAAGCTGAAGGAGTGATCTGACACCACTGAGATAGCAACCGAGGAAAAATCAGTCGAGTCATGAATCTATCGGGAGAAGAATTCTATTAATAGCTGGCTGTGAGCCTATGAATAGGGATTTAGCTTGGTACCTTTCAGTCCAACATGGATTTATCGCGTATTCGAAACTTCTCAATAATTGCCCATATCGATCATGGAAAGTCGACCCTTTCTGACCGAATACTGGAAATTACTGGGGCAGTAGACGCTCGGACCATGCGGGCTCAGTACTTAGATACCATGGACCTCGAACGCGAACGAGGTATCACGATCAAAGCCCAAAACGTTCGCGTCGGGTGGGACGATCATACACTACACCTGATCGATACTCCTGGACACGTAGATTTTGGTTACGAAGTTAGTAGATCACTAGCGGCTTGCGAGGGGGTTGTTCTGCTCGTAGACGCAGCTCAAGGTATCGAAGCTCAGACTCTAGCTAATTGTTATTTGGCGCTTGAAAATGAGCTGGAGATAGTAGCAGTTCTAAACAAGATAGATTTACCAGCAGCCGATCCCGACTTGTATGCAAGCGAAATAGAGAACGTATTAGGACTGCCCGCCGAGCAGGTACTGAAAATTTCTGCAAAAACAGGAGAAGGAATCCCTGCGCTTTTAGATGCAATCGTCGAGCGTATACCGCCTCCGAAAGGTGATCCGGAAGCTCCTCTGCAGGCGCTAATCTTTGACTCTCATTTTGACCAGTATCGAGGAGTTATTTCGTCGATGCGAGTGATGAATGGGCGTATTCGCAAAAATGACAAACTTCGGTTTATGCAGCTGGGTGGAAACCATGATGCTTTGGAACTAGGAGTGCGTTCACCTGCGCCGATACCAGTAGACGAACTTGGTCCGGGCGAAGTTGGTTACTTAATAGCGAGCATCAAGGATGTCGGACAAGCTAAATCCGGCGAAACAGTGACCCTAGTATCGAACCCTGCCGCGATTGCGCTAGACGGATACGATGACCCAAAACCAATGGTTTTTTGTGGTTTGTATCCGGTAGACGGAGATGAATATCCAGAGCTTCGCGAAGCTTTGCACAAACTAAAGTTGAATGATGCATCAGTGACTTTTGAGCCAGAAACCTCCGGAGCCCTGGGGTTTGGGTTCCGTTGCGGTTTTCTGGGGCTTTTGCATATGGAAATAGTTCGTGAACGTCTCGAGCGTGAGTTTGATCTTTCTCTAATAGCGACAGCGCCGTCTGTGGCATACAAAGTGAGTACCGACGACGGAGCCGTTATACAAATCGACAATCCGTCGGAGCTCCCTGAGCCGGGTTCGATAACTCATATCGAAGAGCCAATGCTAAAAGTTGGGATTCTTAGTCCTTCAAGCTACACCGGTACCATTATGGAGCTTTGTCAGGGAAGGCGTGGGACTATGACTCGCATGGAGTACCTCTCTCCTGAGCGAGTCGAATTGCAGTATGTAATTCCGTTGGCAGAAGTTGTTACTGATTTTTTTGATCAGTTGAAGAGCCGAACTCAGGGATATGCAAGTTTAGATTATGAGCCAGAGGGTTATCAGATCGGAAAATTAGTCAAAGTAGATATTTTGCTCAACGGAGAGCCCGTTGATGCTTTTTCGACAATCGTCCATAACGATAATGCTTATGACTACGGTCGTCGGATGGCGGAAAAGCTTCAAGAGCTTATTCCGCGTCAAATGTTCGATGTCCCAATTCAGGCGGCTATCGGAGGTCGGATTATTGCTCGTCAGACAGTCAAAGCGAAAAGAAAAGACGTGCTTGCCAAATGTTATGGCGGTGACATAACTCGTAAACGAAAACTTTTAGAGCAGCAGAAGAAAGGAAAAAAACGAATGAAAGCCATTGGGCGAGTTGAAGTACCCAATGAGGCATTTGTTTCAGCTTTACGTTTGGATGATTAATACGAGAGTTGTCGATACGTTAAGGGAATGCTCGTTATGAGCGCGCATATGCGCATAAGCTCCGCTTTGAGCATTCAGATGAGCAATGAGGTACCCAAGTGGATGAGCGTAAAGCAATGGTTCTGCGTGCTGTTGTTGAAAGCTTCATAGACACGGCGCAGCCCGTAGGGTCCCGAGCAGTGTCAGACTTATCAGGATTAGATGTCTCCGGAGCAACAATACGTAATGAGATGGCGGCATTAGAAAGTGATGGCTACCTCGTTCAGCCACATACGAGCGCAGGGAGAGTGCCTACCGAAGCTGGTTACCGCTATTTCGTCGACAGCTTGGGGCCAGGAAGCTTGGAAGAAACAGAGACAAGGCAAGTTCGTTCATTTTTTAGAACCACTGAAGGAAAATTAGAACAACGACTTGCCGACACTAGCAAGCTGCTATCTCAGCTAACTACATATGCCGCTGTAATAGTTGGACCAACCCATGATCCAACAACTGTGAGATCAGCTCGACTAGTCGACTTGGGCAATGGTCGCCTTCTGCTGGTCATCGTCACTTCATCAGGTGGAGTAGAGCGATTCGAAGTGAGCGCGGACTACCAAGAATTTTGCGATGATCGAATCATTGAAATGGCGTCAGCGAAAATAGACCAACTGTTTAAAGGCTCCTCTTTAGGAACAGTTCCTGAGGTTGAGATAACCGGAAATAAAAAATTAGATTTGCTAATTGGCAGCGCCATTGGAGCTGTGAAACCTGCTGAAAGTCAAGGCGGCGATCTTTATGTAGGTGGTGCTGCGAACATGGCTGGCCAATTTGATGCGGTTTCGACCGTTAAGTCGGTTCTAGCTGTGTTGGAGGAACAACTATTGGTGGTTCGACTGCTGGGAAACCTAGTCGATCGCGGATTGAGCGTTGCAATTGGCTCAGAAACGGGTGTTGCGCCGCTATCTGAATGTGCCGTCGTTGTTGCTCCTTATACGGTTGATGGCGAACGGGTCGGTAGCATCGGACTTCTAGGACCAACCCGCATGGATTACCCGAAAGCGCTCGCAGCGGTCAACGTTGTTAGCACCCGACTAGGAAAATCTTTGGGTGAGACCCACGAGGATTAGCACTTAAATAATGGCAACTGATTACTACGAACTCTTAGAAGTACCGAAAAACGTAGATGGGGATGAGTTGAAGCGCGCTTACCGTAAATTGGCGCGTAAATATCATCCGGATGCTAACCCGGGAGATGCATCAGCTGAAGCGAGATTTAAAGAAATAAGTGAAGCATATGCGGTGCTATCTGATGGTGAAGCCCGAGCGCGCTATGACCGATTTGGTCATGAAGGACTTAGAGGTGGTGGATCAGGAGGAGATCCGTTCAACTTCGACCTGAATGATATTTTCGACAATTTTTTTGGTGGTAACCCGTTCGGCGGAGGACGTCAACGCGGACCTTCTGGCCCTCCACGCGGGGAAGACCAAGAAGTCGTAATGGACATTTCCTTTGAAGAAGCAATCTTCGGAGTGGAACAAAGTGTTGAATTGCAAACAGCCGTCCACTGTGAAGAGTGCGAGGGGCAAGGATCCGCTAATGGTGCTGTGCCGCAAACATGTTCGGGCTGTGATGGGGCTGGCCAAGTAAGGCAAGTCAGACAGAGTCTTTTAGGTCAAATGGTGACCGCCGCCCAATGTCCTCGCTGCTCAGGGGTCGGTCAGGAAATCTTAGATCCATGCGGAGCTTGTCGCGGCGAAGGGCGACAACGTAAACCGATGTCCTACGATGTTCGAATTCCAGCTGGTGTCGACACCGGGTCAACTCTGCGGTTAACCGGTAGAGGGGCTGCGGGAGCTAGAGGCGGTCAAACAGGCGACTTGTATGTACATCTGCGAGTTGGTGAATCTTCCCGATTCGTGAGAGAAAACGAACATCTGATAGCTGAGCTTCCAATAACAATGCTACAAGCCGCTCTTGGCGCTCATATAACTTTCGACACAGTCGATGGAGCGGAAGAAATTGTGATACCTCCGGGAACTCAGCCGGGGGAAGTACTTCAGCTAAAGGGCAGAGGAGTGCCAAGACTAGAAGGTCGCGGTCGCGGTCGTGGGGATCTTATTTTGAGTGTCACGGTCGATATCCCCTCAAAATTATCGAAAGACGACGAGGCTTTGTTGAGACAACTCGCCGCCCAACGCGATGAACAAGTAGCTGATGCTACTGACCGTTCCGTAATGGGTAAACTGCGTTCTGTTTTCCAATAAAAGCTCATGGCACCGCTTCCCGATGGAACTCATGGGCCTCACACCTTCGTTGATGATTTAAATGACCCAGAGCTAGAACAAGAAGACTTCGAACACCTATCGAGATCTTTAAGGATGAAAAAAGGCGACCCGATTACCATTTGTGATGGGAAAGGAAACTGGCGCACTGCTCATTTTTCAGAGAAGCCCGAGCGCTTAGGGGTCATCAACAGCGTTCTGGAACAATCAAAGCCAGTAACTATTGGTTTCGTTGTGACTAAAGGAGATAAGCCGAGCTTGGTGATCCAAAAGCTCACAGAATTAGGCATCGATCGAATAGTTCTACTCTCATCGGAACGATCAGTTGTTCGATGGGACAAAGACCGTTCGGAAAAACAAATTATGCGACTAGGTAGAATTGCGCGCGAAGCAGCCATGCAGTCTCGCCAAGTTCGCATACCGCTTATAGAAAATATCCAACCAATAAAAACCGCTATGCAACAACCAGGCGTCGCCTTAGCGCACTTTGGTGGAGTTGCACCGACTTTATCGAACCCGACAATCTTTATAGGGCCCGAAGGAGGATGGTCTCAGACTGAACTAGGCGCTAGCGCCGCGACGGTAACACTTGGCGGTTCAGTCCTACGTTCCGAGACTGCAGCAATAGCTGCTGGAACAGTTCTTGTAATGTTACGCAGCGGACTTCTCGCTGAACGCTTAGAGTGAGGTAAGGTAACCACCCTAGGTGTTTTTGGCGAGATGGAGAAAATGTGAGTAGCGGCGATTACCCGAGGATGGGTGAAAAAAGTGACAGTTACAGTGCGAGAGTTGGAGAGCGGTTGCGTTCTGTGCGTCGCCAAAAAAGAATATCGTTGCAGGACGTAGAAGCTCGATCTTCGCACGAGTTTAAAGCCTCAGTGCTCGGAGCATATGAACGCGGCGAACGAGCAATTTCTTTGCCTCGACTTTCGAGACTCGCCTTTTTTTATGAAGTGCCAGTTGCTGAAATGTTACCGCGAGGCTCTGATAATGTGCCACATCGAGGAACGGGAGAAGACGTAAGAATAACCATTGACCTGCATAGATTGCAGGCGCTGCCAGGAGTTGAAGCTGCTGTGCTTAGCCGATTTATGTCTATGATTCAGAGCCAAAGGCGAGATACCGCCGACAACAATCTCGCAGTTCGTAAAGATGACCTGAAGACAATTGCTTGCATCATCAACACGAACATCGACACTGTTGGAGCACGGCTTCGAGAACTCGGCGTGCGAATAGAAGTCTGACCGCCGTGTCTTCTGCCGATAAAATTCTTTGTAGCGAAACTGTTTATGTCGTTGGAGTGTCTTGGCGAGAGAACTTACCCTATCTGAACGTTGTGCTTGGCGACCAAATAGAACGGTTTCATGTGCCGGCTGCGGGTCTTCGTATGTCATTTAAAGTGGACGAACAGAAAGCTCGCAGATGTCTCGGTTATGCGCAACGTTCGCATGAGAACATTACGTATATGGCCTGCAAGAATGTGCCAGAATTAGGAAGGCTATGCGCTAGCTGCAACAAGGCAGACAGGATCCAGTCAGCTAATCTGCACCAAGCCCACCATCGAGATATGGCATTAATGGATCCTTCAATAAAGCAATATTTGGAGCACCCCCACCGGCTTTATGTCGCTATTTTTCGTGATGGCTCGACAAAAGTCGGGACAACGCGCGGAGCTCATGGTGGGCAACGTCTTATTGAACAGGGAGCTTGGTTCGCTTGCTACGTCGCTCTCGCAAAGAACGGATTTGAAATTCGTGAGTTAGAAGACCTTCTAACTGACTCGATCGGCTTAAAACAGGCGGTTAATTCAACCCGTAAAGTAATGGGACATATGCAACCGCTAGAAGATGAAATACTTCTAAGCAAGTTAAGTGAGATTCAATCTGCGTCGAACGACGTGCTGGATGAGCGATGGTCAGATGCGGTCACACAGTTGAACGTCAGCTGGTCGAACCCAGCTGCTGAATTAACGACGTGGACCAGAACAGCCAAGTACCCTTCGCCTTTAGACTCTGGAACTCATAATTTCGAAATTGATAGCATGATTGGGCGGTTGGCAGGTATGAATATGGTTGGTTTCCCGCAAACATTAATAGCTGATTTATATTCATTGTTTGGCCAACCGCTGCAGTTCGGTGATTATGAAGCTGATGGAATTTCTATTCAAGAAGCGCTATTTTGACATCTAACTTCGGTATTTATTTGCATGTACCTTTTTGTTCTCACCGTTGCGATTACTGCGCTTTCGCAACTTGGACGGACCGACACCACCTCATCGAACCGTATCTTCTGGCCTGCAAGAAACAGGCCCAAACTATTTCATCTGAAGTGCCGCAAATAACGTCTGTTTTCGTTGGGGGTGGGACGCCTAACTTGGTGCCAGCTAGAGAGCTGATGGCTATCTTCGAAGAGTTGCCATTGGCTGCGAACGTCGAATTCACAGTGGAATGCAACCCCGACAGGGTTACCGAAGAGCAGATGCGTATTTATTTCCAAAGCGGGGTTACTCGTATCAGCATGGGGGTTCAGTCGATGGTTCCGGAGGTTCTTGAATCGCTTGGACGCGAACACAACCCTGAAAACGTGGCTGCTGCTGTTGGGTATATAAGAGCTGCAGGCTTTAAGAAACTTAACCTCGACCTTATATATGGGGCAGCCGGGGAAACTATGCAACAATGGCAAAAATCATTGGAAGTCGCATTGCAACTAGGCCCAGACCATGTGAGTGCATATGCACTAACGGTAGAAGCAGGGACTCCGCTAGCTGAAGATCCTGGTAGGCATCCTGATGACGATGTGCAAGCTGATAAATATGTTATGGCAGATGAAATGTTGAGTAGCCGGCACTATGAGAATTACGAGATTTCCAACTGGGCGCTTGATGATAATCAATGCCAACATAATCACTTGTATTGGAGTCAAGGCGAGTATTTGGGATTAGGAGTAGCGGCGCATAGTCATATAGCTGGCCGAAGATTTTGGAGCGTGAGAACTCCCGAACGGTTTATAAAAGCTATCGAGAGAGGTGAGAGTGCTGAAGCAGGCGCTGAAAAGTTAAATGAAGAAGATTGGGAACTAGAAGGTTTGCAACTAGCTATTCGCACCTCGAGTGGTGTGCCATCAGACGTAGTCCCTGAGTCAGTTGCTCATCTCGTTGAAAAAGCGGGACCGGGACGTGTTCGTTTGAACCGAGCGGGCAGACTGCTGGCTAATGAAGTAGCAGTTCGTATCCAGCCTTCCCAGTCGAAGTCGAGCTGACTTAAAGATAGTTACTACTTCGCGGGGCAGCTCGGAAAGCCTGAACGCCGTTTATGTGCAAGTGGCACGAAGCTCTTAAGGATTATTTCTGAGAATAATAGAATTGCCATCGCTCCTGTGAGGGTCGACTTTAAGTTCCACAGTTAAACTGGGGATCTTTAGTCCTAAAGCCTCATGATTCGAAAGTAAGTGGTATATGGAAAACGATTCGTTTAGCGAGGACACTCGCCTCAGCTTTCGTTTTCTGCTCAACCCTGACTGGTTAAGAGCCGGAAAGTCTCAACATGGGGTGAAAGACTTAACTGTTCTTTTCGTTTGTGGTTTTGTCGGCTCGCTCGCTGCGTGGCAACTATTTGCTGCGGTATCTGAAGCGGCTGGGTATACCAGCATTCTGGAATCAGAGCTTGATCTGTATTCTTCTTGGGAACAGCTGCTACTGGTTGTGTTGATAGCTCCTGTTCTCGAAGAATTGACCTATAGATTGCCGCTTCAAGTCAATCTTTCATTACCGCTCGTCGCGTTAAGTTGCTCTATTGGGGCGCTAATGGTCGCTTGGCCCTTAATTATCATTTCAATAGTTTGTTTGTCTGTTTGGGCAGTGCGACCTTTGAGACAAAGCGCCGAGAATTGGTGGCGTGACAACCCGAGGTGGCCTATTTGGATTGCCGTAACTATTTTCGGGCTGGTTCATCTAGTGAATTTTGAAGTTGACTGGTCAATCGGAGCGATCCTGGCAGCGCCTTTT
>Ga0315322_10002861_pt1 | contig 13400 bp, 7 predicted proteins | sample M110021515metaG_FD_203461 | JGI IMG/M metagenome (GOLD analysis project Ga0315322, IMG submission 203461) | Ammonia-oxidizing marine archaeal communities from Monterey Bay, California, United States - M1 100m 21515 | ecosystem: Environmental > Aquatic > Marine > Intertidal zone | place: USA... | reverse complement strand
GCGGCCCCGCTACCGAAACATTCTCCTTTGAGAAACTACTTCAATCGGGTCAGTCAAAATCTCTAAAGCACCAGTCGTTGACTGTGCAAATGACCTCGAACCCATCCTGGTACGCCGTCATGGCACTGCCTTACCTGATGGAGTATCCGCACGAGTGCAGTGAGCAAACATTCAACCGACTGTATGCCAACGCACTGGCACGACACATTGCAAATAGTGATCCCAAGATTCACCGCGTCTTTGAACAGTGGCGAGCGACCCCCGCTCTGGACAGCCCCTTGGAGAAAAATCAGGACTTGAAGTCTTTGATGATTGAAGAAACCCCATGGTTTCGACAAGCACAAAGTGAGAGCCAAGCACGACGAAATGTCGGGATCCTGTTTGATGACAATCGGCTCAACAGTGAGACGGGAAGAGCACTCCGAAAGATTGCGGAAATGCAACTGCAAGATGGTTCGTGGCCATGGTTTGCCGGTGGCCGATCGAACAGCTACATCACACTCTACATCACCACCGGCTTTGGACGCATGCGGCATCTTGGTGTTGATGTGGATGTTTCGGCGGCAGTCAAATCACTCAAACATCTCGATGATTGGGCCACAAAGCGATACAACGACATCAAGCCTGAAAACCGTGATAAGAATCATCTCAGCTCCACCATTGCACTGTACCTTTACGGTCGAAGCTTCTTTTTGAAAGACCAAGCGATCGCCCAACAACACAAGGTCGCGTTCAACTACTGGATCTCGCAGGCCAAAAAACATTGGCTGAAAATTGGTTATCGACAATCTCAGGCCCATCTCGCAATCGCACTCAAACGTGTCGATGAAATGGAAACAGCCAAAGCGATCATGGCATCTATCAAGGAACATTCCGTGACTGATGATGAACTGGGAATGTTTTGGCGTGACACGGAACTTTCATGGTGGTGGTACCGCGCCCCAATTGAAACTCAAGCCATGATGATTGAGGCTTTTGATGAGGTCATGAACGACCAGAAATCAGTCGAGGACTGCCAAGTATGGATGCTGAAGCAGAAGCAGACTCAAGACTGGAAAACAACCAAGGCAACTGCTGATGCCGTCTACTCGCTCCTGCTACGTGGCAGCGATCTACTCGCCTCTAATGAAATCGTTCAGATTGCGCTGGCAGGTGAACCGATCAAACCAAAAGACATCGAAGCGGGAACAGGATTCTACGAAGCACGAGTGGTCGGTTCGGATGTGAAACCCGATCAAGGAAATATCGTTGTCAAAAAAATCGACAAAGGCATTGCATGGGGAAGTGTTCACTGGCAGTACATGGAGGACATGTCCAAAGTGACCGCCTATGAAGGCACTCCCCTGAAACTGACGAAACAACTATTCATCAAAGAGAATGCCTCCAGTGGTCCAACTCTCGAACCGGTCAAAGGCCCTGTTGCAGTCGGTGATGAACTGGTCGTACGTGTCGTTCTGAAAACAGACCGGGACATGGAGTACATCCACCTCAAAGATTACCGCGGCAGTGGGACCGAACCAGTGAATGTGCTGTCTCGATACAAGTTTCAGGATGGACTCGCCTATTACGAGTCGACCCGTGACACTGCCAGTCACTTCTTCATCGACTACCTACCCAAGGGTACCTATGTCTTTGAATATTCGACACGTGTTCAACTGCGAGGCAAGTATCAAACAGGCGTAGCGGAAATCCAATGCATGTACGCACCGGAATTCAACAGCCACTCCGAAAGCCTCCCAATCACTGTAAAGTGATCACCCAAGCAGTCGAAGATCACTGCACTCCAGTCCATCAGTACTGGAGTGCAATCGTTGGCACTGGCCAGCCCTCGCAGGTGATTCAACAAGCTCAATCCCTGGCGCAGCCGACCATCAGGATGCAACTGTCAGGGAAAGAAGCTTGTACACGCCAGTGGCAAGAATGGCGCCTGCGATCGGTCCAGCCACCGGCACCCAAGCGTAACTCCAGTCACTGTCCCGTTTACCTTTAATGGGCAACAAGGCGTGAATTATTCGTGGCCCAAGATCACGTGCAGGGTTGATGGCGTATCCCGTCGTCCCACCAAGTGACATGCCAATTCCGAACACCAACAAACCCACGGGAAGTAATCCAAGAGATCCCAACCCCAACGTTGATTCGGGGAGTCCGGATTCATTATCAGTACCTGCGACATCAGAGACTTCGACAACAGAACCTGTGGTAACCGGTTCGGCAACTTTGGATTTGTGAACTAATGTTGGTGAGGAGATCAGAAAAATGGGCAAGATCAACGCAAAAGTTCCAACCATCTCGCAAAAGAAAGCTTGGCCTGACTTTCGAATACTGGGAGCTGTTGAAAAACAAGCCAATTTAGCATCAGGGTCCTGCGTGATCGTGAAGTGCTCTCGGTAAAACAAATAGACAAGTAAAGCACCCAGCATGGCACCGAGAAACTGAGCCAGCATGTAGCCTGCTCCCACCATGGATTTCATGTCGCCGTTGATCATATTCGCAACGGTCACAGCTGGATTAAGTTGAGCCGTACTATATTCAAAACTACAGAATGCGCCGATATAAACGGCCACCCCCCAGCCAGCTGAGATCACAATCCAACCTGCATCATTCCCATTGGTTCGTTTCAGGAGAACATTCGCAACCACTCCATTACCAAATAGGATCAGCAGCATGGTTCCGACAAATTCTGCAACGTAAGGACTCATATTTACCTCGATATAAGATGTTTTCGATCCCAGACGCAGGTTCACGACGCTGGAAGATAATTCTTTGCTACTTGGTTGAATTCTTTTACTTGGATGTCACACCACTCAGCGTCGCGGCCTAACTCTTCTGCTAATAAAGCTGCTACCTCTGGTGCCATGGCAACAGAGGCTCGAGCATCGAGGAACAACGCACGGGTCCGCCGCGCCAGCACATCCTCGACAGTCTGTGCCATCTCCTGTCGTGCAGCCCAGATGACCTGCGCTGCTGTGATACCAAAAGCGGCTGACAATGTTTTCGCTAACTTCGGATGGTCAAATTCCAATTGTTGCAGATGCACAAGATCTGCTCCATAAACAGCACGCTCACCGGTCTCCACAACTTGATCAGATGCGCCGTGCAGCTTGTAATTCTGTGTGCTGCATGGCTGGGCCGCAAGTCGGTGTAATTGAACTGCTTTGTCCACGCAATCTTCCGCCATTTTTCGTACTGTCGTCCACTTGCCGCCAGCGATCGTGATCAGACCGGCAGCCGATACCCGTATGACATGATCACGTGACAGCGACGCTGTTCGTGCTGATTTATCACCCTTGACCAGAGGACGTACACCTGTGAAATAACCAAGCACGTCTTCAGGCTCTGGTGCTCGATCAAGGTAATCAGCTACCGTAGCGAGCAGAAACTGTACTTCCTGCTGTTGCGGGATTGGTTCGAGACAGGCCTCATCAATCGGGGTGTCTGTCGTTCCAACAATAACATGTTCGTGCCAAGGAATAACGAAAATCACTCTGCCGTCGGAAGTCTTCGGTACGATGATCGCTGTATCACCGGGGTACAAAGCACGGGGCAGAACCAAATGCACGCCTTGGCTTGAAGCAATCATCGTTTCTTGTTTTGCATCATCCATCGAGCGAATTGCATCGCTAAAAGGCCCAGTCGCATTGATCACAGCTCGACCCTTGATGCTGAATTCATCTCCCGATTCAGCATCGCGGGCGGCAACCCCAGAAACACGTTGATCCTGATCGCGGATCAAACTTGTCACTCGCATGTAATTCAGTAAACAAGCGCCTGCATCATGGCCTGTTCTCGCCATACTGATCAACAATCGTGCATCATCAAATTGACCATCATGATACAGCACTCCCCCCTTGATCTGATTCCTGTTCAGCGCAGGAACTGCCTTCATCGTCTCAGCCGCCGACAGGTTTCGTGATCTTCCAAAGCTGTTACCCACGGCAAGAAAATCATAGACCTTCAAACCCACCCCATAAAAGAAACGCTGCCACCAACTTCGGCAAGGAATCACAAATGGCAAGTCGTGAACCAGGTGAGGTGCATTAGCTCTTAGTAAAGTGCGTTCCCGCAGGGCATCACGTACAAGTGTAATGTTGCCCTGTTGCAAGTAGCGAACTCCACCATGCACCAGCTTGGTACTGCGACTGGAAGTCCCTTTCCCGAAATCTGATTGCTCAACCAGAACAACACTCAGGCCGCGAATCGCTGCATCCATGGCAATCGCTACACCAGTCGCTCCTCCTCCAATCACCACGAGGTCCCACACGCCATCATGGGCATGAAAACGTTCTAATGCATCCTCGCGATTCATCGTTGATTGAATCACGAAGCAGGCTCCCAATGACGAGAACGCCCCAAAGCGTCTTGCCAGCGAGTGCGGCGATGTGTGACTTCGTCTGCCGACATCTTTGGTTCAAACACGCGATCAGTTTGCCAGACACCTGCGATTTCTTCGGTGCTATTCCAAAAGCCAACCGCCAAGCCCGCAAGAAACGCTGCCCCCAGAGCAGTTGTCTCGATGACCTTGGGACGAATCACAGGAACTTGAGAAATGTCGGATTGAAACTGCATCAGCAGATCATTGGCTGATGCGCCACCGTCGACCCGCAATTCTGTCATTGGCATTCCTGAGTCAGTCTTCATGGCATCCAGCACATCTGCGACCTGAAATGCAATTCCTTCCAATGCCGCTCTGGCAATGTGGGCACGTGTCGTACCGCGGGTGATGCCGATAATCGCGCCACGTGCATAGGCATCCCAGTAGGGTGCACCCAGCCCTGCAAAAGCAGGGACCATGTATACCCCGTCACTATCGGGCACACTTGCCGCCAATGTCTCAACTTCGGGTGCCGAGTCAATCATCTGCACGCCATCCCGTAGCCATTGAACGGCAGCTCCCGCAATGAAAACACTTCCTTCCAGTGCGTACTGATTGCCCTGGTCCAGACCGCAAGCCACTGTAGTGAGTAATTTGCACTTCGATGGCACTGGCGTATCACCCACATTCATCAACATGAAACATCCGGTTCCATAGGTGTTTTTGGCCATCCCATGTTCGGTACAGTTTTGTCCAAACAGAGCTGACTGTTGATCTCCTGCGGCGCCGCCCAGTTTGATCGAAGCCCCCAACAATTCCGCATCCGAATCACCGTACAAATGACTCGATGGCAAAACTTCGGGCAACATCGACATGGGAACCCCGAACAACTCCAGCAAGTCATCATCCCATTGGCAGCTTTCGATATTCAAAAGCATGGTCCGAGAGGCGTTGGTGACGTCGGTCGCGTGAACTCGTCCACCGGTCAGATTCCAAAGTAACCAGCTATCGATGGTTCCAAATGCCAATTCACCCCGCTCTGCCCTGCCCTGCGCCTCGGGAACATTGTCAAGAATCCAGCGAATCTTGGTAGCGCAGAAATAAGCATCAATCACTAGCCCAGTCTTGGCCTGAACCTGATCTGTGTGGCCTGCCTCGCGAAGCTTATCACAGTACGACGCTGTGCGACGATCCTGCCAGACAATGGCATTCGCAATGGGCTGCCCAGTAGCACGATCCCAGACGACAGTTGTCTCTCTCTGGTTGGTGATTCCAATGGCTACAACGTCATCAGCTGACACGCCCGTCTGTTCCAGCACTTCACGCCCAACAGCCAATTGAGTCTGCCAAATCTCATTGGCATCGTGTTCAACCCAGCCCGACTGGGGATAGTGCTGTTCAAATTCTCGCTGGGCGACACCAACAATCGAACCATTGTGATCAAATAGAATTGCACGTGAACTAGTCGTTCCTTGATCAAACGCCATCACAACTTGCATGATCTCTACTCGCTTTTGAGCCACAGTGGGCGTGATAGTTCCATGTCACACGCGGTCCTGAAAACATCAACTCAGATGCCCTAGACACAGGTCCGCCGCCGAACATTAAATTGCAATCCACCAGCATCACTCAATGTGGTGGGATCGCGCCGGCCAACAGACTAACATTTATCAATTCCTTTATGTCCTCCAACCGCATGAAAGTCATGAGATCTGCATTTTTCACTCTCGCATGTCTTCTTTTCACCTTGACCTCGGTGCAAGCAGAAACGGCCAAACCCAATGTACTGTTTATCTCGATTGATGACCTGAACGATTGGCTAGGCTGCTACGGCGGGCACCCGCAAGTCAAAACACCCCACATAGATCAGCTTGCGAAACAGGGCGTGCTATTTTCCAACGCGCATTGTCAGGCACCCATTTGCAATCCCTCCCGTGTCAGCATGTTCCTGGGGAAGTTGCCATCTACAACGGGCATGTATTTTCTCGGACCCAACTTTCGAACAGTCGAACCGACTCGGCGTGACCGCACGCTATTTCAGACTTTCCGGGAACACGGCTACTACGTCTCTACCCGCGGTAAGATCTTTCACGGAATAGTTGATCAAGCATCATTCGATCATATTGAAAAAGCAAAGGGCTGGAGACGCGGCCCTGAGAAGCTCAGATACACACTCGCAAAAACCCACCCACTTTGGGACTGGGGGCAAGTTGATGTGCCGGACGAAGAACAACGCGATTACCAAACAGCGGCATGGGCTGCCGCCGAGTTGCCTAAGTTGGCGGCCCGTGACGAGCCTTTTTTCCTTGCCGTGGGATTCAGCCTGCCACACGTTCCAGTCTATGCCTCAAAACGATGGTTTGATCTCTATCCACTCGACACACTGAAACTACCTGAAACCACCACTGTTGATCGCGAAGATCTCCCGGAAATATCCAAACAGCTAACCATGAACCCTACTGCTCCCCGGCATGATTGGATGGTGGAAAGTGGCGAATGGAAACATGCGGTACAGGCCTATCTGGCGGCCAACAGTTTTGTTGACGAAATGGTCGGGATGTTGCTCGACAGTGTTCAGAAAAGTGATGCTGCAGACAACACAATCATTATTCTGTGGAGCGATCACGGCTTTCACCTCGGTGAGAAACTGCGTTGGGCCAAGCGAACGCTTTGGGAAGAAACTACCCGTGTTCCACTGATTTTTGCGGGCCCTGGGATCGTCACTGACCAAAGATGCTCGCGACCAGTTGGACTTATCGACGTATTTCCGACTCTGCTCGATTTAGTTCACCTACCCAAGCGTACCGATCTGGAAGGGCGAAGCCTGACGCCGCTGCTGGAGAATCCAAAATCAAAATGGAATCGTCCTGCCTTATGTACCTTTGGCCCCAACAACCATTCGCTGCGAGGTAATCGATACCGTTACACACACTATGCCGATGGAAGCGAAGAACTCTACGACCACCAAAACGACCCGAACGAATGGAAGAATCTCATCACAAGCCAAACCACTGCCGTCGAGTCTCGCCAGATCGCTGACCGCATGAAACGTTGGCTACCAAACCAAAACGCTGCCCCCGTTCTCGGTAGCGCCGGTTCCGACTCTCCACTCTACGGCGAAGGCACAATTTCCCTCGGGGAAGCCATGAAACGAGGGGAAGCCCAACAAAAGGCAAAGTAGCGTTGCTGGTGTCATGACTGCCCGTACGCTACGAGACGCTCAAGCCTTGTCCGCTATACTACTCGACATCCGCATCCGTCGTGGGATTTACCGGCACCGAGTAGTGGAAGAAACCAATCATCATTTCGTCCCAGGTTTGTTCACCAAACCGCACATCTTTCATGGGATCAGGATTGCTTAAGTTACTCAAACTGTTGTCATAAACCGCTTTGCAATGAAGTCTACTCCCGGTTGGCACTTCAAGCGGTTTGTCTAATACGTAGGTGGTCTGCCAATTGAAATCGTAATCCGGAACATTTAGTAGGATGCGTCTTTCGTTGTCGGGGGTCACCAATTCGTAATTGAATGATTTCCCCCTAAGGTGCATGTGAGGACTGAATGCAAGGAGAGTGGCATTGGCTGGTAACCGGCTACTCGTTGCTTCGACAGAAAAGTCCGATGGTCCCTCGCTTTTTCCCAAACTGCGGCCACCAGGAATCTGAAACCGCCTTTGTGTTGCGCTACTGGTTTTTATCTCGTGGGTCACATCTTCTGGATCAGCAAAGACCAAGCCCATGTGACTTTGAACCTTTTGCGGAGCCCCATTCGGCGTATAGTGAACCTGAAAGTAGATATTTTGACCTGCTGGAATTTTCTTTGCATGACCAGGTGGTAATGATTCAACTCTTGCTCCAGGAACATAACCAAACAAGTATGAAACGTCCGCTCGCGCGAGCGTAGCACGTTCCTGTCCCGGTTTGACCGCAAAGGCAAGGATATGGTGCACGACATCTTTGTTTCCCGGCCGCAACTCTGCGGCTGTCACCCATTTGTCCTCCGTGAATCCCGGCGATTGCATGTACCACTGGTATCGCATACCACGCGGCCCAGCTTCGGCTGGCACTGAAACAGGAGTAAAAGTTACGGGCAGAACCAAATCAGGCTCTTTTGGCAGTTGCCACCCAGCCGTCTTGGCAGGCAGTGGTGGCAGATTTGGCTTTAGTCCGATCGGAGCACCAGCCTTGGCCCATCTAAAAATAAGCTGTTTTTCTTCTTCGGTTAACGTCCGGTCGTTGGAAAAAGTCTCGTGCTTATCATCGGCGTGCCATGGTGGCATCCGATCCTCGCGAATGACCTCGACAATCATGTCTGCCCAGCATGATGCTTCTTCGCCATCGGTGAGTACGAAGGGAGCCAGCTCATTTTCCCGATGACATTCAACACAATTCTTTCGCAGTATTTTGGCAATATGAGTCCCATAGGTGATCTTGCTTTCGGGATCAACTTGCTTTGTTCGGCTGATTATGCACCCCGAGGCCTCGGTCCTTGGAACACTCACCTCTCTGCCATCGATCAATTCGTCGATTGCCAGTTGGAGGTCATGACGCCGCGGCTTCAGCAAGTCATGGGCAACACCGCGTTGATCATCGATGCGTCCTCGATAACGCAAATTTCGGCCAGAGTCATATACGAAAACCTCCGGAGTCCGCTCGGCACCAATCTGATCGGCGAACCGATTCGCAGGATCTTTTACAACTGGGTAGCTCAACTTTCTCCGAGAAGCGAAGGTAGCGATTTCTTCGAGCGAATCCTGTCGATTGCTTATGACTGCGATCACCTGAACAGCTTTGTCACTGTATTGCTGGACAATCCGGTTCAACCGAGTCGCATAAAACTGAGCCAAAGGACATTCGGTCCCAAAGAAGGCGACGACTAAAATGGAATCATCTGAAAAATCTTTCAGTGTCCAATTACGACCGCGAAAATCTGTTAGATCCAAAGCTTCCAATTTTGCAGGTTCGAGACTTGGGGCGGCCGCACGAAGCGAGATCCCAGGCGTTGAACACAATGAGCAGGAAACCAGCAATATCCAAAAGTACTTTGCAATCATGGAACTCAATCTCTCGCGAACACACATCAAATCATCCGGACAAATGAACAGGAATTCCTCCCGATCTAAAACGCCATCCTACCCACTTTCGACACAAATGAGAGGACCTATTTCCTGTAACACTGTGTCACAGGATTGGCCTGATTCACGACACCGCGATCGCGTTAGGCACCCATCCGATTGTAGGATCACAGCAAGCTCCACCTCCACTCGTACGGATTCCATGTGCCAATCAGTGATCCCCGGTCTCGATTAGCGAAATAGAAACACAGACTCTTTCCCGAATGCGGCCTTCCCCAGACAATTGGCCCCCCAACGGTACACATTTGGTACAAACACTCATTGCTAATTCACACAATCTCCGGCCATTCAGACACAGGGAGCCAAAATGATCAACAAGCTTGCGTTCCAGCCAACTGAAGGGCGTTGGGACTGCCTGCTCGAACAACTTTCCATTTCCAAAATACAGATTGCAATGGTGGTCACGGGTGGAGGCACAGGAGTCATCTCTCGCTGTCTGCGTCGGTCGGGTGCCTCACTCAATTTCGTGGAAGCAGTCGTTCCCTATTCCCGTTTGGCAACTCAACGCTACCTTGGGCTGGAACCAACCGAAGGCTATGCGTCACAACACACCGCGAACGCACTTGCACAAGTTGCCCACAGCAGGGCGACATCGCTAACCGAAAAAGACCAGCGGTGCTTCGGCATTGCACTCACCGCAACACTACCTACCAAATCTGACGGATACGATGCTGATTCCACACAAAACTGTTGTGTTCATGTTGCTTCGCAGAACGCGCAAATCTGCCGAGGCTGGTCTCTTTATTTTACTGGAGAACAAAGCGATCGAGATGTTGCCGAATCAATCGCCGAGCAGATGTTTCTGATCGCGTTACAGGATTCGCTTCACCAAAGCGGAAGCACTGTTGGCTCAGACCCGCTTCTGCCTCTGAATTCAATTGGTCTGCAAGTCAGCATGACACATGCCTTCGATGCCCCAGGTGCATGAGCACCGCCCATCCTCGACTGGCATCCGGTATGCGATTTCCAAATGAGGGTGCTTGTTCGAGCCAACGGCATCAAGCAACCGAATTAGGCATCAGAGAGCGCCGCCGCAAGTTGCTCGTAAGTTCGCTTACTATCCATCTTTGAACCCCGGTTATCGAGTGCAATTCGATAGAGGTGTTGGCCGCAGGTCGTCGGATACCTGCCAGTCACACACGCTTGGCAAAGATGGTCTGCCGGCTTGCCGATGGCACGCGAAATTGCCTCCACTGGCAGATACCTCAATGAATCGGCCCCCAAATCATCTGCCATTCGTTGCTGGCTATCATCCGTCAACCCAACATCGGGCGAAAAATACTTGGGACCAATCAATTGATCGACAGTACTCATATCGATCCCGTAAAAACAGGGTGCAATGATTGGCGGACAGGCAACACGCACATGAATTTCTTTGGCACCACCGACCTCTCGAATCCGGTCAAGCAAGACATTCATGGTGGTACTGCGAACGATCGAGTCCTCGACAAGGATCACCCGTTTGTCTTTCAATACTTCCCTGAGCGGCGTGTACTTAGTGGCCGCCTTCGCCTTTCGTGCTCGACCAGCCTCGATGAAAGTACGTCCTGCATAACGATTGCGGATTAAACCTTCACGGCTTGGAATCGACAGTTCATACGCCATTGAATCCGCAGCAGCTTTGCTGGTATCAGGAACTGGCACGATAATCGTGTCATCGGGATTCAGATCGACTCCGCCAAATTCACGTTCAGCATTCGCAAGTTCAACCCCAAGTTTGGTTCGGCTGAGGTAAACGCTTCGGTCATCGAGCGTACTGGCAACATTTGCGAAATAGATCCATTCAAAAAAGCAATGAGCCGGCTTCTGCTCGGGAGCGAATCGCTCCATCCGGAAACCGGTTTCAGGATCAATGATAATCGCATGGCCCGGGGGCAGTGATTTGATCTGTTCATTCTCGAAGCCGAGATTGAGCAACGCAACACTTTCACTGGCAGCAGCAAACAGAGGTCCCTCATGTACGTAGCACATGGGTTTGATTCCCAACGGATCGCGGGCAACAATCATCTCGCCTTCTGCAGTCAACAAAGCGAGGCTATACGCACCATCGAATCCAGCAGTCGTTTTTCGCAACACATCGATCCAGTCGATGCGGGATTGCGACTTACTTAGCAGTCGCCCGAACTCGTGAAGAATAATCTCGGTATCAGTGTCGAGTGCCAGGTGATGATCTCCATCAGCGAGCAATCTCTCTTTCAGGATACCGTAATTTGAAAGCTGACCATTGAAACAAAAGCTAAACCACTTTCGCTTGTGAATATGTTTACGTTCAAACGGCTGCGCGTAATTACGGTCATCTTGACCACAGGTTGCATAGCGAACGTGTCCAATAGCAGCCCGCCCTGCAAGGGACTTCATAAGGGCTTCTGCTTTGGCACGATGATTCAACCGGAAGACTTCCGTAACGGTGCCAACATCCTTCCGATTTTTGAGTAGCGAAGCACAATCCGGGTTAAATGTCGTCATACCTGCAGCAAGCTGGCCACGATTCTGGATGTCCAACAACATTCTGGGCAGCAACCGGGAAATGTGTCGTGGTCCGTCATCAGTGCAAAGCGGACTGCGACCACGACCAGATAAATGGTAAATGGCTGCAACACCACACTCGTGATGTAGTTCGCTCATATCGGGGGTATTCCGTTGAAGTCGGAACCGGCGTGTTGAACGCCGGCAGGAGCTTAGTAAATCGCTATCGTGCATCGCACAGCATCCCAAAGTACAGCGGGCTTCCAAGCTCGTCGATTCCCCATGACAATGGAACTGTTGCCTGTGATCCATTTTGCCCGCAACCGGCGGTAAATTCACTAAAAAGTCCCAAAAAATCATTTCCCCCAATCGTTCCATGGACACACCCACAACCGAGACACTGCGGCTGGCCGCGATCGATACCGCCCGCAGCGTGGTCGTCAAAGTGGGCACCCGAGTGATCACGACCCCCGATGGAAAACTAGATCGCCGCCGAATTGACCTACTGGCAGAACAGCTCTGCCGCATCGCCGATACAGGCCGGCAGACGGTGATGGTGAGCAGCGGCGCAGTCGGTGCCGGGATGGGCAAACTGGGACTCGAGCAACGCCCCAGCGGTTTGGCACAATTGCAAGCTGTAGCAGCCATTGGGCAAACCGACCTGATGCAGGCCTACGAATCGTCTCTCACCAACATGGGTCGACACGCTTCTCAGGTCCTGCTGACAGCAGAAGACCTCCGGCGGCGAAGCGCGTACCTGAATGTCCGAAATGCTCTGATTCAGATTCACGCGTACAACTCAATCGCCATCATTAACGAAAATGATTCCGTTGCCGTCTCAGAACTGATGACAACTTTTGGTGATAATGACCGGTTGGCAGCACAAGTTGCTGGGCTGCTACCCGAAGCAATTCTGATCATTCTCTCAGATATCGATGGCCTGTATGACGGTCCGCCTGATCACCCCAGCAGCAAACGAATCGATTTGGTCAAGACGATCGATGAATCAGTTCTGGCACTAGCACAGGATCAGCACAACAACCACAGCAAGGGTGGAATGTCGAGCAAGCTCGAAGCTGCCCAAGTAGCAACCTCCCACGGTCAAGCAATGATCATTGCCCCAGGTCGGGATGACCAAGTTCTGGACAAGATTTTTTCAGACACACCAATCGGAACCTTGTTTCTACCTCCTGAAAAATCAATCCGAGGAAGACGACGCTGGATAAGCAGCGCGGCTCGTATTGATGGCAGATTGGTTCTTGACGACGGCGCAGTCGATGCTGTCTGTAAACATGGTCGAAGTTTGCTTGCCATTGGTATCACTAAGAGTAGTGGCTCCTACGAACAAGGGAGTGTTGTCTCCGTTCATGATGCGACCGGAAAGGAAATCGCTCGAGGACTAATTAACTATCCGTCCACGGAAGTGGACCAAATCATCGGACAACCAAGCGAGAGCATCTCTGAAATTCTCGGACACCGTCCCTATGAGA
>Ga0315322_10002860_pt1 | contig 13401 bp, 4 predicted proteins | sample M110021515metaG_FD_203461 | JGI IMG/M metagenome (GOLD analysis project Ga0315322, IMG submission 203461) | Ammonia-oxidizing marine archaeal communities from Monterey Bay, California, United States - M1 100m 21515 | ecosystem: Environmental > Aquatic > Marine > Intertidal zone | place: USA... | reverse complement strand
GTCATCGCAGTCTAGGACGTCCTCCCAGTTGTCGATGCCGTCGTTGTCGATGTCGAAGTCTATGTTGTCGCTAAGGCCATCGTTGTCGTGGTCGTAGATGCAGGTCAGTGAATTACCGTCGTTGACTTCCTCACGGTCGTCGACGCCGTCACCGTCATCGTCGTCGTCGTCCTTATCCTTGACTCCGTCGTTGTCGTGGTCAAGCGATGCCAAGACAGACTCTTCCATTACATCTGGAATTCCGTCGTTGTCGTCGTCCACGTCGTGAGTGTCGGGGATTCCGTCACCGTCGTTGTCGGCGTGTCCATTGTCCCTCTGGTTATCCAGAATCTGACTTGCTGACGCTCCATGGCAACTAGATCCCTGGCCACCTTGGTTGTCTCCCTGGGTCTGGCCCTGCTGCTGCTGGTTCTGCCCGTTCTGGTTGTTGCCGTTCTCGTCACCGCTCTCCTGATCGCCCTGCTGGCCGCTCTGCTCGCCTCCGTTCTGCTGCTGGCCCTGGCCGTTGTCCTGCTGGTTGCCTTGCTCGCCTGGATCGCTGTCCTGGCCTTGCTGGCCATCCTGATCCGACTGTGATCCCTCGTCCTGGCCCTGGCCCTGCTGGCCCTGGCCGCCTTGTCCTTGGCCACTCTGGCCCTGACCCTGTCCTTGGCCCTGACCCTGTCCTTGGCCCTGACCCTGTCCTTGGCCCTGTCCTTGGCCCTGACCCTGTCCTTGGCCCTGACCCTGTCCTTGGCCCTGTCCTTGGCCCTGACCCTGTCCTTGGCCCTGTCCTTGGCCCTGTCCTTGGCCCTGACCCTGTCCTTGGCCCTGACCCTGTCCTTGGCCCTGACCCTGTCCTTGGCCCTGACCCTGTCCCTGTCCTTGGCCGTCCTCTCCTTCGCCACCGCCTTCGGTGCCGCCGTCCCCGGTTCCTTCGCCTTGGAAGTCGGGATCGTATGCGTCGGGTATCCCGTCGCCATCCGAATCCGATGCGGCTCCGTCATTGGGGTCGTTTGGATAGGGGTCGTTAGCGTCATTCGTACCGTCTCCGTCAGTATCTGCGTTGTTTGGGTTGGTCCCTGCTTGGTACTCTTCCAGGTTGTCGAGGCCGTCCCCATCGGGATCGGCGCCTCCATCGCTGGCGGAGAGCGGGTTGAGGCCGTAGTTGACCTCCCAACCGTCTGGCATGCCGTCGTTGTCGGTATCTGCGTTGTTCATGTCTGTGCCAGCACTCTGCTCCTCCGCGTTGGTCAGTCCGTCCCCGTCCCAGTCGGCTCCTCCGTCGGAGGGGTCCAAGGGGTCTGATCCATCGGCTCCTACACCGGTCGAACCGGCCATTAGCACTAGGAGCAGTGCTGTAATCACACTAGCTTTTTTCTGATATTTCATTGTAAATTCACTTCCTTATTTTCCGTTAATCCAACGAGTATGGGATGACTGATTGGAGCGAGTCTAGACACGCGTTCGAAACTGCAATAACGCTATACTGCGCGTCATTCCTAATGTTTCCGAACTCTCTTATTACTGTCCTGACTCCTCCTTTTTCTGTCATCCAATCTCACTGGCTTTCTCAGGGAACCCACTGTTCCCTCTGGCTCCGGAGAGGCATGTTACGTATTTCAAGGGTTCCTGTGCCGGTTTCAGGGGGTTATCCTCGAAAGTTCGGCTATGAACCTGGTCGTCCCCATGAAGTGCAGCACTGGAACGATTAGAGAAGACAGCGCGAGAACTCCGAAGAACAGCCCCGACCAGAGCTCTATCCCTCGACCGATCGAGAGGAATAGGAACCACCCAATTAGGACGGAGACCCATGGAAGATGCCTCTTGGTGTATAGTGAGAGCCTTGCATTGAGAATCTCGTCGGAGTAGAACTGGGGGGTGTCCTCTGGGTCGGCCAGACCGTGCTCTACGCCACAGCGGGAGCAGACCTGGTACCTCGGTCCGTTGCCCGTGATGAATTGGGCCTGGGGGTAGTTCTGCTTACACATCCTGCATACTGGCATGACGCTCGTTCCCACCAGAGGAGGATTGTCCTTCAAGGCTGCGGTCTTCGGCACTAGCTCAATCGTCATCGATGGCGTCGTCCAGGAATGACACGTCCATATCCTCTGATTCTCCCTCGTCGAGATTGTCGGCTAGATCATTTAGGCCCTCTAGGCCGATCTCCTCGGTTTCCGAGTCGAGGAGGTCTCCCACAGACACGTCGGGATCCCACCATTCCTCCTCGGTGGCATCTTCTTCCATGGGGAGTTCAGGAGTCTGTCCCTGTGGTTCGTCCCCATCATCTAGAGATGGCCTGAGGATTGAGCTTGAGGCGATTTCCTCCTCCTCTGATATTCCCATGGCCTCTCGGGTCATCTCCTCCTCCATCTCGACCTCCTGGGTCCCCATCTCCCATGGCTGTGGTGCCGCCTTCTCCCGGGGCCTGATAATCAGAGCCGCACCGAGGATTACCATTATGGCGGAAACCATCATTATGACGGTGTTGAGGTCGCCGTCAACCAATTGGTCGAACCAAGACTCGTCACCTGCTCCTGGGCCATCGGGAGACCCCCCGGGAGTCATCTCGGAGAGCGGGTGTACCCTGATAGAGTCCACGGAAAGCCTGTGGACATCCCCATCGAAGGCGACTACTGTGAGCCAGTAAGGAGTCGATGAGCTGACAGGCGTGGGGCCGATTGAGTCGAACGAAGCGTTCGGGGTGACCGATGACGAGACAGCGATTGCATCCCTAGTGTCAGAGAACTGCATCGTGCTAGCGTATACGGTGTAGGACCCCACCTGCGAGTCCTCCGAATCAGCCCACAGGACCTCGATTCTAGAGCCTGAGGAATCCCAGTATGCCATGATCTCGGTAACCTCGGGGAGGTGCATCCCTGGGTCCTGGGAATTCTCATCGACTGGGCTAATCATCGACGTCTCGAGCTCATCGAGCCATGCGTTCCCCGAAGTGTCTACTGAAACCACCGCCACCCACATTGGCACGTCAGGTTGTATCCCCTCTCCGCTAGAAAGTGCTTCCAGAAGGACCTGCCCCCACTCCGTCCTGTCTAGCACCAAGGCTGGCTCGAGTCCCTCGGTGCTGTCGAAGGGCACGCCTGCGACTGCGAAGATCTGGTACTCTGCGATATCGGGGGAGGAGCTTGCTAGGAATGAGACGAGGACCCCATCTCCGGAGTCCGGTGACCTGTCCTCCAGAGTTGGTGCTGGAATCCTCTCCGGTGGGAACAGGTCGCCTCTGTTGTCTATTGGAGTAACCAGAGCCATGTGGTCGCTCAAGTCCGAGAGAATCACGTTCCCCGCAATATCGTGGATTGTCACCGTTACGTACAGGGGTATGTCAGGAGATATCCCCGATGGAGACAGGTCATCGGCCTCTGTCCCATACAGAGCCGTGGACAGGGTCACCTCGAGACGGGGGGAGTTGCCAATCTGCCTCTGGTCGATCGTCATAAGGTTGCAAGAGCCACTTGTCTCGCAGGCTAGGCTCACATCGGTCAAATCGTTCAGAGGGAAGTCTGACACCCACACAGTGTAGTGGCTGAAGTCATCTGCCAGGGTCCTGTCCCAGCTTACATCGATTGCTGTGCCGTCATCGTCGGGATGGTCCCATGCCTGCAGACCGGAAACCATGTCGGGAGGAGTGAATTCCGAAGAGTCTAGCTCCGAGTAGCTGGCGGTTTCCACCACTAGGACCTCGTCGACGTTCTGATTTCCCCAGTCGTCGACTGCAACAACTCCGATCCAGTATACCACGTCGTTATCCAGCGATGAGTTGCCTATTGAGTCGATCACGACCTCTTCGGTGGTGCAGTCGGTTACGAACTGTGCGACTGGCCATCCGTCTACGGATGTAGGGGCCGTCCATCCCGAAGCAGGGAGGATGTAGATCACGTGGAAGGAGCAGTCCTCCTCCTGGTTAGGTTCCCATGTCACGACTATCCTGCCTCCCTCATCGTTGGGGGCGTCACTGGCAGCGGTCCCGGTTATCGGTGCAGGTGCTATCCCGTCATTGAGTCCCCCTGCCGTGACGACTGGCCCGACCACTGTCGCGTTCGCTGGATCGAATTGCCCGGACTCGTCGACGCAGACAATGGCGAACCAGTAGGGTACGTTCCCGTCTAGCTCGAGAACGGACGAGTTGCCTGCGGCGAAGGCGAAGTCGATGGGGTCCGAGAGGGCAATAGCACTGGTAATCTCTTGCTGCACGGCCCAAATCCGGGTTAGATGGGGGTCCAGTTCCTGACAAGCGGACCACTCGGCGGAGACTGTCCCGGGAATTCCCCCTGAGACTGGTTGCACGACCAGCCACTCTGGAGGCGAAGGGGTCTCGTCCGTGGGTGTCGCGTTTCCTTCCCATGATACGGGGTCGCCGAGGCTTCCGTCGGGATATTCAATCGTAATCGCCGCCCTGTACTGCCGCTGTTCGGAGAGGGGGGCCTCGGAGCCATTGCTGTTTCCAGTAGTGAAGACTGCTGTGGTCTGGGACCAATAGGGAACTCTCTGGTACGATGGCATGTTCTGGAGGTCTTCCTTGGTGGGGGTCCACTGGGTGTTGTCCGTGGAGTCCCACAGGTAAACCCTGTAAGCTGACCATGCCGAATCCTGAGCAGGGAGCCATGATGCGTGCAGCACGCCGCCGCCGTCGTTGGGCCTGTCGTAGAGGCTCGTCATGACCGTTGGAGCCTCTAGTCGCTCCCAGTCGTAGGAGACCCGGATCTTGATTCGTCCGTCGAGGGGGGACTGCATTTGGAGGTGAACCGTGGATGATAGGGATCCCGGTGGGGTGTTGAAAATTGCAGTCTGGAATGACTCCTCAATCCCGGGGTCTAGTGCTGCTAGGTCCCAACTCCCTGTGTAGTTGAGACTGGTCGACTTCGCCCAGACCCAAGACCCCCTCGCGGGGGAAGAGAAGGTAAGCGAACCGGGGTAAAGGAGTAACTCGGATGAGTTCGCTTGGTTTTGGTCGATTGGTATCGAAACCGGGGATTCGTGGGAGACCATGGTAGTCGACATTCCCGGTCTGGTGCTGTCAGTGATGTCGAGCGTAATATCTGCGAATATTGCATTAAGGGGGTAGGCCCTCCTCTGATTCTCCCTAGGGACCTCCCTCAGGGTCTCCATCGGCTTGTAGATATGGAGTCCGTCTTCCCCGAGTGCTGCTAGTCCCATCCATGAGTCGGCGTCGCCTGCTATCGCACCCTGCATCTCACCGATCATGACGACGTCGTGGTCCCCAGTCGCCCTGACTACGCTGATCTTGCTCGCAGAAATGGCAGCTAGGTGAGTGCCGTCCGAAGTGAGGTCGATGATGGGCCATGCCTGCAGGTCGACCCCACTTGACCCGGCCTCCATGGCCATGGAGGATCCATTCCAGTGCACTAGGGGTTGGTTCGAGGTTGCTATGTGGACGCCCCAGCTGTCCGTTTCTACGGCACTGACGTCATTGCTCGGAATCATATCGATGTTGTACGTCCCGTTGGAGCTGTCTGTGGAGAGATCCCATGCAGAGACCCCAGGCCTAGTCACCCCTTGGCCGTTGTGCGAGATGAATATGGCGGAATCGTGATGCAAGGTAACCATGGAACCAGTGGATGAGTCGTTGAAAGTCCTGGACACCGATTCTGCATAGACTATCCCTGATACGAAGTCCCCGACCAAACCGTCAGCCCTTCCGATTGTCCCAACGACTCCGAGGTTCTGATCGAGGACAATCAGGCCCGATGGCCCCCCAACGAGAACCGTCCCATTGCCAAGTACGGGTGCTGATGGCACGAAGAGGTGGTTCGAGATTGGGGTGGGGAGTCCATCGATCGTGGTAATCGGGTCGTCCCAATCGTACTTTGTTTGGTTCCAAAGGCCGATTCCGCCATGAGTGGAAACCAGGATGTGCTCACCGTGTTCCACGAAATCTGTGACGATGTTGCTCGGGAGGCCAGCCAACAGGCTGCCTTGACCCCATGTCCGGGAGTCGGGATCGAATGTCTGGAAACCAGCAGAGCTCCCATCCCACCCCATCAGACCGACGAACATGTGCTCACCGTCATGGAACAGGCCATCCATCTGGTTGTGAAGAGCCGGGGGGGTCCGCTGAAGGGCCCTCTGGCTGAGGTTGAATGAGAAAAGGCCGTTTCCAGCCGTTGAGGCCCAAATCTCCTGCTCTACTAGCATGATTTCGTTGATAGACTCCGAGAGTGCATCGAAGCCATACTGCCAGTTGACAGAGCCATTGTCTAGTAACTCGCCCTGGAGTACGTTGGATGACAGGTATGAGTACTCCGAGGAACCGACTGTGACCCACACGTGAGTCTCGTTGGAAATCATCTCGTGTACGACGCCCGAGGGGAGACCGACCAACTCGTCGAATCCACCCTCGATAAGACCCGTGTTGTCAAGCCTGTCCACCCTGTTGATTCCAGAGAGGTCCCCAGATCTCCCTATGGCATAGGACCTGGAGCTCCCTGTGGGAACCCTGACTATGGAACACGAGTCCATTCCCAGGCCGATGACCTGCCCAGAAGTGGCTGATGACCCAGAGGTGATGACTCTAGTAATCCCCCCGCTCCCGTCATAATGGGAAGCCAATAGTAGATCGTCGTCGTAAAGCATACCGCCCGGGAAGACTGGATCCTCGGAGACGCCCATATCCGGGGTGAGTGTGGCGAGGAAGTTGTTAGAGGAGTAGTCGAATCGATCGATGCCGACGTTGTCCGTATCGAAGCCGATATACATTATTTCGTTCTCTTCGTCGCAAGCGAGGGCTCGAACGTCCTTGTCGGCCATGTTTGAGTTATCTTCAGTAATGGGGGATAACCACTCTTCGGTGATTCCATCCCCGTCATGGTCTCCGAGGTCGAATCGGGCAATCCCCCCTCCCACAGCCCACCACTGCCATGCGCTGAACCCGATTGCTACGTGTACGATATCGTGGCAAAGCAAGATGTCAGCACCATATCCATCGGGAATATCGTTTGTATCGACATCCCAGGTTGTCCAGTTGCTGTTGTTTCCTGACAGCCTCATCAGATGCCCATCGTTTCCGTTGCCGGATGCTGTCCAGAGATCGTCTCCAACTACTTTCAAGGAGTAGAAGTCCAGTTCCGATTCGGAAGGAAGACCGCCTCCAGGGAGCCATGAGGGGAGCCATGACTCATTAGCAGGATTCCAGCGCAGTATTCCATTCATACTGGCGAAGAGGTACTCTCCTTGGTACTCAACCATGCCCCTGATCCTTCCATCAACATCGTTCCATTGGTTCAGCAAGGTCATGTTTGAAACAGAGAATCGTCTGAGGATGTTGTCTCCGTATGCAACCCACATCTCACATGAGGTGTTTAGTGGGAAGCAATCGCCTAGGTATTGGGCATTCACCCTGCCTACATCGCCAATCGTCTGTAGATCGTCCTCCCAGTCATTAGAGGTGGTGTTCCACCTCAGAATAGACCCCGGATCCCCGGATCCACCCCATCCGGAGGTCTCTACGACGCTGATCCACACCTCATCGCCGATTTGGTTCATTCCGTGGATGACCCCGTTGAAACCCATGCGTTGTCCGGCATCAATTGTCGATAGTGTCGAATTGTTGTCCAGGTTGATCCTAGAGACCTCGTCCCTAGAGTTCCATGGGTTACCTCGCTGGGGCGAGTAATACATAACATCCCCAACAATCAGTATCTCCGCTGGAGAGTAGTTCGGAAGGGTTGGCCCGTCTTGGTTCGCGCCCCTGCTCCACTGTAGCAGGGTTGTTTCGTTGACCAGATCAATCAGAGTGAGCCCGAAATCCCCCCCAGCCCACATCGTCCCCTCTTCCGTCCCCTCGATCATGACGGTAACATCGTCATCGTCCAGGATCCCCTGGGAACCGTCCCACGGTGTGAGCCATGATCCCGATGAGAGGTTGAAGCGGGCGATTCCTAGGTTCTCGAACCCGAGATAGAGGGTTTCTCCGAACTTGAGGACGCGCGCCCTCTCGGTGTCGTCACCTGCGGTCCAGACCTCCACGACGGTGCCGTTTGATGTGTTGATGACCGCAGCGCCCTCGGTGGTCCCAGCATAAAGGAGGTCTGACCCAATTGGGTCCACTGAGATGACGAACCTGGAAGGCATGCCGTCTCCTTGACCCCCTCCTCCACCGTTTCCTCCTGATGTCCAGCAGTCCTCTAATGTGAACTGGGACTGTGGGTTATTGACATCGGGCCAGTTCCACATGCAAGCTCCCCTGTTCGTACCTGCATAGACGCCATTAGCATCGCTGGTGACATCATAGAACTCGAAGGGGTCGTTGTTCCAACCGGGAATGCTAGTTGGGAGCAAATCCCATGTCGAGCCGTCCCAACGAGCCAGACCACCGTTTGCATTCGAACCCGAGTTCTGTACTTCGGAGCCGACCAGCAACCCTCCATAGAAATCCAGAGATATTGTGTTGACGTCCTCGTCGGGAATGCCGTTCGGATCATCAGGGGTCCAGAGGTCGAGAATGTCGCTTGTCAATCTGTCAATAAGGAGAATCCCCAGGCCAGGGAGACCGAGATAGATTACATCCCCATCAACTGCAACCGGTGTGGAGTCGAGGTTATCCATGCCGAGAGACTGCCACGATCCGATTATTGCTGGGGTGCTGAGTTCTATCCTCATCACTCCGGCTTCCTCGGTTGCGATGTACGCGATTCCGAATCTGGTTGCGATATCTCTGATTCTATCTGAGTCCAACCCTTCTTGCTCCGAGTATGTCTCGATGATATTGTTGGAATCGGTCGAATAGAGCGATATTCCCGCATCCAGATGCCCGATGACAAGAGTCTCTGAGTTGGAGTCGTATGCCAAACTTGTGACTGAGATGGAATTCAGGCCCTGGATCGTTTCGAAGTAGGCCCCATCCACATTGCTCAGCCTGTGCACGCCACTGCTAGTGGTGCCGACCCAGACCCAACCGTCTTCGTCCTGAACTATTGATGTGATATCGCCTGGTTCGAGCTGTGAAGTAAGACTGTCTGCGATATCGATTGGTTCCTTCCAGAGGTTGTCTCCCTTGTCCATCATGTCGATAACGCTGCCTGACGCTATCCAGAACTCTCCCGCCCCTCCATCGTCAATGATAGCAGTAACCTGCGCATCGTCAATCGAGGGGCTGCTGACTAGTGGGAACGATCCGTCCGAGTTGGTCTCCAAGACCCGTCCGAAAGTGCCAGATGAGTCCCCAATTATTGCCATGTGTGCTGAAGGGGACCTGGCTAGGCCTCCGGGCCACGCGCTAATGCTTGAGGCGTCTTCTGACAATCCCAAGTCTGCCAATTGAATGTCTGAACTGAATAGAAGTATATCAGTATCGTACGGTTGTACCTGCTGTTCGCCAAGAATGTAGAGCCAACCAGGAGTAACTGCCAGACCGATAATACTGTCAGAAGACAACCAGTTCGATGAAGTCCACGAAGGAATCCATGAGGTGGAGGACAGGTCGAACCTATCGATTCCCGAGTCAGACGTGGCGATGTAGAGGATGTCGTCCGAAACTGCGATGTCTGCGATTGAGTTGCCTGATAGATAGTTTGAATCATCCCATACGAGGTTCCTTTCCACTACCAGAGAAGTTGGGTCACTTGATGAGACGTTGTATTCGATGACACGAACGCCGTGCTCCTGAGTGGCCAGGAATAGTTTCCTCCCTTCGATGGAGATTTCCACGGGCGTCTCAACCTGCGAGGATGTGCAGAACTCCAATGACTTCCAAAGTGCCCCCTTAGATGGCATTAGATAGTGCAGATTGCACTCGGAAGCACCCCATAGAACGCCGAAGACGTCTACGCCCATTGCCAGAATTGGGTCGGAGATGGAAGTATTGGTTTCGACAGGGAAATCCACCAAGGGGACAGAATCGGATAGCCCCATTGCCGTGACGTTGCCCTCGGCATCTCCAACGTAGAGCAGGTCTCTGTTTGGGTCAGAGACTATTGAGCGACCTGCAATGTTGGGAATTATGTCAATAATGCGCTTGTTTGCATTGTCATCTAACTGCAGTAGGTCATCGTCAACGAGAATATACATCCTTCCATCTATCGGGTTGTACGTGCTTCCGTGAATTGAAACCTCAAGCGGGCTGAAGGATAGTTTTGGATCGACGGGACGGAGTGCCTCGATAACCAAATCTGTGATCTCTATGCCCGTGGGGATTTGCCAAGAGGCGTCGCTGATTGTATTTGGCTTCAATGACGCGTCCAAGATTCCTCCGACCAGGGTTGGTGGATTCTCAGCAAAGCTGTTTTGCCTCCCCAAATCTCCTCTTCCGCTCCAGTCTAGAACACTTGTCTGCGTATCCATTACTGCAATTTGTGGTTGATTGACCCAATATCCATCGCTTCCGTTCACGGCGATCTCCAAAGTAAGGTTGTCAATGACTGCGCCGGGTGCGAACTCCAAGATAAGGTCCGCCAATGCAGGTGTCCCATTGGTAGCATCAGCACCCGTGGCATCCAAGACTAGCCATCCTGTGTCGTTGCTACCGTTTACCCCCCATGACTTTCCTGAGTTTTCATCCCTATTGCTGGAGTCCTGTGACTGCAGTTCAAGATTCGACGAAAAAGATGGATTTGCACCCCAAGGAAGCAAAATCATCAGAACAATTAGTCCAATTGCCTTGACCCTGTCTCCCACAGTCTTATCCATTTCTCTTCACCTTACACTGACAGGGGGTGCAAAACCATATCATAATCTAACCCAAATGCTCTGAATTCTTCGCAATAAGCCGCAAAGGGTAAGTTTGCGGGTTTCGGATGATCCCAAATTATTGCTCTAGCGTACATTGGATGAAGCATGTCCCTCATTGTGCAATTTATGAAGGGTAGGGATGGTCGTCCGCGACTTGCTCATGGCATTGACAAATCGTTAGAGGCAAAACAAGAGAAACAAGGCCATATTGGCCGATAATCCAACAATTGGCAATAGGATAGCATCAAAGGAGATGGTTGGTCCAGCACCATCCGAGGTGCCATAGTGAGCAACAAGCAACTGCGCGAAGACGCGTTAAATTACCATTCGTCGGAACCGCCGGGAAAGGTGACGGTCGTACCCACGAAGCCTCATGGAACCCAGAGGGATCTTTCTCTAGCCTACTCCCCAGGGGTAGCATACCCTTGCGAAGAAATAAGGGACAACCCAGATGACGCATACCGATATACCTCCAAAGGCAACCTAGTTGCTGTGATTAGCAACGGAACTGCAGTCCTGGGACTAGGGGACATCGGGGCTCTAGCAAGCAAGCCTGTTATGGAGGGAAAGGGGCTTCTGTTCAAGGCATTCGCCGATATTGACGTGTTCGACATCGAAGTAGATAGGACAGGCGTAGACGAGTTTGTCGATGCGGTCAAGGCGATTGCACCTACCTTCGGCGGAATTAATCTCGAAGACATTGGTGCACCGGAGTGCTTCGAGATCGAGAAGCGTTTGGTTGAAGAATTGGATATTCCAGTTATGCACGACGACCAGCACGGTACGGCAATCATCTCTGGGGCTGCTCTGCTGAACGGTCTAGAAGTCGTCGGGAAGAAGATTGGGGATGTGAACGTGGTGATACTGGGTGCGGGTGCTTCGGCAATCTCGTGCGCGAAGCACTACGTTAGGCTGGGTGTCAAGCCCGAGAATCTAATTATGCTAGATTCCAAGGGAATATTGACCTCAAAGAGAATGGCTGATGGGGAGCTAAACGAATACAAATCTGAGTTTACAAGGGATATTGATGAGGGTGGTATCGGGGATGCTCTGAATGGGGCTGATGTATTCCTTGGACTATCCAAAGGAGGTTTGGTTTCTCCAGAGATGGTTGTTTCTATGGCGGAAAATCCCCTAATCTTTGCTCTAGCAAACCCTGATCCGGAGATTACCCCTGAGCAAGTTGCTAGCGTTCGAGATGACGCAATCGTAGCAACCGGCAGATCGGATTATCCCAATCAGATAAACAACGTCCTTGGGTTCCCATACATCTTCCGCGGTGCTCTAGACGTCAGAGCAAGTGAAATTACGGAAGGAATGAAGATGGCAGCCACCAAAGCACTAGCTAAACTCGCAAAGGAGCCGGTTCCCGATGATGTCTCATCGGCATATGGCGGGGAGCAGATGTCATTCGGTCCAGACTACCTGATTCCAAAGCCCTTCGATGCCAGGGTTCTGATTTGGGAGGCCTCGGCGGTTGCTGAAGCCGCCGTGAATGAGGGGGTTGCCAGAATATCAAAGCAAGATTTCGATTTGGACAACTACAAGGAGAAATTGGAGGCCAGACTCGGCCTAACAAGGTCAATAATGAGGAGGGTGATCAACCAGGCCAAGAGAGATCAGAAGAGGATTGTTTTCTGCGAAGGAGAGGACCCCACCATCGTCAAGGCTGCCTCCCAGTGTATTACCGAGAGGATTTGTGTCCCAATTCTTCTCGGTCAGAAGAAGAGGATTGAAACGGTCAAGGATGAGTTGGGTTTGGAATTTGACTGCGAAATCATAGACGTGAGATATGATGATAGGAGGAGAGGTAGCTATGCTGACGAATTGCATCGATTGCGGGGTAGAAGAGGCATGACCAAAGAAGATGCTGTCAGGGAACTGAGGTCGACAACTTTCTTTGCACCTATGATGGTCAAGATGGGAGACGCGGATGGGTATCTAGGTGGAGTATCCCACCAGTACCCAGATATCGTGAAGCCCTGCTTGCAGATAATCGGTCCGGATCCAGATTCACATCGAATTGTAGGCATGTACATGATGACGGTAAATGGCCAATTGATGTTCATCGGAGATGCTACGATCAACATTTATCCAGATGCCAGGACCTTAGCAGAGATTGCGGTACAAACTGCAAAGGTGGCTAGGAGGTTTGGAGTCAAGCCGAAGGTGGCTATGCTGTCATTCTCCAACTTCGGAACCTCTGCAGAAATGAGAACGGACCGTATCGAAGAGGCAATAGAAATCGTCAGAGAAATTGAGCCTGATTTGGTTATTGACGGTCCGATGCAAGCCGATACGGCTCTGGTTCCAGAGATTCAACAAGACTACCCATTCATGTCCTTCGATGGTCCTGCCAACGTCCTAATCTGTCCCAATCTTGCTTCGGCAAATATCGCATACAAGCTTCTGCAGAGAGTAGCTGGGGCAGAGATGACTGGCCCCATATTGGAGGGCCTCTCGAGACCGGCTCATGTTCTGCAGCGCAGGGACAGTGCCAGAGACGTTGTTCACATGGCTGCAATATGCGCAGTCGATGCTCAGAGGGCAGCCAAGCAGAGACTGATCGATTAGATCGGTTTAGGGCCGGCGCTCAGTACTTCCTCTGAGCATCCCTGAGCGTACTGTTCAAAGTTCTCGATGAACATCTGGGCGAGTAGATTGGCCACGTTATCGTATCGATGCCCATCCTCCCAAGTACTCCTTGGCTGAAGAATT
>Ga0315322_10002858_pt1 | contig 13404 bp, 7 predicted proteins | sample M110021515metaG_FD_203461 | JGI IMG/M metagenome (GOLD analysis project Ga0315322, IMG submission 203461) | Ammonia-oxidizing marine archaeal communities from Monterey Bay, California, United States - M1 100m 21515 | ecosystem: Environmental > Aquatic > Marine > Intertidal zone | place: USA... | reverse complement strand
TCCACAACTCCCAAACCGAAACCGCTTACGGCCCCATCCGCGCCAAAAACTCCTCCTGGTTCCTCTACCACCCTTCCACAAAAAGGCTCACCGCCTTCGGAGCCTACCCAAACACGAATCCTTGGGGCGTGACCTTCGACCCCTACGGAAACCACGTCGCATCTCACCCCGTCTTCGCCTCCACCTTCCACGCCACCAATCCCGATTACCCCAGCCAACATCCGGGCGCCAGAGGCATGCAGGCCTACTCCGGAGTCTGCGGGCAAGACTTCGTCTCCCACGACTTCTGGCCCAAAGAAATGCAGGGTGGCTTCATCAAAGTTCGCTACAAGCCAACCAACCGCGTCGAGTTCCACCAATGGAATGAAGAATCCGCCCACTTTTCCGAAAAGTATCAATTCGACCTTATCTTCTCCACCAATCTCTCCTTCATCCCAGTCGACTTCCGCTTCGGCCCGCGCGGCGCGGCCTATGTCTGCGATTGGTATAATCCCGTTAAAGGACACGCCCAATACTCCCTTCGTGACCCCCGCCGCGACCGCAAGGCCGGCCGTATCTGGCGCATTATTCCCAAGAAAGCCAAGCTCGATTCCGCGCCGAAAATCGCCACAGCCTCAATCTCCGAACTCCTCGATCATCTCAAGTCCCCCCACTACCGAACCCGCTACTGGGCAAAGCGTGAACTCCGGAGTAAGTCTTCTAAAGAAGTGCTCAGCCCGCTTTTAGCTTGGACAAAAAAACAAAAGATCCCCCTGCATCTCCTCGAATCCCTCTGGCTCCACCAAGCCTTTGACCAACCCAACGTAGAGCTCTTGGAAAGACTCATCCGCTCCGACAACCACCTCGTAGCCGCTTCCGCCTTCGGACCCCTCCGTTTCTGGGCCCCCAAGATCCCGCCCGCGAAATCACTCAGCCTTCTGAGTTACGGCATTTCCCATCCTTCCCAACATGTCCGACGCGAAGCCGTCCTCTGTGCTTCCTATCTGGTCCCCTCCCACAGCAACCAGACGGATTCTTTAATCACTCCGTCCTCACTCATCAATACCCTTGCGCCGATATTCGAACAAGAAGCCGACACCCACCTTGCCTACGCAATCAGCACCACTCTCAATTCCTCAGCTCTGAAACCTCACTGGCAGGATTCGCGACACGCCCCCACCATCACCAATGCCCTCGGCGACTTCAAAAAGTCCAACAGGCTCAAACCCACAACCCGAAGTGCCGTCGAGGCCTCCTTCGACTCCCAAAAAGGCCTCCAAACCATCGAGATCTCCTGCATCCCCGAACGTCTCCTTTTTACAAAGGAAGAGTTCACCGTGAAAGCCGGTAAACCCGTCCGCTTCCACTTCTCAAACCCCGATGTCACCGAGCACAACCTCCTCATCCTCGACCAAGGCACCCCCATCCAGGAAATCGGCGACGCCGCCAATCAAATGGCGACAGATCCAGAAGCCGCCAAGAAAGGCTTCATTCCGAACGACAAACGAATCCTCCACGCCACCAAACTCCTGAAGAAAGATGCCATCCAAACCCTTCGCTTCATGGCTCCCAAAAAGCCCGGAAAATATCCCTTTCTCTGCTCTTACCCCGGCCACTGGACCATCATGAAAGGCGTCATGATCGTGAAATAGACGCCGTCCAGATCACCTCAATTCCTTCCGGGCCCACGCCATCGTCTTCTTTGTCATTGGGTCACCGGAGGGTTCCTCTTCCATAATTTTTCGGGTCAACTCGGCCTGAAAGAGATAGGCAAAAATCTCATTCGGATGATCGTGTCCGACGCGGATTGGGAACTGCTTTTTCCATCCCCTAATCAGATTCGGATTAACGAGCTGAGGCCTCTTTTCGCCTTTCCTCCAAATCACCCAATAGGTCTCACCTTTTTTTCGAAGAGGCATGATCGCTTCCTGGAAGGAGGCGGGCATCATCGCCGGATCATCCTTCTCATCGAGAATTGTCTTCAACCAATAATAATTCCCCTCGTAATCCACGATCCAACGATTTCCCTCTAGTCCATCAGGATTCTGAATTTCGTTGCGCGCCACCCACTCATCGTGCCCCACCTTTCCGTCAACTAATCCGTAAGCCCCAGTATAAAGACCGGAAAACTTACGAGGGAAACACCGCTGCAGCACATGAATTTGCTCGTGGACAATAATCGTCCCTGCACCCGCCAGCGTCTTCCTACTTTCCCCGTCCCGTCGGTAGTCCTTCACCATGCGATCAAGCGCCCCCTCGGCAATTACCACCGACAATCCACGAGTATGGCAAAATCCCCCACAATGATCGCTCTTCACCTTGATCACCTGCCATGGTTGGTTGGCTAGAAGCGGGAATGCCACCACCAGTAGCTTGCGATACTCCCCGACCATCCAGAGAACAACTTGCCGTTCTTCTGGAGTAAAATCCATCACAGCATTTCCAAACCTCTCCCGCGCTTCTTTTTCCAAAGCCTCACCTTTCAGATCTTTTGCCACCGCTTTTCCGGTCATCGCCTCAACTTCGCGCCGATTGAGTTCCGTGTAATAATCTTCAAAACTCTCCCCGAGATACGCTCGCCTTGCCTCCTTTCCCTCCAGGCACTTCACCGTCTCGCGAACCAAGGGGTTCTTTAAAATCGTCGCAGCTTGATGCCTTGTGATTCCATCTTCCCAAATCCGATCCAAAAAGTCCCCATCACCCATCACATTAGGAATATCTGACGGCACCTCGGCATCATCTACAGCATGATCCAGTCCCAAATTATGGGTCACCTCGTGCACCACTACAAAGGCATCTTGCCCAAGCGGAGGATCATCTCCCTGCGCGATAAAAGTCACCCATCCCGGCCATTGTCCAAGACCATTTGGAGCTGCTCTGCCATTGATCTTGCGGGCAAAAAACATATTTGCAATTCGCCGCGGCTGCCGAAAAACACCCTCTTCCGTTGCCGCCTTCACGATCACGTCGACGTCAATCTCACCATCCCTAAATGCACGGCGCGACCATTCGACTGGCTCAAGAATTTGGAAATCAAGATCCCATCGTCGAAACGGCAAATCAATCAACTCCTCCGGCAGGTTGGCTTTAGCTGCGCCACCACCTACATCGTCAGTCAACACGATCGGCTGAAGTAAAACAGTGTGCCCAGTCAACTCATGCCCGGAGACCGTATGAGCTGCCAAAAGTCCGGCAAAGACCAAGCCCCGGATCATACCGGCTTCTTGATATGCATCCAGGCATGAACGTGCGGTTTGCCGCGGAAGTAACAAAGCATGTTCGGGCCTTCCAACTGCCAGACATCCCAAATTTCATCCTTCCCGATATTTTCCTCTTTGTAGAAAGCCATGTGAATATTATCCAAACCTCCAGCCTCGACCAACTTCAGCGCCTCCTTGGAATCCTTTTCGCGGAAAGGTGCCATGAGATCACCAAGCACTTTACGAACGTGCCCTTTTTGATCCCCGCTCATATCGCCAACGCGAATACCATCAAGTCCCTTTTTCTTTCCAGTCAACTTCACGGTAGCCCGGCCTCTTTCACCCCGGCTCTTTCCACAGAGCGCCGATTGGCGCTGCTTGCCATCGAGCATTTGATACACCTCATTCGCACGAACCGCCTGATACCAATAGGCATTATCCTTGTGATTCGGCTTCTCATTAAAGCCATCGGCTGCATGCCCGTAAAACAAAGGCCCGCCAAAAGCAGTTCCTTCATTCGAATCTCCATCACAACGACGCGTGCAATGACGCCCGGTTAACACAAACTCAAATTTTCCAGTCCCCGGCGTCCCAAAGATTGCCACCGATGACCCGCCCTCGAAACCATCAAGCCCACTGTCCCATTCCACCTGATCGTAAACTTTTTCAGCATACTCCTCACTGTGAATCCCCATGAAGATTTCCTTGATCATCGCCTGTTGATCTTTGGTGTAATGTTCAACGAGCATCTTCGTGATCAGCCAATTATTTTCAATCTTCAAGCGAAGCTTGTGATCATAAGGAAAGCACATCGCCTTCTTCTGCTCCTCGCTGAGAGAATCATAAAAGGTCTTCACCAAAGTCTCTGCCTCCGGCTTCTTTTTTTCTTTTTCAGCCCCGATAATAGGAATCGCTCCAAATCCCAGTCCTGCCGCGGCGACAGACGATTGGCGGAGAAAAGAACGACGATCAACAGTGAGTGAGGGAGTTTCTGGCTTCATGAATTTTTGAGATAGTCCGAACAATCTAGCAACTCAGCCCCGCTGATCCATTACTTTCTTTAATTGCCTGCCGCAGGGCCATCCAGCTAGGGAGAACAGATGGTCGATCCTGCAGAGGGACACCAGCCCCGGCTTCTCTCTTCTTCCGACTCCCACAAACCCGACCGTAGGCAGTTGGATTAGTCAAAGATTATGGGACAAGCTTCACCCGGTAAAATTGGCGTTGTTCCTCAGCCTTAGAAAAATCACTGAGAGTCATCTCGCCTCCGGTTCCCTCAATGGGTTCACCGGAGTCCTCCCACTTTTGCAAGTCACCCGATAACTGCACTTGATAACTAACACCTGTAAAGGACTCAAATCGCAGTTTACCATACGAAAGAAAAATCTCGGGCTGGGGCGCCCCGATCAACAATCCGTTGAGACGGACATTCTCCGGTTCCCGCTTCGCTCCAGTGTGGGTATTATTAACTCCAAGGTCGATCCGGATACTTCCTCCCGCCGGAATGCTCCGCAGCCCCGTCACCCGATAACTTCCACCACCAAGGCCGGTCAGGTTGGGTCCACCCCAAACCACTACCGTTCTGTCATCGTCGGGAAAACTGAAGGTAAGAACCGGAGCTTCCAAGGTTTCGTTTCTATTATTTTCAAGAGTCAGCCAACCATTGAAGCCACCACCCCAATCATCCCGCAGTTCCCACTCCGTGCCCCCAACCCCTTTGTTGTCATCGTCTTCAATCGTCACCCTGACAAGTGGCACTACTAACGTAAGATTCACCGGGTTGATCAGCGAAACAGAGAACTCTTCGCGTCCCTCCGTCACCGCATCATCGATAATCGGAATGACTAGGGTTCCACGATCCTGCCCAGCCGTAAAACTCACCGTCCCATCCACAGACGTATAGTCGCTGCCTGATTGAGCAGTGCCGTCTGAAGTGAGGTAGCTAACACTGGTCGTGGTCCCGGCAGGGACAGTCTTAGACAGGCTAAAACTGAGTGTTACGGTTCCATCACCCTCATTGACAGTGGTGTTTTCGATCGTCACCACCGGATCCGCATCGGGGTCGACGGGTTCATTTGAGAAAATAATATCGGACGCCGAAAAGAACACCTCGCCGACCGGGTCGATCCGCTGCCAGGCAACATACAGAACATGCCGCCCCGAGCGTGGCGGAAGAGTCACCGGGATGGTATAGTCTTTCCCGCTCTTTGTGTGGGGAGCCTGTCCGAGGTATTCCATCTTATCCCAACTTAAGGGGGTGCGATGATCGTAATCTTCTTTGGTGATCCACACCTTAAAATAAGAGGGGTCGTGTGTCGCGGTAGCGAACCAGTTGATCTCCAACAACCCCGCAATCACTGGGGTCGCAGGCCAGTTCCACGAATCGCTGGCGAGATCGAGTCCCGAAAAATCGAAGCTCGACTGCCCGGTGTTTCCACCGCTCGCAAGCTGGCCGTCCGGAATCACCGCGGCATAGGAATCATTGAATACCGCAGCAGCGTAGTTGGGCACGTTCTGAGAGATTTGATTCCAAGTGTAATATTGGTTGTTTCCCGCCACCGCGAGAGCCGCCACCGCCGAAGGACTGCTCGCCGAATCCGGCCCCTCCTGAAAGATGCGATACACTCGGCTGGCCGGACTGTTCACCGTGCCATGACCACAAGAAATCTGGGGCCATATCATCAGAATAGCCCCCCACATGATGAAACGTAATTCAGATGAAATCGGAAAAAAACGAGTAATCGGGGCCTTCATCTTGAATAAAGGCACCACCCTTCACACCCAATGACAAGGTCCATTCTCTTTGAGACAAAGAAGTTCAAATTCATTAGCTCAGAAGAGAGATCAAAATTCTTTCTGTCCGATCCCCCAAGACCTATGAGAAGGTTACGGAGGTATGCAGAAACTGGTCAACAGCCTCACCTTCATTCTCCTCATCGTCTCCTCTTACGCAGACTCTATTCCGCCCAACCATGCGGGACGAATGAAGGCCGGCACTGATCTCTTCAAAAAAACGATCCGACCGGCTCTTATTAAAAATTGTCTGAAGTGCCACGGCGACGAAAAGATCCGCTCTGGACTCGATATTTCAACTCGCGAGCTTCTTCTTGAAGGGGGGGAGACTGAGGCTGCCATCAATCTCAAGGAACCCGAGAAAAGCTATCTTCTCAGTCTCATTCGCCACGAAGAGGAACCGGAAATGCCTCCCAAGAAGGCCAAACTCCCCGATTCCCTTATCGCCGACATTCAAAAATGGATCGCTCTTGGAGCTCCCTACGACAAACCCTTACTCGAGAAGGAAAGCGCCCAATCCACCGCCATGCAGGTCACCCAAAGTGATCGTGAATTTTGGTCTTTTAAACCCCTTGTCAATCACAAGCCACCAACCATCAGCCACTCCCAGATCAAGAACAATCTCGACCGCTTCACCTTCGCAAAACTGGCCCAGAAAAACCTCATCCCAAACCCGCCGGCTTCAGACGCTGTCCGGATCCGCCGCGCCTACTTGTCCGTCATTGGGCTCCCGCCTAACCCACAGCAACTGAAGGACGCTCTCTCAAAACCACACACCGAACTCATCGACGAACTGCTCGCTAGCCCTCACTACGGCGAACGCTGGGCTCGCCACTGGCTTGATGCTGCACGCTTTGCCGAGAGCCACGGCTTTGAGCAAGACTACGATCGTAAATACGCTTACCACTACCGCGACTTCGTCATCAAGGCTCTCAATTCCAATATGCCTTGGGACCAATTCATCCGCTGGCAGCTCGCGGGCGACGAATTCGCGCCCGATGATCCCCTCGCAATGATGGCCACCGGGTTCCTCGGAGCTGGAGTCTTCCCGACCCAACTCACCGAGAAGGAATTTGAGAGCGCCCGCTATGACGAACTCGATGATATGGCCGCCACGACCGGCACCGCTATGCTTGGCCTCACCATCGGTTGTGCGAGATGCCACGATCACAAATTCGATCCAATACCGGTTAAAGACTATTACCAATTGGTCTCGGTCTTCACTTCGACAATCCGCAGCGAGGTCGACATCCCGCTCAACTCCGACACTTACGTTGCTTCACTTAAGAAATGGGAAGCTTCCCACCAAGCCCTCCAAGAGGCTCTCACAACCTACGAGAACCTTCCCGATACAACCAAAGCCTTCCACCAGTGGTTCAAGAGCAAAACACCCAAAAAACTCTCCACCAACGACTGGAACACCCTGAACTTCGTCAAAATAACCTCCGATCAAGCTGCCACCACTCTCACCCCGCAGACTGATGGGGCCATTCTCGCTTCAGGAAAAGCTCCGGCGAAAGAGACTTATACCCTCACAACAAAACCCGGAGCTCAAACCATTCGTTTCCTGCGTATCGAGGCACTCACTCATGCCTCCATGAATCGCCAAGGTCCTGGACGCGCCCGTAATGGCAATTTTTCTCTGACTGATTTCAAGATAGTCGCCAGCTCACCTGGAAAGAAGGAGCAAGACATCAAGATCATCTCAGCTCAAGCCACTCACGAACAAAACAAGACCAATTTATCCGCAGTTTCTTCCTTCGACTCCGATCCTAATAGCTCCGGTTGGGCGGTTGATGCCGGAGGGATTGGCAAAGACCAGGCCGCCGTTTTTAAACTCTCTGAACCTTTCGTGACCGGAAACAAAACAACACTTGAGTTGCAACTCAGGTTCCACACCAACACCCAACACAGCCTCGGACGATTTCGTATCTCGATCAGCGATAAAACCGCTCCACCAGTCGAAGTAGGCAACGGCAAAAATCTCCAAATTGAAAAAGCTCTCAAAGCTCTTCTCACGGGACGTCTCACGGAAGAGCACCGCAAAGCTCTCCTCGAACTCTTCAGGAAAAGCGACCCCCGCTGGAACAAACTTAATGAAGCCGTAAGCAAATCGCTGACTTCCAAACCCAAAGCCTCAAACGCAAAAGTCCAAGTCACCAGTGAAGGATTCAGTCCAACCAAGCACCATGCAGACGGCCGGGGTTTCCCTCACTTCTATCCACAGACCCACTTCCTCAGCCGCGGCGACCCCAATCAGAAGAAGGGAGTCGCCCAACCAAGCTACCTTCAAGTTCTCATGAGAAACGGCAAAGGTGAAGATCATTGGAATGAAGAACCACCCGACGACTGGACCCGCACCAGTTACCGCCGCCGCAATCTCGCCAATTGGATCACCGACCCGGAAAACGGAGCAGGCCACCTTCTCGCCCGTGTCGCCGTCAACAGACTCTGGCACCATCATTTCGGACAAGGGATCGTTTCCACTCCCAACGACTTCGGCCTGCAAGGGACACTCCCAACCCATCCTGAACTCCTGGATTTTCTTGCTCAAAAACTCATCACCAGTGGCTGGGACGTCAAAGCACTTCACCGCGAGATTCTCATAAGCACGACCTGGCTCCAGAGCAGCGCCCCTTCCTCCGAAAAAGCAGCCGTAGACCCCACCAACAAATTTCTCTGGCGCTTTACCCCACGGCGCCTCGAAGCAGAAGTGATCCGTGACTCCATCCTCGCCGCCTCCGACCAACTGGACCCCACCATGTTTGGCCCGGGCACCCTCGCTCAAGATCATCGTCGCCGCAGCATTTACTTCATGATCAAGCGTAGCCGCCTCATTCCCATCATGCAGGTCTTTGATCAACCCGAGCCTCTCGTAAGCCAAGGCAGCCGACCCAGCACCACCATCGCCCCGCAGGCCTTGCTCTTCATGAACAATCCGCAGATCGTAAAATGGGCCCGCAGTCTCGCCGAAAAACTCGATGCTAGTCAACCCGACGCCGCGATTCGCGAACTCTATCTGCGCACCCTGACCCGCAAACCCACCGCCCCAGAGCTCTCCGAAAGCCGGTCCTTTTTTGATTCCCAATCCGCCTCTTACTCCAAGGGCAAAAACGCCGCTCAACTCGCGCTTGCCGACCTCTGTCAGGTCATGCTCAGCCTTAACGAATTCATCTACCTTCCATGAACCAAACCGATTTTTACACCCGGCGTCATTGGCTGCAAAAAGCCGGAGCCGGCTTCGGGGGCCTCGGTCTCGCTTCACTCCTCGCGGACGAAGGGCTCCTTGGAGCAAACGATCCCCTTGCTCCCAAAATCGCCCACTTTCCGGGTAAAGCGAAGTCTATCATCTGGCTCTTCATCAACGGAGGACCCAGCCAGGTTGACACTTGGGACTACAAACCAGAGCTTGAAAAAATGGATGGTAAGGAGCTCAAGGGCTTCGACAAAAATACCGGTTTCTTCGCCAACGCGGTCGGACCGCTCATGAAATCACCCTTTGAATTCACCCCGCGCGGAGAGTGCGGAAAAATGGTCTCGTCCATCTTTCCCAAGCTTGGAGAACACGTCGACAAAATGGCTTTCATCCACTCCGGCTACACCGAGTCGAACAACCACAGCCCGGCCCTCTTCATGATGAACTCCGGCCTCCCTCGGATGGGAAATCCTTGCCTCGGTTCGTGGGTCACTTATGGCCTCGGCAGTGAGAGCCGCGACCTTCCCGCCTTCGTTGTCATGTCCGATCCCCTCAATCGTGGCCTCCCTAAAGGAGCCGCCGCTAACTGGGGAGCAGGCTTCCTTCCCAGCGTTTATCAAGGGACGTGGCTCAAGCCCAAGGGCGATCCCATTGACAATTTAAATCGCCCAGCCCATATGGATGATGCTCAACAAACTCGACAGCTAGCTCTCCTTAAAAAGCTCAACGGCGGACATCTTGAAACCCGGCCTGGGGATGCCGAACTGGAGGCACGTATCAAAAGTTTCGAACTCGCCTACCGAATGCAGACCGCCGCTCCGAAGGCTTTCGACATCGAACAAGAGCCCGAGCACATCAAAAAACTTTATGGAATCGGCGAAAAACGCTGCGACCACGTCGCTCGCCAATGTCTCACTTCCCGCCGTATGGTTGAGCGAGGTGTCCGCTTCGTTCAAATCTACTCCGGCGGTATGGCCAACCAGCGGAGTTGGGATGGCCACAACGACATCCAAGGCAACCACAGCCAATTCGCTGGCGAGACCGATACGCCCATTGCCGGACTACTCACTGACCTCGAACAACGCGGTCTCTTAAAAGACACCCTCGTCATCTGGGGCGGCGAGTTCGGCAGACTTCCACTTTCTCAAAAATCCCAGAAGCCCGGTCGCGATCACAACCCGCATTGCTTCACGACCTGGATGGCGGGCGGCGGAATCAAAGGAGGCGTCAGTTATGGAGAATCAGACGACATCGGCCACCACGCCGCCGTCGACCGAGCACATGTCAACGACATCCACGCCACGATCCTTCACCAACTCGGCTTCGACCACGAAAAGCTCACCTATACCCACAATGGCCGCCGCTTTCGCCTCACCGATGTCGGCGGAAACGTTATTAAACCGATTTTAGCCTAAGAATTAAGGCCAAGACACCTTGGGAAATTCTATTTAGTCCGCACCTCGGAACGACGAATGCGAAAAATCATCTTTCCAACGTTACTAATTCTTTGATCTAGGATTCGAACAATTTCACGGCTCCACGACCCGAACAAACTTTCGGCCGTTCCCCCGAGATGTCACAAACTTTGCGATTCCATCTTCCTGATTTTCAAATTCTGCTTCGGCATCGACGACCCAATCCGTCAGATCCACACTCGTCTCAAGTTGATAGTTCCTTCCCACCAAAGTTTTAAATTCGACGGATAAGCGATCTACCGAAACATCAATTGAAATCACTTTCACCGAAGAATCTTTCACTGTGGGATCGGTTCCATCCTCAATCTCCTGAGCATTATCTCGGCCGTCGCCATCGAAATCCGCATCTCCCGGTTGGTCTAAATTCCCGAAAAACTCGGCCTCAATCGGATCGGGCATTCCGTCTCGGTCGACATCAGACCGATCATCCGATTCGTAATTATCAAAACCAAAATCAAGGCTTCCAGTTGCTTGACCTGCGGCACCAAAAAGTCCTGCAGGTCCACTTGGGTAGATGTCATCTTCACCCTCCGCGAAAAAAAGAGGCGTTGATAGGTTGGTCACGTCAAAAACCTCGGCCAGTAATCGTCCCTCATATCCGTGAAAGACAAGCCGATAATTCTTTTCAGGATCAAGAGGAGAATCAGCTTCACCCACTGCGGAAGGCTGCTCGTTATCTATTCTAGAAATATAAATCCGGCCTTCATCAGTATCAATCGTTGCAGCATAACCGCTTGTCGTTCCGAGACCCGGCGTTGTAATTCGAGCTAAAACCCCCACGTCTTGCTCGATTGCTGGATCAAACGGCGCCAAATCCACCGCCACTCGAAACGCGGAATAATTGGCATCAGCACGCATTGCCCCAATCCGGCTTTGACCCATGGCATCCGGGTCGGGCGAAGCCCCGGACTGCATGCGATAACTCACGCCGTCGGGAAACGAATAGGTCGCAGTCACTCCAAATTGCGAAAGAGGACTAAGCCGTGTCCAACCTGCATCATCGCCGTCGTTAAAATCATCTGAAATCTGCCCATAAATCACTACGGGCGAGAGAAAAAGAGACAAGGTAAGTGATTGAGCAACAAGAGGGTTCATAATGAAGGTGAAAGGGCGTTTATGGCTATTTTCCCACCATGAGTCAAATTCATTCAGTTACCCTCACTACCAATTCAATCAAACTCAGTCAAAATCCCACCCTGAAATAAGCTGAGGATAACGAGCACGGCGCTACACCTTCCTAGTAACCCACTTAATGCAAGATTGCGACTCCAAGCGAAAACGAGTATTAACTCGTAGTGACTTATTCCTCCAGCTCTCATATTCTAAACTAAACAGCTTTCTCATTCAAAATATGAACCTTCTAAAATCCACTACAGTCCTTGCTCTCGGGACCATTTTCGTCCTCCAGAGCTCTTATGCTAAGAGGCCGAAGCCACCAGTCCGCGCCTTCGATGCTCCTGGCTCCCCCACCTTCATTCGCCTCGATAAGGAAGCTCAGGTCAACCCGCCAGTCGACGCGGTGGGTAATTACCTTATTGGCCCAGTTTATAAAGCCGCCCCCGAACGCAAGGTGGGTAAGCATGTTCCATACGCGAAGATCACCCAATTCACCATCGATTCAAAAACCACCAAACTGCTCAACCCCGGCATTGCTCGTAAAGAATTTGGAAAAGTTGATCCCAAGAACTTCAAAACCTTGATCGTCGAGACTCACGAAATCGACTACTCCCGAAAGATCACGGTTTATGTACCTGCTCAATACAAGGCGGGCAGCGTTGCGCCGTTCATGGTTTGTCATGACGGACCGAAAGGAAAACCCAACCAAACTTTCTCTAACATCTTGGACAATCTCATTGCTCAGGAGCGTATTCCCCCCATCGTCGTGATCCAAATCGCTAATGGTGGTGGCGACGCTCAGGGGCATCAGAGAGGTAAAGAATATGATACGATGTCGGGAGTCTTTGCTGAATACATCGAAACCGAAGTCCTTCCTCGAGTAGAAAAAAACTGTGCTGTTAAACTCACCAAAGATCCCGACGCACGTGCCGTCATGGGAAGCAGTTCGGGCGGATCAGCCGCCCTCATCATGGCTTGGTATCGGACCGATCTCTATCACCGGGTGCTCACCACCTCCGGAACATTTGTGAACCAACAATGGCCCTTTGACCCAAAGACTCCAGGTGGAGCCTGGGACTTCCATGATAAGCTCATTCCTAATACTCAAAAGAAGCCCATTCGCCTCTTCATTGCAGTGGGCGACTCTGACCATCTCAACCCGAACGTCATGCGCGATGATATGCATGACTGGGTTGAAGCCAACCATCGCATGGCCAAAGTTCTAAAAGCTAAAGGCTATGATTACCAATATCTCTTCTGCCAAAACTCAGGCCATGGGATTGGCAATGCCAAGACCCAGTTTCTCCCACATGCCATCGAGTGGGTTTGGCACGGTTACCAAAAGAAAAAATAGAAAAGTCTACTGACTCACATCGAAGCAGAAGACCAAATCCTGATCCCTTAAATAAAGCTTTCCATCCAACACAACTGGATGGGTCCAGACCTTACCATTTGTTCCTTCTCGGAGCTTCGTGACTTTGGGCATCGAGAAACGCCCCTTTTCACTAAACCCATCCGGAGTCGCAACAGCGAGAAAGACCGAACCGTCAGATTCATTTACACAATAGAGCATTCCATCTGCGTAGTGGACTGCGCCTTTTTGAATTCCTTCGCCGCTCTTGTTCCACTTTCTTTCCCCCGTCTT
>Ga0315322_10002857_pt1 | contig 13405 bp, 4 predicted proteins | sample M110021515metaG_FD_203461 | JGI IMG/M metagenome (GOLD analysis project Ga0315322, IMG submission 203461) | Ammonia-oxidizing marine archaeal communities from Monterey Bay, California, United States - M1 100m 21515 | ecosystem: Environmental > Aquatic > Marine > Intertidal zone | place: USA... | reverse complement strand
AATTAGAACACCCATCGAACAGAAAAGTCGAGCCTGGGAAGTGTTTTCCAAGCAAATGAAACAAATCGTTAACCTTTTCAGGCTCCAAATACATAAGCACGCCGGCTGCCTGAAATAGCCACGGTCCGTTTCCAATCGCTTTGACCCGGTCAATCCATGCAGTGTTGAAAATGTCACCGGTCACTAGATGACGCTTTGGGTCGGCTGCAAAGCACTTGCGTCGTAAAGTGATTACATCTTCATAATCAAACTCGAACCAGTCAACGTTTCCAAATTGCCTGTTGCGTTCAAACGTAGTGTCCAAACCGACGCCAAGTAGCCCAATGGAACCTTCGGGGTTGGTTTGCATGAAATCACAAATCCAGCCGTCCATGATTGCTGCACGAATCGCACAACCAGTAAGAGTATTCGGATAACGGCGGATTTTTTCGAAGTCGTAAGGTAATTGCCGCACAAGTTCGTTAGCGGTCTTGTCCTCGACGATCGCGTCAGGACGACCCCATTGATCCGCTCGTGCACAAAGCGGTGTGAAAAGTGTCTCCTGAACATCCTTCAGGTCCAATGCGATAACATTGTTTGAATTAATTGAGCTCATGGACTCGCTGCGGCGAGAACCTCCGCCTCTCCTTGCTTGCTGTCCGCAGCGAGAGCCTCCGCACCCCCTTGACTACTGCCTGAACTAGACGACTCTCCACCGGTCTGACTTTCTACAACAAAGTCAGCAAGACGATTAATCGATGGCCCTTGTAAATAAATTGACATTGGCATTTCGATGCCCAGTGCAGTCTGCATTTTGTTCCCAAGCTCCATTGCCATGAGAGAGTCCATGCCAACAGACGTAAGTGAAACATCAGGTTCAATATCCTCGGGATCGATGCCCATAATGTCAGACAATTGCTGAGAGAAATACTGTTGCAATCGCACACGCATGTCAGATGCGGCCATTGTGGCAAGTTCTTCTCGGATCGCAGCATGCTCGTTATCCGTAACACCTTCGCTCTCAATAGTGGCCAACTGGTCGATCAATTGAAACTTCAGGTCTCCGGACATCAGATTTGACAGCACTTGTCCGAAACGATCCCAGTCAGCACGGAAGACGGTAACCTGCTGAATATTTCTTTTGAGGAAATCACCCATCAGTGCCAAACTCCTGTCCGTTGGGAGCAGATGAACACCTTGTGATTTCATCATCTCCCCAAGTTCAGAAGCCATGCCTGAGCCATCAAAGGCCCCCCAGTTAATTGAAAGAGTGCGTAGATTCAGCTGGTTCCGGTAAGCAGCGAATCCATCCATGAATGAGTTAGCAGCACCGTAGTTCGCCTGTCCGGCTGTACCGAGCACGGCACTGACTGAACTGAAAAGCACCATGAAATCGACCGGATTAGCCTGAGTCCATTGATGCAAATTCCATGTCCCGATCGTCTTGGCAGGAAGGGGGAAGGAAAAGTCTTCATCTGACATCTGGTTCATCAGTTGGTCGCGCAAAACACCAGCAGCATGAAAGATTCCTTTGATTGGTGGAAAATCCTCAGGAAGTTCATTTAATGCTCTATTCAAACTTTCCATATTACAAACATCAGCGGAGGCAATAATGACTCGCCCGCCTACGTCTGCAAACTCTTCGAGCACCTGATCTTCAGATTCGACTTTCCGACGTGAAAGCAAAACAATGCCACCGGCATTTTGAGATGTAAGCCATCGTGCGGTTTGGATTCCAAGAGCCCCAAGTCCACCTGTAATCAGGTAGCTACCATTAGGATCGATAACCAATTCGTTATCCACTTCATCTGTTTCGGTTACATCTTTCATTATCCCTGGCAACGGAACACTCTTTGGGGTCATTGTCACTACAATTTTACCGATATTTTTACGTTGAGACATGAATCGAAATGCCCCCACAATTTCCTCAATCGGAAATAGTGTGATGTTTGGGGCCTCGTAAATGCCTTCCTCAAAACGCTCTGCAATATCCGCCATCAAGCGAGCCGCAACCTCTGGGCGCTGACGAAATAAACGATCCAAGTCCACCGCTGTGTAGGACAAATTGTCTTGGAACGGTGATAGTCCAATGGGACGATCAGCATAAATATCTATTTTTCCAATCTCCACAAATCGACCATAAGCAGCCAATGCTTTGAGACTTGCATCAATGGCATCACCAGGAAGTGAATTCAAAACCACATCGACACCTTGACCGTCGGTAACTCGATCGATCTCATCAGCGAATTCGAGGGTCCGGGAATTCATTACGTGGTGAACTCCAATATCACGCAGGAATTCTCGTTTTTCATCACTCCCGGCGGTAGCGAAAATTTCGGCACCGATCGCCTTGGCAATCTGAATGGCTGCCAGCCCAACTCCCCCGGCACCCGCATGAATCAGCACGCGTTCACCTGCTTCAAGCCGAGCCACCTTACGTAGACAGTACTCGGCGGTAAGAAAAGCCAATGGAATTGCCGCCGCGTCCTCATGATCAAGGTCTCGAGGCTTTCGGATAGCTGCATTCTCATTGGTAATGCAGTGAGATGCAAAGCCATAAGGCACAACCGCCATCACTTCATCACCAACTGCCCATTGAGTAACGCCGGGCCCTACCGCAGAGATAACACCACTGCACTCAAGTCCAAGAGGAACAATATCGTCGACAATGCCAGGATATAAGCCGAGGGCTTTGAGAACATCGCTGAAGTTTAGCCCTGCTGCATGGACTTGGATTTCGATCTGCCCTGACTCGGGTGCCTGACGAATGAGTTTTTGATAACGCAGGCCGTCAATGGTGTCATCTATTCCCAAACGCAATTGGTAAGGTGAATCCGAAGGGACGGTTTCTGAAAAGAATTCATTGGACAAGACGTCTGGTGTATGCGTCAGCCGAGGCGCGAAGGCCCGGCCGTTTCTTAGAGCAATAGCAGGCTCACTTCCGACCTGATTTAGGCACCCAAAGAATTCCTCCGCAGACTGTGCGGCTGACACATTTAATGCTAAGTCAACGGTTCGAACGTTTTGCAACCGCATCTCTTGTGATGCAACCTGAGCCATTCCGTAGACGGAAGATGCCAGTGGATCAATAGTGTCTATGTCTAATACCTGCCTGCCACCCGCCGATAAAACCCATATTTGGCTTGCACCACGGAAATCCACCCACATCAATTCAGCAAGCAGGCGAAACGTCTCACCCAGTTTTCTGTTCGCTGCCTGCAAGCTCTTTGAATCGAGTATTTCGCCATCAGACAACGAATGAGTGATAACAATCTGGAACCGTTTTGTTCCTTGCGAGTACCTCGCGTGCCAATCCTCTAACCACGTTCGTAATGTCGCTGCGTCTGCTGGATCAACAATCCCGTTTTCTAGATTTAGGGTGCCACGATTTTTCTCCGCCGAAAGCTGGAGCCGAGTGATCAGCGACTTTTGCGAACTTTCGGAATTGTCGCCCTGTTTGTCAGCACTTCCATCAATATGATTTGTCAGTTCATGCAAAAACTCTGAATCGTCTCCGACAAACAGCCAGCATTCACGGCCATTTTCATTCCCATTTGGCGACGTCTGGCTGTTATCACCCTCGGCGACGGACATGGTAGAACCCATGTTAATGTCGTTCCAGCAGACGCGGTAAAGCCAGTCCTCTGCAGCGTTTGAGATCTCGCGTTGACCGCTACTGACCTTCTGGATTTTGACGCCCTCAAGCGCAGCCAAAACGTCTCCGCTTGTATCGAGAATAAAGATGTCAGCTTCAATCTGTTCCTGACCAACATCTTCGGCCACGCTGATTCGCCTTGCGAGAAAATAGACATCTCCAGTGATGGGGGCGAATCTAGTTAGCCTGCGGATGCCTGTGGGCAAATACAGGTCAGGGCAATAACTGCCATCCTCCTCAAGTGGAACAATGCCCGTCATCGCTTGCAGGCACCCATCTCCCACGGCTGGATGAAGGATGTATTTTTTCTGCTCCTCAAGGACTTCCTTTGGTAACGAGGTGACTGCAAAAGCGCTGTCACTATTACGATAGAGTTTCTCTATAACCTGATATCGTGGTCCATAATTCAATCCACGTTCAGAAACGAGTCGGTAAAACTCTTCACGGTCAAGTTGCCGAATTTTTGTATTGATGACCTGATCGCCCGACATCCTTTCGTATTGTTTGGCATGCTGATTCCGTGTGATGGATGCAGTCGCATTCAGTTCCCAAACCTCGTCCTCGTCTGCATCGGCCGGGCGACTGTAGATTTCGAGTCTCTTTCGGGAAGCAGAGTTTCCACTCAACCGCGTTATGAGTGCTTTCTGCTGAGTATCAAGAAAGAGAGCCTTGGGGAGTTGCAAACTTTCGACGCTTACCTCTGCGCCTTCAAAAATATCGCTGGCAGCCGCTAAAGCCATGTCCATAAAAGCAGCTGCTGGGACGACACAGTCGGTACGAACGCGATGATCTCCTAAATGACTCGGCAGGTAGCTGCAGATGCGATTTTCATAGGACGTTGTTTTCGGACCACGCTGACGTTGCCCCAACATCGGTGTTAAATGAGAGAGCCGTAATACGAAGTCACGGAATTCAGTAGTTGCGTGTTCAGGACGAAACCAGTACGAGGATTCGTTTAGTGGATAGCCAGGCAATGTGACTTTTTTCGGAGGGACATCAAAATCACGACTCCAGTCGATTTTTAGGCCAGAGACATAAGCTTTTCCCAATGCCTTCGCCAGTTGTTGATCGTCTGGTTCACTTTTTCTCAATGACGGAATAGCGACAACCTCATGAGATGGATGACACCGTCTGGCCATACCAATCAACGTACCTGCGGGCCCCGTTTCAATCATCACGTTGACTTGTTCTTCAACAAGTTTATCCACGCCATCAGAAAAACGGACGCTTTGCCGGACGTGATCCCGCCAATACTCGGCATTAAAAATGCGGTTTGTCTCGATTTCCCCAGTCAGATTCGAGACAATCGGAATATCTGGTGCTCGGTGGTCAAACTGGCTCGCGAATTCAGTGAATTCATTGAGCATCGGCTCCATGAGCGGCGAGTGGAAAGCATGTGAAACATCAAGGGCTTGTGACTGAATGTTGTTTTGAGTTGCATTTTCGACTATCCGGCTGATCATTGCCTCAGTGCCCGACACAGTAGTGTTCTCACTGCCGTTAAATGCAGCGACGGATACCTGTGCGGCATAGGGCTCAAGAAGAGGCTCGAGCTTCACTCCGTCAGCAAACAGAACTGCCATCGCTCCACCTGCTGGCAACGCTTGCATCAGTTCTGCCCTGCGGCAAATCAGCCGTAAGCCAGTTTCAAGACTGAATACATTGGCCACAGTCGCTGCGGCAAGTTCGCCTACACTGTGACCAATCAGAAAGTCAAATTTAACACCTCGATTCATCCACCATTTGGCAATCGCATACTCAAGTGAAAAGAGTGCAGGCTGTGTCCATTGCGTCTCTGAAAGACTTCCATGTTCTGACTCACCACAGATAACTTGCAGTAGCGACTGTCCACGGATTTGCTGAACAATTGCTTCGCATTGGTTCATTTGCTCCCGGAAAAAAATACTACTGTGATATAGGTCCATGCCCATATTCAGGTACTGACTGCCCTGCCCCGTGAACATTCCAGCAACAACAGGGTTTCCGTTGGGGGGGGCTTGGCCCGTTTGGATGAAAGGACTGCGTTTTCCATTTGCTAGCTTATTCAATCTTTCTGACATTTCAGAGGCATCACTTGCTACCACTGCAGCACGGGTTTCAAAATGCTGTCGTCCAGATCCCCGGGTGTGAATGATGTTTGCGAGTTGCTCGTCACCAAGTTGGCTAACGGCTGCCTTTAGGTCAGAGGCGACAACCTGAAGCGCTTTGTTGGATTTGGCTGAAAGTGGTAGCACAAACTGAAAGAGATTTCTTTTGCTCTGATTGGTTGCCACTAATTGGTCAGAGCCATTTTTCAAACACTCCTCTACAACTAGATGAGAAGACTCCGTATTTGCAAACTGCCCCGGCTTTAGTGGTATTTGTTTCTTGCTATCTTCAGTCTCTAACCCTTCCGTGGATGATTGCAGTACAACATGAGCGTTCGTGCCTCCGAAGCCGAACGAACTGACCCCGGCGACTCGGGGACCCTTGGTGTCCCAGTGCTTGGCATCTTGAGGTATGCGAACTCGACTACCATCGAACTGTAAATGTGGATTGAAATCGCTGAGGCATGCCTGCGCCGGGATTGTAGCGTGCTGCATCATCAAAACAGTTTTGATGAGGCCAGCAATTCCGGCCGCGATTTCAGTATGCCCGATGTTGGCCTTAACGCTGGTTAGGTAAACGGGTTCGTCTGACTGCGATTGAGTGGGAAAAACTTCGCGTAAAGCGTCAACCTCGATTGGATCGCCCAAAGGCGTTCCGGTCCCATGGGCTTCAATATATTGCACTTCCTGAGGGGACACACGCCCATCATTCAGGGCTGCCTCAATCACTGCTCGCTGCGCAGCACCATTTGGTGCTGAAATCCCAGAAGTTCGTCCACCATGATTAACCGCGGAACCGCGAATCACAGCGAGTATCTTATCTTTGTCACGGATGGCGTCTGACAGCCGTTTTAGTAAGACAACTCCACATCCTTCACCTCGCACGTACCCATTGGCAGATTCATCAAAGGGTCGACATGTACCTGTAGGCGAGAGCATTCGCGCTTTGGACAATGAGATGAAGGTGTCCGGAGAAAGGCAGATATTAACACCACCAGCGAGAGCAGCGTCACATTCGCGACGTCGGAGACTCTGGATTGCATCATGCACCGCGACGAGAGCTGAACTGCAAGCAGTATCAATCGACTTCGATGGACCATTGAAGTTGAAAACATAGGACAGCCGGTTTGCACATATCGACAAGGCTCCGCCGGTACCACAGTGAGCGTCAAGGTGATAGATCGAGTTGTCAAACTGGCTCATCACACGGGAGTAGTCAGTTTGGCCCGTACCAACAAATACACCGGTTGGGATTTGAGACAGGCATGCGGGATCAATGTTTGCATTTTCCATCGCTCGATAGGAGCAAGTCAGCAACATGCGTTGCTGTGGGTCTAAGCGTGTAGCCTCACGTGGAGCGATTCCGAAAAAAATAGGATCAAAATAGTCAACATCTTTCACCAAGCAAGCCCACTTGGCTGCGGTTCGTCCTGGCTGCTCTGGGTCGGGATCATAAAGTGCATCGACAGGCCAACGGTCATCAGGAACGACACGAGTCTCGTTGCGACCAGCTTTTATCAGTTCCCAGTATTCACTCAGTGAAGGAGCACCTGGGAAATTACAAGCCATACCTACGATGGCAACAGGATCACTGGTGGCTGACTGCTTTCTGATCTGACGCCGCAAGAACTCCAACTTTGCAGGACTAAGAGCGGCAAGGCGTTCTTCAATTGGTTTGGTCACAAATTTTCTTCGGTGGTTTGAGTGGGAATTGAATACTAAACGGCGGAATGATTTGCGTTGCGTCACGCTAGCACCAGGCTATCCTAGATGAGATATTAATTGCCCGAATTCACCTGTCAAAAAGTGATATATAGGTTGAAATGAGTCCTGAAAATCAACAATGGTTTGCGGTTTTGAAAGAGCCGAAAGCCATCAACTGCTGCGTATTTCCCTATAGTGGTTCGGGCGTCGCTTCATTCGCTTCATGGAAGCGTGGGTTCAGTGATGAGGTAGGTTTATTCGCAGCCAAACTACCTGGCCGTGAAGACCTCCTTGAGCAACCAGCTCGAACTGAGTTGCTTCCTCTGGCAAGCGATTTTGCACGTGCAATTTATAGTTCATCATTCGTTGATCAGCCTTTGGTGTTGGCAGGATTCAGCCTCGGTGCTCTGCTCGCATTTGAGGTTGCCAGAGAACTACGCAAGTTCGACGTCCAGGTTCCGCTACTCTTCGCTGGAGCCTCACGAGCTCCCCAGGGAAGATGGTCACGTGGTCGCTTGCACAAACTCAAGAAAGACGATGATTTTATAAAGAGTCTCAACCAGCTGTATTCTGCAATCCCACAGTCTGTGATCGATGACCCAGCAGCGCGTTCACTGCTTCTTCCTATCATCCGAGCAGACATTACCCTTTTTGAAACTTATAAGTATTCTGCTGATGAACCTCTTGATTGTGAAATTGTAACTCTGGCTGGTAGTGAAGACCCGGTCGTTCGTGCGAAGCACATTGCGCCATGGAAACAGCTAGGACAAAGCTATCGGCATCGATCATTCGCAGGAGGGCATTACTTTGCCCGGACACAGCGTGCTGCAGTCGTGGATACGATTTGCCGCCGGATTCATCGGTTAAAAATTTAGTTTCTTTTGATAGCACTGCACCACGTGTCAATCAGTTGTTTTCATACATCATGTGGCAATCACTTCGCTCCGTGTGCTCACCTTACGCAAGTGTCGCGGCACAAATTCAGTAGGTGAAACGGCAATATCAATCATTGTCAAGAAGAGAGCGAACATGGTCTTCATCCAAATCATTGAGCTCATCAAGCAATCCGGACAGATCATTTTCAGCCAACAGAGAAAATCCATCCGTCACTGCTTGGTCGGGTGTACCGCCAGCACCGCTCGCTTCTGCTATGCCATGCGCTAATGTCAGTTGACGCAGAAGGAAATCTGTCATCTTGCGAGGGGTTGGATAAGACCAAACAGCGACGGGGGATATGCTGCAACCAAGCCATTGTTCAAAGTCCTGAGCTAGCTGCACGGATTGAAGAGAGTCGATACCCATCTCACTGAATGATTGGTCTGCTCTGACAAAGTCGTCCTCATCACCCGTTTGCAGTGTCACCCAACTCATGAGAGCATTTTCAATCCTTGGACGTAACCTCGCGGCATTACCCGCTTGGATCAGATGGCCCACATTTGGAAAGATATGAATATTCTCACTAGCCTCGTATTCCCAAGACGCAACAATTTTTAAAGCGTTATCGAGATACTGGTTCCGTGTTTCCAGGCGCTGAACTTTGCCACTGCTTGTTCTTGGAATGGAGGCCATACGGACAAGCAATATTGCCATCGGTGCTAATTCATGTGTCGATGCAACCGCTACTCGTGACCTGCGAATGATCTGTGATTTTTCAGCTTCATCCAGTCCACGAGGAACCTCCTGCACAATGACCAGATGTTCAGTTGTTTCACCGGAGACTGCAAATGCCGCACTCGGCAAATTGGCGAGTGATGGATTTGAAGAACGAATGGTTGCTTCAAGATCATGGGGGTAGAAGTTCTGGCCAGCAACAATAATCAATTCCTTGCACCGACCAGTGACGAACAGGCGCCCATCAAGGAGAAATCCTAAGTCACCTGTTCGCAAATAGCTCTCAGTTTCATTTGGGAAACAAAAGTGAAAGGTTGAGGAGGTGCTATCTACGTCATCCCAATAACCGATTGCATTACTCGCCGAACGGACAACAATTTCTCCGACTTGATGTTCAGCAAGTCTTTTGCCCGTGGACGTACATGCTATCGCCACCTCGGTATTCACTCCTGGCATGCCGCAGTGAATGAGCTCCTTAGAATGCGTGCCCGCGTTCGTCTCAACTGCTAGATTCTTTTGTAACTCAGACCGCTGGAAATGCTTTGCTAGTGTATTAGCACGCGTCTCTACAGAATCGCTTACCAGACCACAGTGATCACCACTCACCATTAAGGTTGATTCAGCAAGGCCATAGCAAGGATAGAATGCCGCCTCACGAAACCCTGCATTCTTGAAATGATCTGCAAAATGCGATAGTACTGTCGGGGAGATCGGCTCTGCGCCACAGGCAGCCAAACGGAGGCACCGGAGGTCTAACTTATCGGCTTCCTCTTGGCGTATTCGACTGGAAGCCCATTGGTAACCGAAACATGGTGCAACGGTAATGCTGGCGTTCGCTTTCTGTATCGACTCAAGCCAAAGCCCAGGACGTCGGAGAAAAGACGCCGGTGACATGAGTACAGCCTCACCGTCGTGCATTAAGGTGGACAGAATAACTCCCACCAGCCCCATGTCGTGATACGCGGGAAGCCAGCTGCAGACAATTCGCTCGCTAGCAGGAATGCTATCCAAACCGAATCCATGGCAAATTGTATTGAGGTTCGCAAGGAGATTTGGGGCCGTAATCATGACCCCTTTTGGTTGACTGGTTGATCCCGACGTGTACTGGAGGAAAAGCGGTGTTTTTTCAACTTCGCAGTGCTTGTCTTGCCTAGCTTCTTTTGCATGACTGTTCGCTTCTGAATCAAAAAGTTCAAGCTGCTGTGGTACGAATTCGCCCAAGGTGATTGCATCGCAGACTTCTGTCTGCAGGCCTTCATTGCCTCCCTCAATTTCTTCCCGCCCGTACCATGAGAGACGCCCACGGTCTGTATCGCTAAGGTTCTTTAGTGTTGCTGCAGTTGAAACTGCGACATTTGCAAGGCAATTTCTTGCGATTCCCTCATATCGTGAAAGTGGTCGACGAGCCTTGGGGTAATTTGCAGGAACAGGAACTCGTTTTGCAGCAATGCATCCTAAAAATCCAATGATAAAGTCTAGGCCGGGAGGGTATGGCAGCAGGATACGATCTCCGTAGTGACTGATCGATTGCAAGCCATTCGCGAACTTAAGTGAACGCAACAAGATTTCTCTGCCCGTAATTGACTCGTCTTGTTTTGCTTCATCAAGGAAATGAAATCGGATACGCTCAGGATCTGACAGGCAGCATGCCGTCAGATTTTCGAATATTGATCGCACCGTTGTACATTCCGTTTTGCTCACAGTTGGCTCCCCCTGGGTCGCCATTTGTGGCTTCGTGCACAATGATCAAAAAAGCCTTTCTCCACATAAATATTATGAGGGTATGGTTTGATTTCTAGATTCCTTCGGCCCCACAGGAAACGCTCAAAACTCTGTGTCCATTTTTCACACGTGCTGGTGATGCCATAATGTGGACTACCTGGAGTCCCGCTTTGCTGTCCATCGAAATCCTTTAACTGCGTAGGCTGACCGAAAAAATCTAATTTCATGCAGTACCCGTTATTAACAACTACCTGCCGAGTACGACCAAGTTGCCAGGTTGAGCGAAATGCCCACGCGCACTCGACCTGATAATAGTCCAGTTTGGTGTAACGAATTAGCTTCAGCAGATGCTGCAGGCAACTTTGATGTTCAAACATATCGCTAGAATCCAAGATGTGATGCAACATTGGCTGCTATGTGAGTCCGAGTATAATTCGCAGTTTGGAGGATGAAAGAACTTCTTGCGTTCTGTAAAAAAGGTGTTTCTTTGAATTCTGGTTAGCTCATGCAATTGATGCGAGGATATAAATCATGGCTTCGAACTAGTAGCATTCACCCTCGGGCTAGATCGTCTACCAAAGCTACTCATGCCGCCGTATTGACTGGCTCCGCCTCAAACATTCCATCTGAATAGGTTGTCGTCGCCCAAGGCACCCTCGGAGGGGAAGGTAAAAGATAATGGGTGAAGAACAAAGCTGAAGCCTACTCTGCAAAGCAGATGGAACTCAAAAGCTGAATTGAAAGCGGAATTACAGAGACGCTGCACCACGTACAGTTCGGATCATCTGGAAACCTTGTGGCTGAACCAACGTGTAATTACACTTCGGTGGAAGGTATTCTTCTTGGAGAATTCATGCAGAGAAGTTCAGGCTTTCTTGTGGAGGATACACATGGGCATAACACGCTTGTCGAAACGTTCTGCAGCATGCCCACAGGGTCAGTGAAATGACTCAAGTGCATGATGCTCTGATTAAACAATAGAAGAGAGTACGTGCGCTGGTGAATCAGCTTTCAGAAGCACAATTGAAAAGACGCTATTTCAGACAATTCCTTATAGGCGTTGTTGTGCTCGGATTCTTGTTGGTCCCGGCCATAATTCATTCTGGTGCCGCTCTGGGGACGCTTCGCAATTTACCGGCGTTGTGGCTACCTCGAGACATGGATACGCGTAAAGAGTTCTTCAAGTTTATCGAGCAATTTTCGGTCACCGACTTGGTCTTAGTAACGTGGCCTGGTGCGCGATTGAATGATCCTTCGATTGACGCTGCGATGGATTGGCTTGAACCGCTCTCAAAAGAGTCGTCAGAGCAATCGGTCGCCAGCAGGGGTGAAAAAAATTCAAAATACTATGAGGGAATTCTAAGCGGGCTTCCTGACAGGTACCCCTTTCAATGGGTGCGCAGCGGTGACCAACTTGTCGATCGATTGCGCGCCGTTCCGCTAAACTTGAATCAAATTCAAGCAGTAGATCGCCTGCAAGGATCCTTAATTGGTCAGGATTTGAAGCAGAGTTGTATTGTGATTTCACTAGATCTTTCTGTGTTGTATCACCACCGTACAATATTGCCGCGGTTGCGCGACGGTATTGCTAAGGCTGTTGGGTGTGCTCCGTCAGATGTTGCCATGGTCGGAGGGCCGGTTGACGGTGCCGCTATTGACGGGGCAGCTACGCGATCAATTACGCGATTCTCGCTCCCCTCTTCGGCCATTGCAGCCTTACTATGTTTGCTGTGCCTTCGGTCAGTGGCGCTTTCAGCAACGATCATTGCAATAGCCATGATCACTCAGGGCATGGCTCTTGCAGTATTTTATTACGCTGATTACGACCTAAATGCAGTCTTGATCATTCTTCCTGCATTTGTCTTTGTGCTTACAATTTCTGCCGGTGTCCACCTTTGCAATTACTTTCGTGAGAGCCTTCGGAAGATGCCTGAGGCGAGCCTTGTCTTAGTAGTCCAGTCAGCCATGGCACACGGGTACAAACCGTGCACATTGTCCGTTTTTACAACAGTTGTCGGGCTACTTTCTCTATTGCTGGTCAGGATAGAACCTGTGCGTTCGTTTGGCCTTGCCGCAGCAGGTTCGTTGCTGTTTGCGCTAGCAATGATGTTCTTAATGATGCCTGGTGCAATGCTGTTGTCGCGTGGGAAATTCTGGTTTTCAACTATTGGAAGTCACGATCAGAATCAATCCAGAGATCAAGGTTCCAGTCGTTCTGCCGAACATGCGCAAACATACCGAGACAAATTGCTCCGATTTCCTTTGCAATATCGACGGTTGGTATTCTTTTCCTTTGCCATCCTGTCCTTGTTGACCACCGTGGGATTAGGAAAACTCAAATCTTCTGTGAGAGTCACGGACATGTTCGCGGAACAGGACGACCTTAATCGTTCGTACCGCTGGTTCGAAACTCACCTGGGACCAACGATGACTGGGGAGCTGCTGGCCAACTTCCCAACAAACTCAGATCTGACAGCTCTGGAGAGGTACAAGATTGTGTATCAACTGCATTCGGAGCTATCCAAAGTCGATGGTATTGGGGGAGTCATCTCATGCGCAACCTTTATGCCCAGTTCACTTGACGGGCGAAGCGTGGCAACTGTTGCCAAACGTGCGGTAGCAAAGTCGATGATTGAGAAAAGTACCT
>Ga0315322_10002855_pt1 | contig 13409 bp, 14 predicted proteins | sample M110021515metaG_FD_203461 | JGI IMG/M metagenome (GOLD analysis project Ga0315322, IMG submission 203461) | Ammonia-oxidizing marine archaeal communities from Monterey Bay, California, United States - M1 100m 21515 | ecosystem: Environmental > Aquatic > Marine > Intertidal zone | place: USA... | reverse complement strand
CCAATGCTCAAGATGAACCTGAAATTGGACGTAAAAAAAGCCCGCTCTTTCGAACGGGCTTTTGAAATTCAATCGAGAAGCTACTTTTTACGTGCCTTGGTAAGGCCAGCTGCTTTCTTGATGTTATGTAAAGTAGGAACGGATACGCCGAACTTAGCAGCGACTGCATTACCCTTACCGCCAGCCTTCAATGCGTCTATGATTCCTTGACGCAATTCAGCTGTGATAAGCGTGCGCTTTGCGCGTCCAGTTGATCCCTTAGCAGCCTTCTTCGCTTTAGGTGCGGCCCTCTTAGCTTTTGGAGCTGCTTTTTTTACAGCCTTCTTCGCTTTAGGAGCTGCAGCTTTCTTACCTTTAGATGCCTTGGGAGCTTTCTTTGCTTTCGATGCCTTGCGGCCTCGTGGAGCAGAGCCGGTACCCATTGCTTGCAAAGCGACGATCAAATCAGCACGAGTGGCGAAACCAGCTTCCTTGTGAAGATTTGCAATCTTTTGCAATTCTTCGGCGGCTGCCTTCTTTTCCAACGCTGCAAGTTTATTCTTAGTAGCTACTATTTCTTTTTGTATTTTTGAAGTCATGAGGGAATTACAAAAGTCCGTTTTTCTCTAAATACAACTTCTTTTTGATAGATTTTCTATAAAAAGATACTATTTCACGCACTACATTACCTACATCTCCGTACATTAACCCTCGGCATACCGTGAGTTCCGTGATTTCGGTTAATATACTGGAATCCTCAGACGGGCTGACATTAAAAGCAGTTCCTCCGTAATCACTAGCTCGAATCGCCTTTTTTAGAACGTGTAAACACAGGTGAAAATGGTTCGACCGAGTATCGCTCGAAGCCATATTTCTATATCGTCATCGATGCATATCCACCATCTACAACCAACTCTTCACCAGTGATAAATGATCCTGCATTATGGGATGCCAAAAGCAAAGTTGCTCCAATTAACTCTTCGGCGTTTCCAAAACGATTCATAGGCGTATGTCGCATAATGCCCTCAATACGCTCCGCATTCAAGACTTTGCGGTTTTGTTCAGCTGGGAAAAACCCGGGCACAATCGTATTGACCCGCACGTTATGCACTGCCCATTCGCGTGCCAAATTCTTACTGAGATTATGCACTGCCGCCTTCGTCAATGAATACGTAAACACTCGCGAAAGAGGAATCAATCCAGACATAGAACCCACATTGATAATAGATCCTCCATCCGCTTGCTCAATCATATGTTTTCCGAAAACCTGACTCGATGCGAAAACCGAGCGAATGTTCAGGTCTAGAATCGATTGAAACTCTTCATCCGATATATCGAAAAACGGAGTCGCGGAATTACCCCCTGCACCATTAACCAGTATATCGACTTTTCCGCTTCGCTCCAAAACCGTGTTCTTAACGGATTCGATCGAATCGCGATTCGTCGCCTCCATCGGCAGAAAACTAGCGGAACCGCCTAACGATTCAATCTGTTCGATACGAGCAGTCGCCTTTTCAATGCTTCTTCCGAGTAAATAAACCTCGGCTCCCGCTCCCGCTAAACCTTCGGCCATTGCGCCGCACAACACTCCCGTACCGCCACTAACGACAGCAACCTGCCCTTTTAGGCTAAACAATTTTTCAATATAAGATGCCATAGTCGTTTTCCTATTCTTAGACGTTAATCGATTTTAAGGTATCCATTGACCAAGCTGGAAGACCACATTCTTTGGATAGCTCGCCAAACGCCTCGACTTCCGCTTGCGAGAACATCAAGCCGCCATGCTCTTCAGTGAGTTTCGCCGTGTCTGCTTCCATTTGCCCAGGCAATAGACACCCTTCGTTTCCATGTCCGAGGATATCTTCGATAACCGCCTTTACATTAGCAGCCTGATTACGTTCTTTTGCAAACGCTCCACTGGAAATAGCATCGGGGTGGATCACTTGAAAAAAGAAACAAGGAGTGCGTTTTTCCCCATCTTTTTCGGTCCACCGACTTCTAATAGTCGGCAAAGATCCGCCAATTAATCCGGCAACCAATTCATTCACCAACGATAACCCGTACCCTTTGTGAGCGCCAAACGGAAGCAGTGAAGAAGCTTTGAACGGATCTTGCGTAACATTGCCTTCCGCATCCACCGCGGCTTCCGGCGGCAAGGTCATGCCTTCCCGTTTGAACTGCTCCACACGCCCCATCGCAATAACTGAAGTCGCCCAATCGACCACAATAGGATAGCCAATTGCATCCGTAGTAGGGAATCCCCACGAGTGAGGGTTTGTTCCCAAAGTAGGAAACTTTCCCTTAAACGGTACCACTTCCGCCAACGCGGCAGTACAATTGGTGTAGGCAATATATCCGCGACGAGCTGCTTCGATCATATATCCGCCTCCCCACAAATAATGAAAAGCATTATCGACCGCGACAATACCTACTCCATGGGTATCGGCCATTTGTATACATTTCTCAAGAGCTCGATAAGCGGTCGACTGACCAAGTTTTTTCTGAGCATCCCAGATTTTAACCGCAGAGAACCGAGATTCCTTCTCGATGATCTCCGCTCCCGGAACGCAACCTTGCGAGCCGCTTCCAAATGCCTCGTCTAAATGGAGCGCTTTGATGGCATTGTGCGTTCGAATGCCATGCCTGGCTGCCTCCGCCGATAGGCGAGCCGCGTCATTCGACTCCTCGGCCGTAAAGCCACGCTTAAAGTACGCCGCGGCGACGAGTTCATTATGATCCTGTATAGGTACAATAAAAAAATTTGTAGACATCGTTCTTTTAGAATTTGTTTGCCTGAGCCAAAGGAGATTCGCCGTTTAAGTAGCGAAGCAGATTTTCAGTCGCCATCGTCGCTTGACGAATAACCGACTCGTGAGTACGCGATCCAATGTGACTCGTAATGACCGTATTCGGGGCGCTGAGCAATGGATGATCTACCGGCGGTGGCTCTACATCAAGCACATCCGCTCCGTAGCCGCCGATCTTTCCCGAATGCAAAGCTTCGTTCATATCATCGGTGATTACCAATTCTCCTCGAGCGCAATTAAGGACAATCGCCCCGTCGCGCATTTCCGCAATCTTATCTTTATTGATTATCCCGCGCGTTTCATCCGATAGAAAGCAGTGAAGCGACACTACATCGGAGTTCACCAAAACGTCATCCATCGATTCGCATCGAGCAACGCCATGCTCTTCGGCAAACGCCTCGTCCCAATAAATATCATACGCTATCACCTTCATTCCGAATGCGTTTGCTCGAATAGCGACTTCCTTGCCGATGCGTCCCAGGCCGACAATCCCGATCGTCTGACCCATTATTTCGTGCCCCGTCAGCCTGCACCATTCTCCATTCCGAGCAGCTGCTGCAGTCGTCACAATATGCTTCGTAATGCCAATCAAAAGTCCAAACGTATGCTCCGCGACCGTCGTGTGATTAACCCCTGGCGTAAAGAGTACAGGAATTTTATGGCTCGTAGCATATTCGACATCAATTTTATCCAAGCCGATCCCGTACTTGCTGATTACTTTTAGACGTGGTAACGATTTATCGATTACCGCTTGTGTAATTCCATCGTCCCCGCAGAGAAAACCATCGAATTCGCCTGCAAGCTCTAGCATGCGTTCCTCCTTCAAAGGTCCACGCTCGCGGACAATTTCCCAGCCATGCGTGGCCAGGAGATCATGATGCGGACCCGGAGTGTCCTGATAACTCGTCGTTGTAAGTAGTATTCTCATAATAAACATCAGTCTAAAATACGCTATTTCGGAGCCGGCCCGACGGACTCCCCGTCGATCACCATTGGCTGAACTTTCAATTGACGATTAGTTCCAGTTCCCTTCATGCCGCCTAGCAGTAATCCCACTGCCTCTGTCGTCGTATAGTTAATACACTGATCGATACTAGCCAATGTAGGATGCAAATGCGAAGATACATCTAAATTATCGAAGCCCATGACCGAAACGTCATTCGGGATTGAAATTCCATTCTCCTGCAAACAGCCCATGACCCCGATTGCAACCTGATCGTTAATCGCTAGTATCGCAGTGCAATCGAGCTTATCCTCAATAAAGCGAGACGCCAGGCGCCTACCTCCTTCGTAATTCATGCCATCGAACAAATCATCGGAAACCGCCACAACGTCAGTCCCCCATTTCAGTCCCAATTTTTTGGAGGCGCTCTTCAAGGCTCTCACTCGCTCGGTCCCGTAAATAATATCATCGCGAATACCAAATAGGGCAATTTTCCGATGTCCCAATTCGAAAAGTTTCTCGATCGAAAGAGTCATCGCATATTCTCTATCGAGATTAATCTGCGGCAAATTCACTTTCGAAACCGGATCGATTGCCACAATAGCCAATGGCGAATTTTTGCAAAGCCCTTCGACAAAGCCCAGGTTTTCATCATGAGGTCCGCCAACGAAAATGATGCCTTCGACTTTGAGCGATTGAAAATGACGGATAACCTGGCGCTCCGCTTCCGCGTCTTTCTCGATCAACTCGATAATCGCGCGGTATCGCTTTCCCCATAACGTTTTTTGCAAAGCAATCAGCTTTTTGGAAAAAACCGGCGTTCCAAAGGTTTGAAAGCAAACCCCAACAACACCTGTCTTACCGCCGCGCAAACCGCGAGCAAGTGCGTTCGGGCTAAAGCCTAATTGATTCATCGCCTCCTTTACTCGATCCACAGTCTCGGCCTTAACTCCGGGATGACCATTCAAGGCGCGCGAGACAGTCCACCGAGACAGGCCCAAGTATTGGGCCAATGCCAGTGTTGTATTCACCTTCTGAGACTGCTTCAAAACACTCATTCCGCGCTTTTCACACACGTGTTTGGAAAATGCAATATCTAAATATTTTGGCGACCCAAAACGTGTTCTCTACCCGGCTTGAACATCAATAACGGAAGGCAACCAATCGATTGCTCCACCCCCCATATTTTCTTGATCAAAACCCAAATCATTAAACTGTCGGTAGGTTAGGCTTCCAATGATACCGAGCAGAGCAAAATCCGCATACACGGGAGTTTAGCCAAACAAATAATCGGACGTTTTGAGCATAGGCTCGAATCGGACCAATAATCGATCGGCTTCGTGCCGCAACCCAACAACCTATGCTCGCCATCGATCGACACATCCTATCCCAAATCGACGCGCTATATGGCGTATCGTACGAACACGATTCACAATGTCATCGATCGTCTCCACATAATGGGGATCGACTAACTTGAACGTAGCTAATTCCAATTCATTTTCGATGAATTCGATCAAAATCTCATGCAAACCCAGCGTCTCATCCGGGAAAAGCCTCCCGCCGCTGAATGTCCTATCCACGTAACGCGCAATATCGATGCTAACTGAATCCGATTACATAACGACTTCGCCTTCATGAACCGGCACCTGGTAACAAGTCCCATTCGTCAATCGAATCACCACCGCTCGATCCCAGTTGGGCGCTAATTTGCTTTTATACGGCACCCTTAATGCAACCAAAGCCTGAGCAATAAGTAAGCGTAAGGCCTGTGTTCCATTTCGTAAAGTTCAACGCTTATAATATGAGAAAAAACTATGATTAAACGGAAATTCACAGCAGAATCAATAGATGCCGCGAATCAAAGCCTCAATCTCTGAATCATAGAGAGCTTTTAGATCTCCATGCAGCGAATCGTTCAGGCTCGGCAGATCGGAAACGCCTGCATTTCCCCTAGCCTGCTCAATTCGCGTCGCGCCAGGTATAACAGTCGTAACCGCATCGAAATCCAAGATCCAACGCAGTGCCATTTTCGCCAAACCGGTTCGGGCAGGAGTCATCGAACCCAGGCGATCCGCCAGCTCAACAGCTTTCTCAAACGGAACGCCTGCAAACGTTTCGCCCACATTAAACATCTCTCCGTCCTTATTATAGTTACGATGATCGTTTTCGCCGAAAATCGTTTTCGCTTCAAACTTTCCAGACAGGACTCCACTTGCCAAAGGCACGCGAGCAATGATGCCGATCTGCTTACGTTGCGCTTTATCGAAAAGCGCGTCGATCGGCTTCTGTCGAAATATATTGAAAATGATTTGAAGCGAATAAAGCCCAGAACAGTTTTCCAAAAGCATATCAGCCTCAGCGACAGATTCTACACTGGCTCCGAATTGAAGGATTTTTCCGGCTTCAACAAGCCGCCCAAGCCATTCGTAAATCTCCCCTGAGCGCATCACCTCAAGCGGTACGCAGTGCGTCTGGACCAAATCCAGAACCTCCACATTCAATCGATTGAGCGAATCCTCAATCCGGCTCCGAATCGCCTCCTCCGTATAACCATCTGGATACACTTCGCCACGTCCGACTTTCGTCGCTACGAACGGCGCGTCACCTCCGATCAATTTCAGGAACTGCCCGACGATACGTTCGCTACGACCTCCTCCATAAACATCCGCCGTATCGAAAAACGTCACGCCCGAATCATACGAAGCCCTAAGTATAGCCAAGGCCGTTTCATCATCCACGTGCCCCCAATCTCCGCCAAGCTGCCAGCAACCCAGGCCAACTTCAGAAACACTAGCACCATCCTTTGCAAACGCTCGATACTTCATAACGTCCACCTTCTAATCGCTATGTCCTAAAGGAAAGCCTTATCTGTTCTCTCTACAACTCGAAAGTAGTCATTAAGAACCGCCCATCGTCGAACAGGAGGTCGACAGCGATCCTCGCAAATTCGCACTTGCCGTTTCCAGTCTTGGCGACACCCAGACAGCCGAACCCTCTATCTATTACCATGCATGCAGCGACAAAGAAGGTTGGTGCCGAGCCGTCGCCCTAAAATCCGCCCGAACCAGCCAGGCCGCTACCACCTAGGAGAAAGCCCTGACAGAGGATAGCGACGACCCGGTATTCCGATTTCAATTGCAGCCATTGGCCCACCACGTCCGTATCTACAGGAGAGACCAAACCTTCTATGAAACCGAAATCCATTCGAATCTACATTAAGCCCTTTTGCGGCTGGTGCCACGAAGCCATCGACTGGCTCAACGCTCATGGCTTTAAATACACCAAGCTGGACGTCACATCCGATCGTGCGGCAGCCTTGGAAATGAAAAACCTCACAGGCCAGACCAAAGCTCCCAGCATTGACATAGATGGACATATTCTACCCGATTTCGAAACGCGAGAACTCGAACGATTTCTCAAGAAATTGGGGATCGAGTACTAGGTTCCTATGAAAACTCACCAAACTCCCAGGACTCTAACGCCTTGCAACTAAGCAGATGAGGACGGTTCGCGCTTGTTCCCGCCATAAAGATTCCTATTCTTGCCCTCTATGCCTGAGGAAATCGACCAAATACACTCCCTCGTCGAAAGCTTAACAAACAAGCTCATCGATTATTCGCCTCAATTGATCGCAGCATCGATCATTATGATAATCGGATTTATTTTCGGCTCGTCGATTTCAAAGCTAATACTACGTGTTTGTGCCATGCGTGAGATTGACGTTACCCTTTCCCACTTGTTCGCAAGTTCGATCAAGCTATTCGTTCTCTTAATATTCCTCTTAATCGCAATTCGAAAAATCGGGATAGATATCAGCCCGATCATAGCTATAGTCGGAGCTGGCGCCCTTGGTTTAACCTTGGCGATACAAGGCCCTATTTCCAACTATGGATCCGGTATCGCAATTATTCTTACGCGCCCATTCAAGATGCATGATACTTTAACCATCCATGGCCGAACCGGAATTGTTTCCGTCATAAGCCTCGGCTACACGTGCCTCGAGACGGAAGACGGACAGGAGATCACAATACCGAATAAGAAGATCCTAGGGGAACTTCTAACCAATTCCTTCACCAATCTGGTAGTTGAAGGGGTTGTCGGGTTCGACTACAACGCAGATCCAGAATCGGCGATATCCTGCGTAAAACAAGTGATAACCCATACGGCTGGAATCGAAGCCTTCGGCCACTCTTCCATCAATATCGCTTATCGTTATTGGATAAAAACCAGCGACTATTACCCCATTCAATACGCTGCAAATCTAGCAGTCTTCAAGGCTTTGGAAAACGCCGGTATCACGATCCCATTCCCCCAACGCGACGTCCATATCGTATCGCAGCAAAACACAAACAGCGATCTAAGCGAACAATCCTAACGAAAAAAGGGAATAAACAGCAGTCCTTGATAATCTTACTAAAGCACCGCTGTCCGCCCCAAAACCGTCAACTAAATCTTCTATGCGTATTCTTAAGAAAAAATCCTGGGAGCTCCCAGAATCTGCCGTAACTTCCGAACAAGACTTCATCAATCGCCGCCGCTTTCTAAAAGCCGTTGGCCTCGGTTCCGGAGCCCTGCTCGGACAGTCGATCGCGCACGCCGCAACCAGTGGGTTCCCCTCGCCTCTCAACAGCGCCTACAAACTCGAGGATCTCGAGCCCACTCCCTACGATCTCATAAAGGGTTATAATAATTTCTACGAATTCACTACAGACAAAGGCGACGTTCAAAAACTCGCCAATCAAGGCTGGCAGTCAGAGCCCTGGGAAATAGAGATCGGCGGACTGGTCGACAAACCCATGAAGCTCGACGTCAACGATTGCATCTCGAAAGTGGGCGGAATCGAACAACGAGTTTACCGTATGCGCTGCGTCGAAGCCTGGTCGATGGTCATCCCCTGGGACGGTTTCCAATTGAGTAAGCTTATAGACCTAGTCCAACCGAATGCCAAAGCGAAATACGTAAAATTCACTTCTTTCTACGACCCCAAATCCGCCCCTGGCCAGAAGAGTGGATCGATCGATTGGCCCTACGTCGAAGGCCTTACAATCGCAGAAGCCCGAAACGAGCTCACATTGTTGGCAACTGGAATTTACGGAAAACCGATCCCTAATCAAAATGGAGCTCCGATTCGATTGGTCGTCCCCTGGAAATATGGATTCAAAGGTATCAAATCGATTTCGAAAATAGAGTTCGTCAGCAAGCCCCCCCTCAATACGTGGAAAGCCCTACAATCTCGCGAATACGGATTCTATGCTAACGTCAATCCGGAGGTCGATCACCCCCGTTGGTCGCAAGCGAGCGAACGCGTTATTGGTTCAGGATTCTTCAGCAGTCGCAAGGATACGCTAATGTTCAACGGATATGCCGAACAGGTCGCTTCGCTTTACGAAGGCCTGGATCTTAGACGCAACTTTTAGGTAGAGACTCAACTCGCAAAACGATGAACGAAATCGCACGGTTTCTCAAAAAAAGTTGGGTCCTCTATATCCTTCTTTTAACGCCGGTATTCTACCTTTTCATACCGCAATCACGATCGGATACGGAATATTTGGCGGACCCGGCGAAATACCTGCTAGAATACGTTGGCCTATCGGCCACTATCCTTTTTGTCATTGTGTTGATGATAACTCCGCTAAGGAAAATCTTTCCAAAGTCGCCAATTATCAAAGCATTCGCCTTTAATCGCCGTCAAATTGGCGTCAGCGTATTCATATACGCATTACTCCATCTATTGATCTATTTCGCTTACACTGGAAGTTGGTCAGGATTCGTTAAAGACTGGGAAAAGCTCTTCATCTTGTCCGGAATAGTAGCCCTGGTCCTTCTTCTCGTTCTGGCCACCACAAGCAACAACCGATCAGTCCGAATCCTTGGTGGGAAACGCTGGAAGCGCATTCACCGATTAGCTTACGCGATCATGTTCCTCTTGATCTACCATCAAGCGACTCAGGAAAAGACGGGCTACCGCGAAACCGCCAAAATATTCGCTCCACTCCTCCTCCTCCAAGCTTGCCGCATTGGTCTCCACGCCAAATACACATTCGATCAACGCTCGAAAGAGTAGCGACAATCAACGATGCAAGGCACGCAAAGATGCATTGTATTTGACTCTACAATTATCATAATTTCGAACAATGCCTCACCCCAGATCAATTAACCCAAATCAACCTATATTATGGATCGAAAAAACGCTGAAGATTTTCCCCAAGAGCTACTAGACATTTACGACGAATACGTGCACGGCATCATCGACCGGCGCATTTTCTTCAGTAAGTCCGCAAAATTCGCTGTCGCTGGCGTCACTGTAGCCGCATTGGTCGATTCCCTCAGTCCCCACTACGCTTGGGCTGAACAAGTATCCATAACCGACTCACGGTTAAAAACCGAATACGCATCCTACGACTCTCCGAAAGGTCACGGAAAAATGCGCGGATATCTTGCTCGACCCGCAAACGCTCAAAGCAAGCTCCCTGGAATTATTGTCGTCCACGAAAATCGCGGTCTCAATCCATACGTCGAAGATGTGGCTCGTCGTGCTGCAGTCGCTGGATTCGTTGCATTCGCGCCCGATGCTCTTACTCCGCTAGGCGGCTACCCTGGAAACGATGACGAAGGCCGGACCATGCAGCGCAAATTGGATGGCGCAAAAATCGTCGAGGACTTCGTCGCCGCAACGCATTTTCTTCACAAACACGACACCTGTAATCAATCAATTGGCGTAGTCGGTTTTTGCTTCGGTGGCGGAATGTCCAATACGCTAGCCGTCCGGCTTCCAAACATCATAAAAGCCTCGGCTCCATTCTACGGCGGACAACCATCTGCGGAAGACACCGAAAAGATCAAAGCTTCAATGCTGCTGCACTACGCAGAACTCGACAAGCGCGTCAATGCAGGTTGGCCAGATTACGAGACTGCGTTAAAAGCGAATGGAATAGACTACACGGCTCACATATACCCCAAGACCAATCACGGATTCCACAACGACACGACTCCTCGCTACGACGAGGCCGCTGCAAAGCTTGCCGAAAACCGCACAATCGCGTTCTTCAAAGACAAGCTCTAGCTCATTCTCCTACCAAGTCCAAATACACTTCGCTAAACGGCACCCAAGTATCGCTATTCAAACCAGGTTCGTTGCTGCGAACGATATTCAGCGTTACCTGCAGTTGTTTTAAAGCCGTATCGAAACGGCTCTTCGTGCAACCATACAGTTCCACCGATTCCCTTCGGAACTCGCCTGTTACGTTTGGATTGAGGCGAATCATCTCATACACATGCTGTGCCAACTCCGAGCAATCGGAGATTGGCTTGCGAGCTACGGCATAGTGCGTTTCCCGCAAATACTGTATCGTCATCAAGGCAGCATGACCACCTGGTATTTTCCCATAGTAAACATCCTCTGGATACGTTTCAGGCAATTCATTTTTCCAGGCCCAAATAGCTTCGACCTTCGCCCCCCACTTCGTTTGTCCTCCTGAACCCTCAGGGAGATCAACCGCGTCCCAAAGCGATGGAATTCCCTTCGCTTTTTCGCTAAAAATCGTGCATATGCCAGCAGATTCGACGAACTCGAAAGCCTCCTCCAATGTCTTTACGTCCGCCATGTCCAATCCATTCCATAAAAATCTAAGCTAGCCAAGCTTTCACCAACACGCCAGTCTCATTAACTTATGTCTCAATCCTCAAAATCGATTCTCATCACCGGAGGCGCCGGTAACATCGCTTGCCTACTGGCAAAACGGCTGATCCAAGATGGGCACACAATCATCTGCACGGATATCATCGAACCGCGTCCTTCCGCACGTTTGCCTAATGTTCATTACGAAACAGCTGACATTTGCCACGAAACCCATCTGGAAACCCTTTTGGTAAAGCGACGCCCTGACATCGTTTTTCACCTAGCATCCCTCCTCTCGGGTAGCTCCGAGATCGATCGCCGAAAGGCTTTTCAAATAAACGCCATCGCAAGCTTCAATCTTCTCGAGCTCTCGCTGAAACTCAATCCAACCTCAACGATTGTATTTCCCGGCACAGGAGCGTCTTACGGAGCCAATGTTCCTTCCGAGCTACCCGAAATCTACGAGCAGTGGCCCGAAAACATTTATGGAGCTACCAAGGTCGCCGTCGAACGCCTTGGAGTTTACTATAAACTCAAACATGAACTCGATTTTCGCTGCCTAAGGCCTCCACTGGTGCTTTCGCCGTTTGCGCCGCAAAGCGCTCTAACCGCCTACGCTTCGCACGCCTACGTCGCCGCTTTCAAAGAAGATTCGTTCACCTTTCCCGTTTCCCCTGAAATCGGCATGTCGACTATTTACATCCAGGACCTCGTCGAAGGGTTCGTTCGATTAGCGTACGCCGAAAAAGACGCGCTCAATCACCACGCCTATAATCTTCATGCTTTTTGCCCAAGCGCTCAAGAGGTCGCCGATTCGATAGTGCGTTTTCGTCCAAATTTCCAATACACTTTCGAGCCCAACGAGACAGTCGAATCGATGCTCCGCCCAGCTCCCAATCGATTTCAAGATGACAATGCCCGAAGTGACTGGGGATGGAATCCCGTTTACGAGCTCGACGACTGCACTCGGGACATTTTCAAACTCTTGAAAGACGGCTGACCCTATCCGGCAGGATTAGCCTGTCGGCATTCAAGGTTTTAGAACGCGCACTCTGTGATTCTCGCTATCGTCGATAAAAAGCGATCCATCCGTATCCAGAAAAACTCCATGGGGTCGAGCCAGCCCGCATTTTAATGGATCCCCATCAGGACCATCTGCCCGTTCTCCAGTTCCAGCAATCAAACGCAATTTTCCGGTCTTCGCTTCAATCATTCGAATCGAATGGTTTTCCGTATCTGCCAAATATGCATCGCCGTTCCGCGCCAAAGCGATTCCCTTAGGCCCCCATAAAGTTGCGAGCTTAGCCGGTCCATCATTTCCCTCGAAACCTTTTTGACCTGTTCCCGCAACATGATGAATCGAACCCTTTTGCATATCCAACCTGAAAACCTGATTTGCATTTCTCAAAACAAGCCAAAGGTCGCCATTCATATCGAAGTCAATTGAACGTGGACCATTGAGCGAAACTTCGGAAAATTGCTCGCCATCAGCTGTTGCGTTAGTCCTGCCGTCTCCTGAAAGCGTATCGATCAATCCGGTCGACAAATCCACTACGCGAACCCGATTGTTTCCGACATCCGCGATATACAGCAATCCATCAGGACCAAATTGTATACTGTGCGGCTTATTCAATTGAGCCTCGCTGGCGATTCCACCATCTCCGAAAAATCCCGGTTCTCCTGTCCCCGCAATCGTTGAGATTAAACCCAGCTTGAGATCAACCTTACGTATGGCGTGATTAGCCATATCCGCGACATATAAATTACCTACGCCATCGAAACGAATTTCATGAGGTTTATTCAAAGACGCCTTCAACATCGGACCGCCATCTCCACCGTATCCAGCTATTCCTTTGCCCACGACAGTGACTACATTACCTTCCCCATCGATTCGCCTAATCGTGTGCCCACCGTATTCGCAAAACCACAACGCTCCATCAGGCCCCTGGTAACCCCAAAAGGATTGTTCGTATCGGCTCGCAATGAGTGGCCATCCTTAGTCTCTTCTCGCCCGGATCCTACTATCGTTTCAATAGACGCGGTCCATCCGGATAGGCTGATT
>Ga0315322_10002854_pt1 | contig 13411 bp, 8 predicted proteins | sample M110021515metaG_FD_203461 | JGI IMG/M metagenome (GOLD analysis project Ga0315322, IMG submission 203461) | Ammonia-oxidizing marine archaeal communities from Monterey Bay, California, United States - M1 100m 21515 | ecosystem: Environmental > Aquatic > Marine > Intertidal zone | place: USA... | reverse complement strand
TCTCTTTGGACAGCTCGGTCTCCATTCCGCCAGCAACAAGTAGAACCTCCTTGGAGAAACGAAGTGCCTCATGGAGATGATTTCCGCGCACGAACAACTCAATCTCGATGTGCCGAAACGCCTCGTGCCTCATCACTAACATGGACGAGGATTGATCCACGACTCGCCAGTTGCGAGCCACAAATAACGAAAGCGCACTTCTAAAAATTAGCCGAGCCAAACTCCGAATCCCGGCCCAACGTACCAGGAAAAGGATCAGGAGGTGGAGCCCATAGTCCATCACCACTAGCCAATAAGCCCTGTAGAGACTCGCATGCCAAGAGCGCGCTGCTTGCGTCTCCCGGCGATGCTGAACCAAGTAGGACCAACGCCAGGGGATCAGAAAGAACTGCTGAAGCGGATAGGATTCCTGGGCCTCAAGGACATCGGAAAGAACCGGGTACTCCCTGAAGTGCTCCTGCACCATGTACTGCCCACGACAACGGATCCTCACCGACAAAATAATCCCGAGGGAGCCAAGCGAACAGCGCGCCGCTTCTAGAGGCACTGCATCACTCACATCTTCAATGACCGCCTTTCCAAGGGACGTGTCGTAGCGCGCCAGGCGGACCCCAACCACATAGTGCGACAGGCTGTTACGCCCCGAACCGTGAGTGCCCGTCGAGATCGCTCCCGCGATCGTCTGCACCGTGATCAGGCCCAGGGAAGGCAGAGTCGCCCCCTCGCGGCCTAACTCCTTCTGGATGCGGCTAATCTGGCAGCCAGCACCGACTGTCGCCACGAGCTGGTCGCCATCGGAACCGAGCTCGACTTTATTAAGCAGTCGCAGATCAAGAAGCACGCCGTCCGCCAGAACTGCATCACTCCAGCTGTGCAACCGGCCGACAGCGCGTATCTGCTGACCGCGGTGCTGATCGAGGATACGAAGCACCTCGGCCTCGTCAGCCGGAATGTAGGCGGCCGATGGCTGGAGAGTTAGGTTCCGACCGAAGTTCTTGCGTTCCACGAGAAGCATGATACTGATCGCGTTGGGCTGCCTCTAGCGGTACCCCAAAAGTCCACCACTCCCAAGCTAGGTTGATGGCGAAGTTGGGGCCAAAGAGCCTGACTTATAACGTCAGCAAGAGAGCGGCGGGATTGCTTACGACGCTCTCTGAAAAGCTCAGCAGTTCGATGGTCAGATAGGCGTGGTGAACCGTCATTCCCACCAATGTCGGTGCTAGCAAAGGGGGCAGGGTCAAGCTCGCACTCCCCCTGCCGAGTCCGTCCAATAACGCGTAGGTCGAGTTGAAGGGGCCTGCGTTCACACTCTGTATGCAAAAGGCCATGTACCAATCGTAGTTGAGCGGCAATGTCAATGAACCAATGGGCGTCCCAGGGACAGTCCCGCTAAGGGAACCCAACAAAAGGTAAAGTTCGCCGGCATGCCCTACCCCCGCGTCAAGTTCAAAATTCTGTACGCCACCTGTGGACAGGGAGATCGAAGCGGGGGTCGCCTTCAACTCCTGACATTCATCCAAGATGCCATCACCGTTGAGATCCGTTGAAACGCCGTGAAAGACGTCCACCCCATCATCGATCCCATTTGCGTTGCAATCGGTTATCGGCAAACTCAAGCAACCGGCCGCGACAACGGGGATCGATAATCCAACGGGATCAGAGATCACACAACTCGACAGGCATACATCCTGTGGGTTGCCAGTAAAGGGCAAGTGTGTAAGAAGAACGGGGACGCCACCAGAGGGGGGAATCGTATTGAGCACAAACGAGAAGCCAAGAACGATCCCCGCTACACCCTCTACGTAGAAGTTCGCAGTGCCCGCCGTGCCACCAAAACCAAAGCCGGTCATGTTGATCGGCACCCCTGAGAGATCCTTCACATTAAACTGAAATCCAGCAACCGGCACATCATTCGTCATGTAGATGTCCATCGTCCCAGCGGATACATCGACATTGCCAACAGACAACTCAACCTGCGCTACCGAAACGGGCGCAATGATCAGGAAGGCAAACGGGAGCCAAAAGAAAATCTGCTTCATAGGATTCACTGGGAAGGGGCGAATATTTGGGCGAACTAAAAAGCTAACACGCTTTCACAAAATGGGCTCAGTTCTTTCCATGTAGCAAGCCTCAAACCGGCGCCTACCCCCCAGCAAGTCCCCAGCAAGGCCCTGTCCCCTTGGCCCTAATCTATACTTCCCAGTTGGACTGACACGCCAGTCCATGCACCCTTGTTTGTGGATTAGCTTCAGAAGCAAATGCTATCCTTCGTCGTCATGACTACCGACCTACTCTCCAAGGAGACCTATTCCGATCCGCTCATCTTCGAGCGAGAGAAGGAGCGTATCTTCTACCGGACCTGGCAGCTTGCCGCCCATGTGAGCCAACTTCAGAATAGCGGGGACTATGTCTGCCTAGAGATCTCTGGCCAGAGCGTTTTTGTGATTTGCGGTGAGGACCAAAACTTGCGCGCCTTCTACAACGTCTGCCAGCACCGCGCCCATGGCCTGCTATCAGGAGCGGGCAACACCAAGTCCACGATCGTCTGCGGCTACCACGCATGGGCCTATGGCTGTGACGGCAGCCTGAAGTCCGCGCGCCACTGCAGTGGGAAGCCCGACTTTCAGGAGCGAGACTTTGACTTGGAGCCGGTTCGATTGGAAGTGGGGCTTGGCTTTGTCTTCGTGAACTTGGATCGCGCGGCCAAATCCCTCATGGAGACGGCCGGCGACATGTTTGAGGACATCCGTAAACATGTTTCTCATTGGGATTCAGTAGAAGTTTCTGAGCAGTATGAGAGCTCGGGTCCCGACCTAGCGGCCAACTGGAAGGTGCTCGCGGAGAACTGCTTGGAGTGCTATCACTGTGGTCCGTCCCACAAGGCCTTCTGCGACATGATGGACATGGACAGCTATGAATGCAGCGTCCACGACGGTTGGCTACGCAGCTACGGGGAGCTTGGAAAGGCACAGAACGCCGCCTACCCGGTCGGTCCGGATGAGCCCTCCCAGAAGGCGATCTATTGGCATCTCTGGCCAAATACCGAGCTGATCATTTATCCCGGGGAAGCAGCCTTGACCACGTTCCGCTTTTACCCCAAGGGGCCAGGGAAGACAGGGACCACAAGCTTGATGCTCCTGCAACCGGGGGACTCGATTGCGAAGGAGCGTCTAGACTATCGATGGAACGTACTATGGCCCGAGGACGAGAGCATCTGCCACTCGGTCCACCACGGACTACAGTCAAGGGGCTACCGCGGTGGCCGTCTTGTGGAGAATGAGGACCGACATGCCGTGAGTGAACACGGTGTACGCGCATTCCAGAGCTTCTATCGCAAATGGATGGACTAGACTGCCTCTATCGGCTGCATGGCTGAGCATCTTCCCGCGGCTGTAACAGGCTCGAATTGTTTATAGGCGCACCACCTCTAAGAAACCGACTCTCTGTGGTTGTCGCCTACTTTGTCGGCCCGATGAGCTCGACTGGGTTTCCATCGGGATCGCCCACGAGGGGCGAGCGCAGGGCCCATCGCGTCCTCTCCAAGGGCGACTGGGCCATTCGCCAAAGTCACCACACCGGTAGACCGCCTGTAACCCGCCCCTAGTAACCCGCCGCTTTGTCAACGACGTTCAGCAGCGGCCTGCCCTCAGCGAAACGGTGAAGATTCTCCCTAAAAAGAACGTCGCGACGGGTGCCCGTAAGTTCCGCCATACCAGCGGTGTGCGGAGTGATTACAACATCACTACGCAACCAGAGCGGGCTCGAGCTTGGAAGAGGTTCGGGGTCTGTCACATCCAGAGCAGCACCTGCAACATGGCCGCTCTCAAGCGCAGCTAGCAGAGCGTCCGTGTCCACGATTGCACCTCGGGCAATATTAACCAAGATGGAGCCCGGCTTCATTTTGGCGATTAGAGCAGCGTCAAACATGCCGCGTGTCTCGCCAGTCAAAGGCAAGCAGATTACGACAGTGTCGGCCATGGGCAAGAAGCGCTCGAGTGCATCAGCAGTCCCAAGTTCGCTAACAAAACTCGGGGTCTTGCGTGCAGTGCGAACGGTTGCCAGCACGCGCATATCGAACCCATGAGCGCGGCGCGCAACCTCGGTCCCAATACCCCCCATGCCAACGACAAGCAGCGTCGAACCCGCTAGGGCGCGCTGCCCGCTACCTGCGCTACGATCCCAGTTTCCATTTTGCTGCGCAACGTGATAGGCGGGCAGGTCGCGGCTAAGCGAAAGGAGAGTCGCCATGACGTGCTCGGCGATAACTGGCCCATGAATCCCCTTCATGTTTGTAAGGACAACCCGGTCGTTGTCGACCAGTCCAACAAGGCCTTCGGGCCCGACGTACCTATCCACACCAGCACTCCACGACTGCACCCAGTGCAAGTTTGTCGCTGCGTCTAAGAATTCTGGCGATAATAGATGAGCATCGGCTGCGTGAAATTCGGAGGCCCGCGCGAGTGCCTGCTTAGCACTGAGTCCGGTCACAAATTCGACATTTGGTGCCTCCAGTTTGAACTCAGCGATAGCCTCGTCACCCAAAGCACTCGTAAGAAAGAGCAGTGGCTGGACACCGGCAACTTCCATAGCAACTACGCTTCCTTTGGAGCTCCCCACCTCAAGGATATTTGGCGCAGGACGTGACGGTGGGGCCTGGATGCACGCGATCGTCGCAAGCAGGCTGGAGAGAAGGCAGATCGTTTTCAACATGGAATCAGAGGTGAGGAGGAGGCAAATGGATCCTTGGTAATAAAAATCGGCGTCACTCGGGTCGGTCGATGAACTGCTTGAACCAGTCGATCGTCTCAGCGTGCACATGAAGGACGGATTCACGAGCTCGATACCCGTGGCTCTCATTCGGCAACATGACCAAGCGTGCCGTTCCCCCGTTGCCCTTGATCGCTTGAAATAGCCGTTCAGACTGCAGCGGGAATGTTCCCGAGTTGTTATCGATTTCGCCGTGAATGATCAGGAGTGGCTCATTAATTTTGTCGGCGTGCATAAATGGCGAGACTCCGAAGTAAGCCTCCGGCGCCTCCCAGAATGTGCGGCGCTCCGATTGAAATCCAAACGGTGTCAGCGTTCGGTTGTATGCACCGCTGCGGGCGACACCAGAGGTAAACAAGTCACAGTGTGCGAGCAGATTGGCTGTCATGAATGCTCCGTAGCTATGCCCACCAACAAAAACCGTGTTCCCGTCGGCCACGCCTAGCTCGACGGCCTTGTCGATAGCAGCCTGGGAAGCTGCGACGACCTGCTCGATGAAGGTGTCGTTCATCGTCTCTGGGTCACCGACAACCGGCATGGTGGCGCCATCCATGATCGCGTAACCCTGCGTAAGTAATACCAAGTGGGAAAGCCCACCGATCCTCGTAAACCTCGACGGACTCGAAGTTACTTGTGCCGCCGTTTTGGGATCATTGAACTCGCGTGGATAAGCCCAAACAAGCAGCGGCAACTTGGTTCCCTCTTCGTAACCCGCTGGAAGATAGAGAGTAGCGGATAGAGGGACTCCATCAGCTCGTTCGTAAGTGACAAGCTGCTTCGTAATACCCCGCAACTGAGGAGTTGGATCTGCATATTCCGTCAACTTGACTCGAGTGGACTCACCTCCGCCAACACTTCGAGAATAGTAGTTGGGAGGGCTCGTAGGAGTCTCGTAGCGGGTGATGAAGTGGAGGTCTGTCGCTGCCTGTTCCGGCAACAGTCCAACAACGGCCTCATAGCTACCTAGGGCGCAACGCCAAAGTCGATCGATCTTGCCAGTCCTAAGGTCGACTCGATCTAAAAATGGCAAAAGCCCGTTATCTGAAGCACCCCTTCCCGTTCTGTACGCAACCCCACTGTCAACCCGAACAACGGAGTGCCCCGCCTCGTCAGCGGTCATCACGAAAGAACCTGGATGGCCGTAACTGTCTTGGAAGCTACGGTCGTCAAGGATTACAGGACTTCGAGTGTCGCCAGAAATCCGATAGAGAATCGAGCGCGTCCATCGGAGGTCGCGATCGTATTCACTAGCAATCAACAGCGACTGATCTTCGAGAAAGGTGAGTCCACTGGCGCGGTGCTCTGTGGCGAGCAATTGATCGGGGTACTCATCGCTAAAGACAGTCGCACTCATCCACATGTCGCGGTACTCGACTTCGACCTTGGGGTCTCCTTGGTCTAGCGCAACGACCCACAGCAAGCCGGCCGCCTCATAGGGGTTCCACTGCACCAAGCGCGGCCCCATTGCCACACCACCTAGTGGGACATTCTCGGCAAGGGGAATGTCTGAGAAATGATGTAGCTCCTGGCCCTGAATGTCCCAAACAGCGATGCGCTTTGGAAAGTTGTACCAAGGCATTAAGTAGGAGTAGGGACGCCGCATCGTCGTGGCGAGAAAGTGCATCCCGTCCGGCGATGGCGCTAGCCCTTGAAATATTTGTGGGTCGCCGATCAAGCGCAACGCCCCACCGTTGACCGAGATTAGAGCGGCCTGACTAGTTGCGAAGTAGGTGAACAGCTCCTCGTCATGAGAGCTGCCGAGCAAATCCTGATAGGTCCGAAGGGGTGACGTATTGCCCGAAGTCGCTTGGGTATTAGGGCCCGCAGGTGTGAGCGAGGCAACGGGCTCCTCGGCGCGACCGCTTGGATTCAGCCGGGCCAATATTGTCGCGCCGTCCGGCATCCACACAGGCCCCCCCATTACCGTGTTCAGTTCGTCCGAAAGCAGAACCGGAGTAGCCGCGGAGGCGACGCTGCAGCCGTACAAGCTCGAGCCCTTCTGACCGATAACAACAAATGCAAAATGCATCGAGTCGTGCGACCAAGTCACAGAGGCCAGGCGCTGCTCCGAAGGCAGGGGGATACGCACCTCTTGTCTTCCATCCAAGCTTCGCAGCGACAGGGCCGAATAGAAAGTAGTCGTATAGCGCGCGTTCGCAGCGGGGTCGATCCTCATGCCAGCCAGCCTCAACATGCGTCGCGAGACGTCCGCGATGCTAGGCATTGCGCTGCGCTCGACGAGCAGCATCCATTGGCGGTCGGGACTGAACCGCACCATCGGGCTCGAAGGTGCATCGATGATGTCGACAACCTCTTGCGGCGGCAGACGGTACCCACCTTGAGCGATCGCGGGCAGACTGCACAGAAGAGCGAGGACTGCGGGAATCAGAATGCGACTCAACATAGCTGGTGATCTCCATTTTTGGGAGCGGGTCGGCGCGGCGCTCATCGCCACCGGAGCGGCTAGGCTAAGGTGCGGGATGCTCTAGGGGAAGGAGGCTTTCAGGAGCGGCCTCTGAAACCCCGCGGGCGAGTAAGCCCTAAGTGCCAGAAGCTTCCACTCTTGGTCCATGCGATCACCTAGCACAGCACTCTCTCGCCAGATTTACGGCACGATTATGCAGGGATAGGTCGTGGAAAGCTGCACTCTAAAGGCGGGCTCACTAACACCGAAAATCATCACTCTTTGGGCCACACTGGCCGAACTACACCTGCCTGATGAATCCGGAGCAAGGCCGGGCGTTAGCCTCTGGCCCGTTTCAAAGCGGTGGACTTAGAGGCTCGAGGTTTTACTGTCGCGGCAAACCACCCAGACTTCCCAAGCGCGACCTTCCGACCAGGAGAGGTGAACACTCACCGAACGGAGCACCGATTCGGAGAGCGCGCTACTTCGTTTTAGACGGGGCTTCAACGGACAAACGGAAGGGCGACACAGGCAGCCCATCCGCACGCAAGATGTTCAAACCAGAAGGATCGTCTTGCCAGCAGTAGCGCACTTGCATAGGGGCGCCCTCGCCTACCCACACTACTAGCACAACGCCACCGGTTGCAGCCGCTGTTGCCGGGTGAAATACACCGTCCTTCCCGGCCAGTTCGAAACCTTCCAAAGGTGCAATAGGGTCGCTTGGAGTCAGCGTCGTACCCAAGTCTTCGAATAGCACCGTGCAGACATTCTTATCCGAGTGCAATGCCCGCACGGGCAGAGGGGCATTCGCCACAACATCTTTCTGATAAGTCCCACTCAAGGCAAGCCGTGCAAGTCGCGCCCCGACGGCCTTTTTATTCCGAGGATGGATGTCGTGGGGATTCCCAACGTCGATTGTGACGGCCATTCCGCTGTTGGCCACTGCACTGAGAGTGTTGCGTTGAGCCTCCCGAAGCCCTGGCCAATCACTGCCCTCACCAGGAAGAAAGTTTGCGAGTTGAACGAAGTAGAAGGGAAGATTACCGTCGCCGAAACGACGACGCCAGTCGTCAATCATGGACGGAAACAAGCGCCCATAAGCTTGGGGCTCTCGAGCGTTTGATTCGCCTTGGTACCAAATGCAGCCCGCCAAAGACAGGCCTTCCAATGGCGAGAGCATTCCGTTACTCAGATGTGCCGGTTTGTGGCGGTCTGGAAAACTCGAAACATCGAGCTGCAGTTGAGAGCGCCCCTCCGCGTGCTCCATAAGCGCACCTGGACTCATCCAAGCTTCGACTCGACTTCCGCCCCAGCTGCTGTGCAGGATGCCTATGGGCTTGTCTAGTGCGGCTAGTAGATCCAAGCCGAAGTAGGTCCCAACGGCAGTGAAATCGCTACAGTTCGCAACCGTAAATAACCTCCAGTCACCGACCACATCTCGCGCGGGTAGCGGCACAGAAGTCCGGCTTACGGTAAACACGCGAAGGCCCCGTATCGGGGGGAGCGGCGTTGCACGAGTCTCAGAAGTTTCGCCAACGGTGGCCGCCCGGGCGCTAGTCTCTTCAAACGCGTTAGTTTCCCGCAGTGGCCACGACATGTTGGATTGCCCCGATGCGAGCCATACTTCGCCCACAAGCACGTCGTTCAGCTCAATGGACTCGAGGCCAGACGCAATCGTAATCGAGTGAGCGTCAAAAGGATTCTCACCATAAGCCTGGGCGGGAAGCGCGACGCGCCACTCGCCATTCTTTGAAACCGTACGAGCCAAGATGGCACCATCCCAGGAAACCTGGATCTGATCGTCGCCTGCGCTCCAACCCCAAACTTGAATAGGGAGCCCCTCTTGGACAATCATGTGATCGCTAAAGACAGATGCGACCTCTAGGTCAGCCGCAAAAGTGGCGTGAGAGAGAGCAAACAGGGAGATCAGGGTGAAGGTGCGCATAAAGAGGCTTCGAAGAGAGGACGAGGGGACCTTAGATATCGAAAAAGCAGCCTAGCGTTTCTTTGACAAAACTCCGCATACCTAAGTGCTAGACTTCCCTATGGCCTGGATACATACAGTCCCCTTGGACAAAGCAGAGGGGAAGCTCGCCGAGCTCTATCGCGCCGCATGTGATCCCCAAAATGGTGCGCTCGATAACATAATGTCGATCCACTCTTTACATCCCGCTGGCCTAGAGGCACACCTTGCGCTTTATCGCGCCGTGATGCTTGGAACCCCGTCACTACGCAAATCCGACCGGGAGCTCATTGGACTCTGCGTCAGCCACACCAACGGTTGCCATTACTGAGTGAGTCATCACAAGCGCGGTCTGCGCTTGCTACTAAAAGACGACGACCTACTCGATCGAATCGACTGCGCCTTTGCAGCCGAAGAAGGCCCCAGCCTGTGCGAACTCGAAGGTCACCTTTCGTCCAAGCGCTTGGCGATGTTGAGCTATGCAATCTTGCTGACACAGACTCCCGCCCTTGTTGCGAAGTCGGATGTTGCCGTCTTGACAGAAGCGGGGTTTAGCGACACGGACATACTGCACATTGCTGAAGTCGTCGGGTACTTTGCCTATGCCAACCGAATAGCGGATGGATTGGGCATTCTGCTCGAACCCTGAACCTCACTCCACTTTCATGATGCCGCGCATCAACTTCCAGTGCCCCGGGAAGGTGCAAACAAAATCGTAGTCGCCGGGCTCCGTGGGTGCCGTGAAGTTGAGTAACTCAAACTGCGTGTGATTGATCAGCTTGGATGAAGCGACAATCTTGTCACTCGCGGGCACAAACCCCTTGGCAAAACCATCCGCGCCAAGAGCCTCGGCAGCCAGCCCAATCTCATCGGCTGAACCGGGCTGCCCAATGACAATGTTGTGCGGCATATAGTCGGGGTTATAGAACCACAACTCTACTGGAGCGCCGGCTTTGACAGTGAAGGACTCGACGTCGTAGCGCATCTCCTCCATGACGGTTCGGATCGCGATTGCGCCATCAGGGGGAGTCGGCTCCGCTACGGGGCTCTCTTCGCTGACCAACTCAGAAGGTGCGGACTTATTGTGATCCCACATGAACTGAACACGCTGAGCTGCAATCCTGGCATGCGCTTCAGGCGAGTTGAGAAGGCTCTTTAGCAAGTCGGGGTTCGCAACGTTGTGCTGCTGATAAACCCACAGACCCTCAAGGAGGTGGTGGGCATCTTCGGCTGCACGGATATCAAACTGCTCGAGCCACTTCGCAGTTGCCGAAATCACAGCCGGAGTTTCTCGGCTAGACAACTCACTGCGAACGCGCTGGCGCACACCGTTGATGGGATGCTTCAATAGATCGAGAAGGGCCGGAAGGGGCTGGCCGCTTACAGCGACATGTTCGGCCAATGGGCTCCCATCGCTCGTCACACGGTAAATGCGGCCATGGAGGTGGTCGCGCTCTGGGTCTCGCACGTTGTGCTGCATATGTCCGATAATAGCGTTCGCCCAATCGGAGATATACATCGCCCCGTCGTCACCAATCTCCAAGTCTGTGGGCCTAAAGTTGGGGTCTTTCGAGACCAAAAAGTCATCTGTCTCCGTCCCAGTCACTTCCCCAGTCACCGTATCGAAGGACAGGTTGTACTGCTTCAGACCAAGGAACGCGATCGTGTTGCACAGTAGGAAATTGCCCTGGTACTTCTCGGGGAAGTGCTCACTAGACAGGATGCCGCTCGATGCCACCGGCCTCACGGTGTGGTTCAGCAACTTGCGCATCTTAAATTTCCCGTCGACATCGGGTACAACCTGAAAGCATGCGCCTCCGGTTCCGTCCGTCGCGTAGTGATAGCCCCAACGGTCAAAGCTAATTCCGTGCGGGTTTGGACTGTTTGTAGCGTGGAAGCTGAACTCAAACGTACGCGGGTTGAAGCGGTACATACCAGAGCGACTGGACTGTTGGTTTGCCTGCCAGGGTGATTCCACATTAGAGACGTGAAAAACGCCACGCTGGTAATACAGGAAGCCGTCGGGCCCAACCACGAAGTTGTTCATCGTGTGGTGCGTATCCGCCGAGTCGATGCCACCGAGCAACGAAATGCGCACATCGGCCACATCGTCGCCATCTGTGTCTTTCAGGAAGAGAAGGTCAGGAGCCGATGCAACGATTACGCCGCCATTCCAGAACTCAAAGCCGGTTGGATTGTGGACCTTTGCGAACGTAATTGCCCGATCCGCAACTCCATCTCTATCGTCGTCGGGCAAGATCAACAAACGATCGTCCATCTCCTTGAGTGGCTCCCACTTGGGGTAGGTCGCCCATGCAGCAGCCCAAAGGCGCCCCTTGGGCCCGACACCTAGCTGGACGGGATTGATCAGCTCGGGAAACATCTCTTCAGAAGCAAAGAGGTTCGCACTGAGCCCTTCGGCGAGCTCCATCTTGTCTATGGCGTCCTCCGCACCAAGGTATGTGCCATCTCCGACCTTGCTAATCCCACCCTGTTGTTGTGGTTGATCCAGGTTTGTCTTCACCAGGATTGCGGGCGGAACCTGACTGTCATCAGCCTCAAGCTGCAGTCCCTTTGCGGCTTCCCAAATGACTAGGTCCCGATTCTCGGTCATCAAGTCGAGCTGAACGAGTTCGTTTTGAAGGACAACCCGGTTGTCCTGACCATCAACAAAAGACAGGCCCGCTCGGGAGCCCCAAACATCATTGCCATCGGTCGCGCGATAGCGGTTGAACCAGTGCCAGTTTTTGTCGACAACCGCCTTGTGAATGGACTGTAGTCGAGCCTCATCCTGCGTTGTTTCTTGGCCGTAAAGAGCTTTAGCGATCAGCTTACCGACCACGTGGTGACCAGCTTCATTGAGGTGCACGCCATTGACCGTCATCGGTTCACGCGCTGTCATCGTGAAGTGGTGCAGGGTCGGTGTGAACAAATCTACAAAGGTGACCCCCTCCGCCTCGGCTGTCGACTGCATCGCACCAGATATAGCGCCAAGTTGCTCGTTCAACGCTCCAGCATCGGCCAGGTTGGGATTGCGCAGATCCTCTGCGGCTGTGGGAGAGAACAGGACAATCTTTGGAGCCCCATGACCTGAATAGTCGGAAGAGCGAGTGTGCTGAATCCAAATGCTAAGCGCGCTTTGGAATGCAGCGGGATCATTGTCGAACGATGCGTTGTAGCCGAACATGGCGAAGACCACGGTCGCCTTGGAGTGCGTGAGATACTCGTCCGCTGTGAGAAAGCCTTGGTTGCGAGGACGGTGATCGATGCGATCCCCCGTGTAGCCTTGGTTGCGGAAAGACACTTCGCTACCAGCCAAATCAGCCTGAAGGTAGGTCTCGAGCCAAGCATCATGCTGCATGCGATCGGCGAGCCCCCCACCCACGATGACTACAGAGTCGCCTTGGGAGAAGAAGTCCTGCTGAATCGGTTCGAGAGGAGCCTCGATGACAACCTGCGCAGGTCGCGTATCGGGGGGAGCCGGTAGAGGGGCTGAATCGGCACAAGCGGCCGCGACGAGAAGCGAGGGAACAACAAAACGCAAAGTACTGGAAGTCATAGTGGAGCCCACGTTAGCCTTAGCAGCTGCAATGTCCAAACACTCCTTTCTTCGTTCAGCAGTTCTAGCTGTAATCGCGCTCTTCCCCTCCTGTGTAGCCATGGACCCACCGGCTCCCCCCGAGAAGCCCGCCGAGCAGGATTCTCGCTGGTTGGTTTACCCCGCTGGTGATGGTCCGGGAGCCACCAGGCGAGTCGTGTTCGTTGCGGGCGATGAAGAGTACCGCTCCGAAGAAGCGCTCCCAATGCTCGCGCGCCTTCTCTCGAAACACCACGGCTTCGAGTGCGTGGTCCTGTTCAGTCAAAACCCAACAACGGGTGAGATCGACCCCAACGAGGCATCCCACATTCCTGGCCTTCACCTTATCGACGATGCAGACCTACTCGTGCTGGACTTGCGCTTTCGCGAGCTGCCGGACGATGACATGGCGCACATAATGAACTATGTCAACGCCGGAAAACCACTAGCGGCGATTCGAACCGCCACACACGCCTTCAACTACAAAAAAAACCCCGACAGTCCATACGCGAAGTGGACTTGGACTAGCAAGGACCCAAAAGGTGGCTTCGGTGGAGAGTTCCTTGGCGAGACATGGGTCGCGCACCACGGCAGTCACGGCAATCAGGCGACGCGCGGTGTCCCCAATCCCGAACTTTCCCAGCACCCTGTTTTGCGTGGCGTCCACGACGTCTTTGGCCCCACGGATGTCTACGCAATC
>Ga0315322_10002852_pt1 | contig 13414 bp, 7 predicted proteins | sample M110021515metaG_FD_203461 | JGI IMG/M metagenome (GOLD analysis project Ga0315322, IMG submission 203461) | Ammonia-oxidizing marine archaeal communities from Monterey Bay, California, United States - M1 100m 21515 | ecosystem: Environmental > Aquatic > Marine > Intertidal zone | place: USA... | reverse complement strand
ATAATAAGTACGAGCTGATCTACACGATTGAGCCAAACACCGACAAGGCAGCCAAGAAGGGAAGCCGCGTCGGTAAGGGACGACCTTACAAGGTAACTTACTGGTGTCCTGCTTTAAAAGAGCCCCTACAAGAAAGCGGCTCTAGCTATTTTACATTCTTAGTACCTCGCTGGTCTAAACTTGCAGATGAAGTGTACGGACGTGGTCCTGCATTCTCATGCTTGTCGCAGATCCGCGCACTCAACAAGATGGTCAAGGAAGCTTTGACATCTGCTGAGTACTTAAACTTTCCGACTCTGACAGCCGAAGAAGACAGCATTATGCTTCCTATGAAGTATGGCTCTCGTCAGATTATGTTCCATGAGGCAGGCAGTGAAAAGCCGTCGCCCATCATGGCAGGTAATCAACCACAGTATGTGATGGAGATGATCCGCATGTACCGTGACTCTGTTAATCGTTCATTCTTTGTTGACCAAATTATCCGTCAGGAAAAGAAGGAACGTCAGAGTGTCACAGAGATTCAAGATGTACGTGGGCAGATGCTCAATCAACTAGCTCCCCTGCTTAATCGCATGGAGACGGAGTATCTCGGACCTGCTATTGAGGCAACGTTTGAGCTTCTTGATCGAGCAGGTGAACTACCAGAAAAACCAGCAAGTTTGGCTGGTGCATCTTTAGAGGTATCTTACTCTAGCCCTGCGTCGCAGTCTCAGTTTGCTACACGACTTTCAGATATCAGCGCATTCATGAAAGACATTGCTCCACTAGCGCAGGTTAAACCTGAGATCATGGGCGCAGTCAATGAACAGAAGCTGTTGGCAAGTTACGCGCAGTATCGTAACATTTCCCCAGATATTATTAAAACCGAAGAAGAGGTGTCTGAAATGGCACAAGCAGCACAAGAACAGAATCAACAACAGCAGGCTGTAGCAGCTGCTCCGCAAATCGGAGGTGCGATGAAAGACATCGCGCAGGCTAAACAGCTAGACCCAGAAGGTGTGGGTCAGTTGTTAAACATCTAATATGCGAGTCCTAGATTCCCTGAGCAAGCTTCGTGAAAAAGCGAAGCTTAAAGAAGATTTAACTAATATCATAGAGACACCGCAGGGTAAGCGGTTCTTTAAGGTACTTTTGCGTGAATGTCACGTAACTAAACCTGTGTTCCATTCTGACGAAGCCAAGCTTCGCGAATGTGAAGGACGCAGACGTTTAGCTATGAGCTTTCTCACTCTATTGGGTCAAGACGATCCACAAGAACTTATTAACAAGATAGAGATGGAGAATAAATAATATGTCAGAACCAATAGAACCAATAGGAGGTCTGGGCGGTGGTAACACCCAACAGGTAGCCTCTGAACCCGCAACTGAACCAACATCCTTTGATTTTGCATCAGAAGATTCATATGGTCAGTTTTTCCAGTCATTGCCAGAAAACCTTCAGGCGCATGACACCTTAAAGAATACTAAATCGATTCACGCTCTAGCCGATCAACTTGTAAATGCTCAAAGTGCATTAGGCACTAAGCGTCTGCAAGCGCCTCAAGAAGACTGGGGTGCTGAACAGTGGGATGATTTTTACAGCAACCTGCGACCTGCCGATAACGAGTACAGCGTTCCTGATGCAGAAGAGCTTTCATTTGAAGGAGCTCCTGAACTTGCAGAAGAGACTCTTCAGGAACTTGTGGATTTTTCCGCTGAGATGGGGCTAAATCAACAACAGTTTGATCAGCTATACGAGCGTTACATGGGTATGGCAGTTGAAGGCACTGAGATCACAGCTCAACAAACTGAGCAAGCCGTCACAGAGCACCGTCAGGCAGTCCAGCTTGAGTGGGGTGAGAAGTATGACGCTAATCTGGCAGAAGCAAATCAGGCGTACGAGGCACTATCCTCTGAGATTCCTGAGCTAAAGGAGCTGATTGAGTCAGACCCTGTGATTGCAAACCACCCTGCCGTTCTCAAGGTATTCCACCGTATTGCTGAAGTATCTGGTGATGCGCTACCGTTGGCACAGAATAACCCGACATCGGGCTTTGCTTCTGAGAATATACATGGGATTAAGTCTGCAATTCAGGAGTTAGACACCGTAAATGCAAGCTTAATTATGTCAGATCCATCCTCACTGAGCATGGCGGATCGTACAAAACGTCAGCAAGTTCTAGATCAACGGGCTAAGTTGTACTCTAATATGTACCCTTCGGGCTAAAATAGCTTGACAACCCTTTTAAACAAGGCTATCCCACTAGTATTGGGGTAGCCTTTTTTAGGTCCTAATATCAGCTTTAGAAAGCCGTTGGTTCCGTATAACTAGAAGAGTCCGAAAGGGTAGCTCATCGAAAAGCAAACTTCTACTTAACTTAACTTAAATTATTATATATCATGGCTTATTCAGACCCATCATACATGTCAGACAACGGTTCGGGTGCTGCTGCAATCAGCAACGCCGCCGCTCTGAACACCGCATACGTTGAATCATTCAAGGCTGGCTTCGAGCAAGCATTCCAGCAAACTGAATCTAAACTTCAGCCGTATTTCGAGCAAGAGTCCCAAAACGAAGAGTTCCAGTATTTCGATCGCATCGGTGTTGCCGAAGCAATGACCGAAGACGCTACTCGTTATGGCGACAATCCTAACAGCGATATCTCTCACGATCGCCGCCGCATCGGTCTTAAAGACTACGAGCTTGGCAAGTACATCGACGAGAAAGATCTCAAGCGCGTACTTACAGATCCAATGAATGCTTACACACAAGCACTTCTTGCATCGGGTAAGCGTAAGATCGACGATATCATCATCGACAAACTCTTCGGAGAAGCATACACAGGTCGTAGCGGTGGAACAACTGTTACATTCTCTCGTCCAGCATCTACTGCTCGTGACACCAACATCACACTTGGTAACTTGAGTAAGAATGAAGCTAACCCAGTCATCGACACCTATGACGCATCTACTGCGAAAAATGGTATCGACATCGTTGCTGGTAACACTGAAGGTTTCTCCATCGGTGCTAACTACGACGGTACTCCAACTGGTGGAGCTGCTCCTCTTGGTCTTACTCTTGAGAAGCTGAAAGCTGCTCGTCGCACAATGCTGCGCCTTGAAGCTATCGGTCAGGATGACGTTGTTAACTGCTTCCTTACTTCGACTCAGTTCAACGACCTCCTTGGTATTGACGAGATCATCAACTCTGACTACGCCGTACGCAAGTCTCTTGCAGAAGGTTCGGTCACTACGTTCATGGGCTTCCGTTTCATCCAAACTGAGCGTCTTGGTCTTAACTCCGACGGTGCTAATAACGACGAGCGTCGTGTTATCGTTGCAACTCCTAAAGCACTTAAGATGTCTGTTGGTACAGCTCTTAAGGGTGATGTATGGCGCGTTCCTTCCAAGAAGAACATCCCTTACGTATACTTCAAGCTTTGCGCTGAAGCATCTCGTATGTGGGGTGAGGTCACTGGTGAGATCCGCTGCCTAGAGTCCTAATCTAGTCTGTAGCCTCCCCTGTGATTCGGGGGAGGCTACTTTTCTTTTTATGCCTACAGAAGCAAACAAGTTGGATATCCTTAACTCTGCCCTACGCATGGTAGGCAGTTTTCATATTGACGCTACCGACGAGTCGAGCACCACATATGAGATATCCACACGTGCCTATTCACAGGCGGTCACTGAGTTATTCGGGGACAACATTTTTAATTACAACACAAAGCGGGCGACCTTAACAGGCGTTGTGTCTACAGAGTTTAAAAACTTTGGATATGAGTACACACTTCCTGCCGACTTTAATTTATTTTTATACGTAGAGAGTGCAGAAGACATTCTTGTTTCCGATTTCCGATTTGCAAATGGTAAGTTGTATTCAGACGAAACATCTCTTAAGATTACGTACACATATGTTCCCGATTTGGAAACATCTGCAGCTGGGCTACCAGCGTTTATTACACGACTGCTTACACTGCATATGGCGCAGAACATGAGCATCGAGCTTTCTGGTTCTGAGAATCGACATGAGATTCTACACAAGCAGTACGTTCTTGCTCTTCGTAGAGCACGTACACTAGAGGGTCGCCAAGGACCTGCTCAGACATACATCAATGACGGAAACTCTCAGTTTATAAGCGCACATCAACGGTATGGCTCGATATAGTAATGTTCAGACAGACTTCTCAGGCGGTTTAATAAGTGATTACGTTCTCGGACGTACCGACATTAAGCGTGTGGCTAACTCTGGACGTACGTTCAGAAACTTCTTTCCGTCACTACAAGGACCTGCTATTTTCCGCACAGGGTTTAAGCATTACAACTCTACCGCGTACCCCACAGATGATGTTGTATCCGTAGATATTATTTTAGCAACAGATACGCCGTACAGGGCTGTATTCTCACCGTCCCAGATTGAGATCTTCGATTCTGAAGGGCTATCAAAAGACATAGTACCTACCTCGTACTCGGCTGCTGACATTGAGGAGCTTCGATTTAGTTCTGAGACAGGGGAGTTGTACGTAGCGCATGGAAGGCACAGACCCAAGAAGTTAAAAGCAGACCTTTCGTTTATATCGTCATCCCTAGTTTCTAGTGATAGCTACACATTGCTGTCTCAAGACGGACTTGAAATACATGCTAATGTTGAAGTGCAGGGAGATGACCAGTGGAGCTTAACTGACTTAGAATTCGACGTAGAGCCTTTCTTGGACAAAGAGCCTAGCTCTAATAAGTTTAATATTTCTCAAAATGAGAGATACGTAAAACTAGAAAGCGATCAAGCCCCGTTCAGCGTCATAGCTACAGACTTCACTAACAACTCAAATGCATACAGCAAGGACTGGTATGTGGAGTACGCAGTTGACGGAACTAAGTTTTTAGGAAAAGCCGTTCATGCAGGCACTACTGCAAACTACACACTAGCTGATCCAACAAGCAGCGTTTTATACATTGAACCTGTAGTTTCTGTGTTGGACATTGAGGATGACGCAGCTCAGCTATATCTATTAGATAGCGATGAAGTAGACGAAGTAGCATCTCCATCAGTAAGTCAGGCTTTAGAACTGGACGGAGTCGATGAGGATGAAATACACCTACGCTCTGACACTGTTATCTTTAACTCAGGATTTACTGATTCGTGGGTTCGTGTGTCGGATGACAGACGAAACAATAATGTCGTTGTCGGTGAGACCCGAAGCCTTACTCGTTGGGTTAAGATCAAAGAACACCTTGGCACAGAAGACCACCCAGTAGAGTTCTTCAGAGGCACATATGATAATATTGTTTATAAGAATGGCTCTGTGTACAGAATATACGATGGATTCACCAGTGGCACATTGTATATGGCTGGTCCTGACACACAGGGTGCTCTTAAGATATGTACCGCTGTGTTAAAGCACAATGGAAACAGAACCTACACCTTTGTTAACACATTATCGACAGCTAACCCTCACAACAGCACAAACCCATCTCCCACTACAGGGGCGTATACGATCGGTAATTTATCCACCCAGAAACAGTTTGATGTTGTAAGCTGTTACAACTCGGCAGACGGAGTACCTAAAGTAGAGGAGTACAATGCAAGCACCAACACAGGTGGCAGTCTAGTCATACCAACTACCGTAGACGCTGTTACTGCTACGGAGGTTGCAAATGATGCACTGATGAATGCGACTAGTTCTGTGTTCCAACCTACTGACATAGGTCGCCACATACTCGGACGTATGGAGTCTGGTAACACCTATATGGAGATTGTTCGGTTTAACAGTGTAACTCAAGTTATAGTTAAGCTGTTAAACGCAGTTCCTCGTGATAAAAGAACGCTTGCCTTTGAGAATGGAGGATCGTTTGAAGATGTTAAGCTAGGCGCTTGGTATTTTGATAACTACCCTCGAACAGTGGCTAAGTTTGAACAGCGTCGTATCTTTGGTGGCACGTATGAAAGTCCAAATTTTATTTACTATAGCCGAGCTAACGACGAAACGAGCTTTCAGCCAACACAGGATGACGGAGAAGTTTTAGACACAGATGCTATTACATACGCTCTTTCTAATCGAAACGCAGCTATCCGTTGGATTAACGCAGCTAAAGATTTAGTTGTTGGTACAACAGGTGGTATCTACCGCATTGTTCCTAATCAGTATCAGTACGGTATTAGTCCTAAGACAATCCGTATGGAGCTTACTGAAGAAGAACCTTGTGAACAACAAGGAGAAACGGTAGCAAGTTCTGTATTCTATCCTGACCAGTCAGGTACTCGCCTAATGGAGTACAAGTACGATCAGTCACTGAACAGTTCATCTTCTAATGATGTTTCCAAGCTGATATACCCAATATTCCTTCAAGACGCCATTGCACAGATTTCCTACCAGCATACACCACAGCCCCGAATCTGGGCTCGTACTGTATCTGGTAAACTCTACTGCCTGTCTTACCACAGACAAGAGGAGTTTTATGCGTGGTCTGAGCAAGACCTCGGTCCTGATGCAAAGGTCTTAGATATATCAGTACTTCACAGAGGCACAGGAACAAGACTAGATCAGGTGTGGATTATTGTTAAACGTGACGGAGCTACGTACACAGAAGCGTTAGCAGAAACAGACCCTGTACAGCTTACTAGCTATCCAATGTTGGACAGCCACATTGTAATTGACAACACATCTATTACTTATACACCATTTACAGGGTCTTGGTCTGGTAGTGGTTTATCAACAATCAATGAAGATACAGCGACGTACGGTAACGGCGTTGAACTTGAAAATAGTGCTGGAACGTATGGCACAGCAACTATAAACCTAAGCACACCCATACCGTCAGGGACAGTTGTAAATATTACATCAACAGTCATTGAAAAAACAGGTACGGTGAAATGGGAATTTTTAACATCAGGTGGACTAGCCGCAAGCCCTACTTATGCTCAAGCCGTTAATGTTACTGGAGACGATACCGTCACAACAACTGCCGAAGCTACTCAAATTCGCATAAGAATTATAAACGACGGAACTTTAGAGATCTCCAACATAGCGGTAACAACGCCTATTTCAAACACTGTAGACGTTAGCTCAAGATTTGGAGCAGGTGATACTGTTGCAGTTATTGAAGACGGTGTGTACACAGGCGACCAGACACTCACGGATGGTACAGTCACACTGCAGTCTGCAAATGCAACTAAGTTAATCGTAGGACTTCGCTACAGCGGAGAGCTGCAGATGATGTTCCCGACGTGGGATGCACAGAATAAACCAGCCTACGCCGCAGACACAGCACGTATTGTGTCTATACGTCCTTTCTTAATTAACACATGGAACTACATGGTTGGTGTTGGAGACAGATTTGAAACTGTCCGTGTATCCACAACATACGGCAACGGCGGAGGCTTTACAGGCTTTGACAAAGAACGTCCTGTAACTGGATCTACTTTCGGCGTTGACAATGTGCCAACTATCAAGCACGAAGAGCCTTATCCCTTGACGGTTGCGTCCTTAACCACTAAAACAGATTTGAACTAAAATGGAAGTTGCAATTATAGCTACACTTTTAAGTACTGCCGTATCGTATCGTGCTGCAGAGCAAAACGCTGCTGCACAGGACATGGCAGCAGATGCTGCTGAAGCGCAGGGGCAGTACAACGCACAGATCAATGTTAACAACGCAGTCGATGCTGTTGCTCAGGAAAACTTCAAAGCATCTGCTGCCGAAGCAAACAAGTTTCGTGATCTTGAAGCTAATCAGCGTAAGCGAGAGGCTCTTGCTAAGAAGCTTGATGCTGACTTGGCTACAAAAGAGATATCAATGGCGTCTACGTACGGAACTTTTGAGGATACATTTAAAGCGTATGATATGGATGCAAGTAACCAACTTGCCAGCTTTGACTTCGATGCTTCTGAATCTAGTTATCAGTACAATTTACAAGCAGGAGAAGCTGGACGTAAACGCAACTTAGCGTGGAGCCAAGGTCTTGCTCAAAGAGACTTAACACTGCACTCTGCAGCTAATAAAGCTACTCAGTTCAGGAATCAAGCAGATAACACTCGCCTATCGGCAGTAGGTACGTTAGTGGGCGGGCTTGGCAGTGCCGCTAATATTCACGCAACTCATTCATAATGGCTATTCAATTAAACACCCAGACCGCACAGCAAAAGCAAGCACCCTTTTCAGCATTTGACACGACATCCTCTTATCGTAGTGGGTTGTCTGGTGTAGCACAGGGTCTGAGTACGGTGGCAAGTGCTGCTTCTCGAATGCATGCTCTTAAAACAAGGCAGAAGGAGCAAGCTCAAAACTTACTTGCTGGTGAAGCGTTCTCAGCTTACGAAGTAGAGCTAGACCGCGTATCTAATGAACTTGATGCAGCTTACAAGGCAGGCAATACTGCTGTAATAGAAGCAAAGAAAGCTGAGTTTGCGGCGCTTGAAACACCAGAGTTTAACAATTACTTAGGTGAGAATGCCGGTGGTACGATTGATAGCCCAGAAGCAATCGCTCCGTATCAGCAACGTGGTTCTGTAGCGTGGGGTCGGATGAACAACTCGTTTGAGGTAAAGGAGCAATCCAGCTTAATCTCTCGCAAGTCTAGTGACTATTTATCAGAATCAAGAGGCTTGGTTACAAAAGCAATCACAGGCAACCCCGCAGGACTTGACCAAGAAGGGTACACGACTGCGTTAGCCAGCCTAGACCCCACATCTGTTGCTTTTCAGAACCTAGTTAAGGCACAACCTAATGATGAAACACGGGATGCGTTTAAGAGGGATGCAGCCAGTAATGCGCTGGGTGTTATCAAGCATCAGTTAAAAACAGCAACCAGTGTTGAAACCTTAAATGAGCGTAAAGAACAAGGCGACGAGTTTTTAACCGCAAGTGGATCTGAATACGGGTTTACCCCAGAGCAGGTGTTACAACTTGAGGATCTGTATAGCAGAACGTATAAAGCTGTAAGCGAGCCTGAACATTTAGTTGCACAGGCTGAGAAAGAATACACTGCATTTGAGTCTTCTTATGACAACTTCTGGAGCTTAACCAAAGCTACCGATAGTGTAGACGCTGCTGTAAAACTGGAACAGATGGTAATTCTTGCAAAAGACAACCCTCTTATTACAAAAAAATACAAAGAAGAACTTGCAGAGGCTGAAGAGGTCTTAAGTATGTTTTTGCCAACAGTCGATGCTAATGGAGATCCAATAAGTGACTCCTCTACAGTAGATCTTCTTGCACGGCAATTTATTCGTAAAAAACCAGACCAACGTCCATCGTTTGCTGACTTCCGCCAGCTTGTTGACGAGAACAAAAGTCTAAGTGATTCGGCAGTTAGTAAAATACAAAAACATATTAATGATCGTATAGCCATAGCGGAGCGTGGTGTGGTTAGTGGTGATGTTAGCCAATTAGGTGCATTGTACCCTGAACTTGAAAAGTTTCTTACGTTAAAAGACAAGAACAGTGCTCGGCTGTATTACCAAGAAGTTATTGTACCAGAGCAAAAAGGTGGCGACAGTATTAGCCTTCCGCCTCAGTTGTGGTTTGGCACAGACAAGTCAGCGTACCCCGTACGTGACGTGGCTACGTCATCAGCAGTTTTACTAGAAGTATTTAGCGACAATGTTGACGGACTGGGAGCGGCAATCACTGGCGCAATGAGCGCAATGAGCAGTCCAGACGCATCTTCCAATATGTCTAAGACGTATCAAACACTGGTGATGGGGCTTCAAGCTGCTAAGCGTGGAGATGACCCACAGAGTGTTTTTGAAGAGATACTTACCTATGAAAAAGCAGCAGAGGCTAATAAAGGCAACAAAGAGGTCGAAGAGCTTTACGACGCTTTAATCCTTGAAGAAGACACAGGGATGAGTACTGGTCTTCAGATACTGGACACGGTTCAGAAGATTAAGCAATTAGAGAAAACCCCTCGTGCGGAAGAAGCATCGTTTTACAAAACTCAGCTAAAAGGTTTGATTGCTTCTGGTTTAACAGAAGGTAAATCTTTAGATGACATACGTAGTTCTATACAAGAACACGAAGATCAATACATTCGTCCGTATTCAGGATCTTTAAGACAAGTTCGGGAAAAACAAGTAGTTTACATACACCCTGAAGTGTACAACGAAAGTGTAAACCCTGAGTATGAGCGAGAATCACGTGGGTTTTTCAGCGAATCAGCAGAATCTTTATTGTTTGGAAGCTACTTACTTAAACCCGCAATGGGGCTTGAAGCCACAATACGCTCTGCACGTCGTGCTGTCGAGGAGCTTCCAGTGTTTGGTGGGCGCACCAGCCCGAAGCGTGTCGCAGAGTTTACACTGGCAGGTGTTACTGCTTGGGCTGCTAAAAATTATGAGTTCTCTGAAGATGTTTTACAAGACATGGGATTCAAGTTTCGGGGTCTAGAAGCTGGAGAAAAAGCTGGAGACTTTCCTGCTCTCGGAGCTCGTGGCACAGGTGCTGCAATCCCCAAAGAACAGAGAGTAGATCGTATGCGACGCAAGGCTGCAAGGGCTACGTTCTTAGGTTTGAATAATAATAATTTCTATAGTGAAACTGGGATACTTGGTGGTCCGAAAGGCGAGGGTATCCCGATCCTACAGGTTCGCGGTACTACGTTCAGAACAGAAGCAGATCAGTACGGCAGAGCTGTTGAAAAAGAATATTATGTGTTAGAATTGTACAGCAAACGATTCAGGCAGTACAAGCCTTTTGCTGATGTTAATGGAAAGGAAGTTCTAGTCCCAGTGGACGAGGTCAATCCAAAGATTCGTGAAGGTGTCCTAAAGGATGTTAACTTGATTCCGTTTGACATGGAGACGGGTGATGTGTTTGGTTCAGCTACTAGTATTCAAAATACTATGTGGAAAAAGTTTAATTAAATGATTACTCCCCAAAGAGACCCTAACTCCTTAGTCCGAACAAAAACACTGGCTGAGATAGCTGGACAGGACTACAGCGCAACAGATTATGGAGTAGTTGAAGGCTTAAAAGCTACTTCACTTGCAACCATAGAGCGTAACTTCACGGTTACGGCTGCCGACTGGGTCAAGCAGTACGACGAACGGAGGGATATGAAGATGGGGATGTATGCCCCAGTTACTCAAGAAGAGTACGATAAGTCACCTGCGGCAAAGTATGGGCTGGAGTTTCGTGCAAACGAGAACCCATTTTCATTTGAACGGCGTATACAAAAAGCTGCTAAACTGCGGCATTATAACGATGTTTCTCAGGGGCAAGATCGTCAGGTATCGCAATTTGTAGCCAGCTTGGGTGTTGGACTTGTATCTGACCCTGTTAACTTTATTGGTCTTGGGACAGGAGCAAGCGTTGCTAAGGGTGCTCTCTACGCAAACGCTGGTAAGAAAGCTGCTGCTGCGTATCACACAGGTAAGGGTACATTTAAAAATGTACTAGCATATGGAGCTGCTTTTGAAGTACCTTATGCTTTTATGTCCAACGATCTTGGTGTGGAAAAGTACACATATGACCACCTAAAGATGGCAGCAGCAATGAACACTGTATTTGCAGGGTTGCTTTCAGGTGTATCCGCAGGAGCGTCGTATCGCAACGCATCTAAAGTAGCTAAAGCCAAGAGTGACTACGCTACTTACACTCAGTTTATGGAGGGTGATGTCCCAATGAACGATGCGTTTTCTAACATATACGATGCAGGTAGTAAGGGTATTGTTGAGGCAATTAAGCAGAATAAACGGCTAGTTGACATTGCAGAAGGACGTGTGTTAGCCGATGAGTTAACACTAGACGATATGTTCAACATGTCTGCGCTAATGAGGGCGCACGAGACAAGTACTAAAACTACAACAATGGTTGCTTCGTTGGCTGATAAGTTTTTAGCTAAGCTTGAAAAAGGAGACACTAGCATATACAAAGCTCAAAGAGAGTACAAAGGACAGGTTAAGCGATTAACGGAAGCAGTTTTATTTGGAAAATTCGACGAGCTTTCATACAATGATATACAGTTTCTTAAAGACAATGACTTTGAACTTCGCAAACAAGGCGAAGACGTTGAGGACAACAGGGGCGGGAATCAATTACACGCATCGTACACAGTAACTGAAAACTACGGAATGGTTACTAAAGCAGAGGCTTCAGCCAATCAACTCGTCATAGATGCCTCAATAGAAGCTCGTGTCCTTGAAAAAGAATACTTTGAGCTTATCGAAGACGGCAGACGGGGAGAGGCTATGGACATGAAGCCAAGGCTTGATGAGGCTAAGAAAGTAGTTGATGATCTTTTTGGTGAAACATATGCTCGAATGGTTGAGGATATTAACGGCATGGTGAATGAGGTCTTACTTGGTGATAAGAAGATTATACCAGTTCGCATTGAAAAACAAATGAGTTCTTCAGGTGTCCAAGGTTGGAAGTATCCAAGCGAATTGAGAAACTATATTGCCGAGCCGCATATGGTTTTTGCATCGAGCGAAGTTACTACAAGACTGACCAATATCCCTGTAACTGAGGTTTTGTACACACGAGTCCTTTCTACATTGTTTCATGAATCTTGGCACAATGTAAAAGAGATAAACATTACGTCTTACAATCAACTGTTGAATGTTGCTAGTTCGCCTGAAGTTAAAAAAGCAATGAACGCTGCTTTAAAAACAAGAGGTTATTACAGCAAATCAAAGACAAAGGCTCAGAAACAGGAAATGTTTGACGAGGAGGCTCCGCCGCATTTGCTGGAGTTTGCATTAACTCGTCCAGAGTTTTGGAGTATACTTAAAGATGATAATCCATCTTTGTTTACCAAGTACAAGGATTTGGTGGGTAATCTTCTTTCTCACGCAGCAGCAGTCCTTAAGGTCGAAGGCTTTAAAAAGGTTCTTAAGATCAAAAAGCCTGACCTTGTTGCTGAGCAGATTGGTTTTATTGTTAAGGCGTTGCGAGATAATGTAGATGAAACAAGGCGAGTAAAGAAACTCTATTTAGAGTCGCCAAAAGGCAGACGCACCGCCAATATGCGCAAGAAGGCTGCCTATGAGAATCCAAACTTTAAGTCTCGTGCAGAAGAGATGCGGAAATATTCGGCAGATCCAGTTAAGTACCTAGAAGATACAATTGAGGCTACAGTTGGACATGATGAGGCTCTTCCTCAGTTGATGCCATCTCGACTTCCAGAGACAGCAAAAGAACTTACTGAGTTTGTTGTTGAGATCAACGAGACTTTTAACAAGCTGGGCTTAGATCACTTAACGCCTTACGTAAAAGACATTCTTGTTAACCAGATGGGCACTGAGCGCCGTCGTAAAGCTATTCTTAAAGTTATACGAAAAGGTACGCCAGACGAAGATCAGATTAACAATCTTCTTATACACCTAAAGGAGAAGAAAGCGCCACTAGACACTGCTCAGCGAGTTGGTTACATCTTAAAAGATGACAGCATCTCTGTGGCAGAAAAGCTTGGTAAGATTAATCAGTACTTCTACGAGGA
>Ga0315322_10002850_pt1 | contig 13417 bp, 9 predicted proteins | sample M110021515metaG_FD_203461 | JGI IMG/M metagenome (GOLD analysis project Ga0315322, IMG submission 203461) | Ammonia-oxidizing marine archaeal communities from Monterey Bay, California, United States - M1 100m 21515 | ecosystem: Environmental > Aquatic > Marine > Intertidal zone | place: USA... | reverse complement strand
GTGTGAAAACAGGTCAGGTTATCGGAGCGACTGATAAAACGGGAGCTGAGGTGACGACAAATCCTTACTCGCCTTCTGACATTGCAGCTACGATGTTCACCTCGTTGGGCATCGACCATCACGCCTTTGTGAATGATTTTCAGGGACGTCCTCGTCCTATCCTTGAACAAGGTGAACCAATTGCAGAATTGTTCTGATGCTCGTTGACAATAGTTCAATCAATATAAACGATTCGCGTGTTGAGCATGGATGCCCGGATCTCCCGGATTTTCTCCTGAGTGACCTGGGTAGACGTAAGAGCCAGAACCTTGAGGTGGTGCATGTTTTGTAGCGTGTCGAGTGCGTGATCAGTAATATGGGTTTCGGACAGGTCGAGTGTTTCTAATGAAGGCAACTTACGGAGAGTTTCTAAGGCTAAATCGGTAATGGCAGTGCCTTCCAGATTGAGCTCCACTAACTTTGTTTGGCCAATTAGTTGTCTGACCCACTGATCGTCGATGACGATGTCTGCTTCACGAAGGTTGACCGTGTGTAGAAACCCGCTTTTAAACCGTCGTGTTTGTCCGCCGATAGAGTTAATTTGTTCGCTGGTGATTAGCTTGCCGGTGTTCATATTGTAATTTAGTCAGAAGAGTACCAAGTTTAGTAGCTGTAAGCTCCTGGTTATGGGTCTTTGTTAAGATGTAACGCCTGAACATATTTTACATGGTATACACGTTCTATCGAGGGACATAGGAAACATTGTTTCCCAGGGGCGTTGGTGCCGAAAGATAAGAGACAGGCGGGAATTCCTGAGTCTTTGAGCATGGGAATATGTTATTAGGCTCAAAATTAGGATGTTTTGCCTGCTGTGGCTCACCAGGGATTTGGTGAAAAACAAACGAATTGTTGTGGCCCGTGCAGGGATAAGCACGGGTATATTGTAGGTTGTACTGGTTATAGCGGCTGGATTGTGTCAAAACGTTGGAAAACCCAAATGTTTGACAGGGCTGTTTGCCAAGTTTAAGACCTCGTGTTAGTCTGAAATCTCGGGATCTGACGGAGCAGTTAGAAGTTTCTGGAATGGAATTCTAAGAACCGAGACAGAGAAATATTGGCGTTGGAGTTGTTGCGGTGAATTTAGATCGCTTATTTGCCCCGTACAAGCCCATTGAAACCCATCTAGTTGATTCCCTTGAGTATTGGGGGAAAGAACGCCCAGAACAGGTAGCGTATACTTTTCTGGTTGATGGAGAAGAAGATGAGTTGCAAATCACTTATGCAGAGTTGAGAAATTCAGCTCGGGCGATTGCTGCGCAATTGCAGGAATCAGGCTCGGTTAAAGGTGAACGAGTATTACTTCTTTATCCTCCGGGGATGGAATTCATAAAAGGCTTTCTCGGCTGTTTGTTCGCCGGGGCTATTGCTGTACCGGCCTACCCTCCTCGCCGAAATCGAAAGATGAATCGTATTGATTCAATTGCGGACGATGCGAAACCTAAGTTTGTTTTTGCAACTCGCGATGTCATCGATCGTAGTGAACATATTCTGGAAGATAGCCCTCGATTGCAATCCGCTGAATGGATCGCGACCGAGGAGGTTCCAGTTGAAAAGAGTACTGCTTGGAAAAACCCTGATATCCAGAAGGACGACCTCGCTTTTCTGCAGTACACCTCCGGATCTACCGGGACGCCTAAAGGGGTAATGATTTCCCATGGTAACATGCTCGCCAACCTGCAGATGATTACCTACGCTTTCGATTTAAGTTGGAAGTCGCGAGGTTTGAGTTGGTTGCCGGCTTACCACGATATGGGCCTCATTGGAGGTCTCTTAGCTCCGCTTTACACAGGTTGCTTCTGTGTCTTTATGTCACCGATGGCATTCCTACAGAAGCCCATTCGCTGGCTAAAAGCGATTTCCAGATATAAAATCACCATTTCAGGTGGTCCTAACTTTGCTTATGACCTATGTTCTCAGCAGATTACTGAAGAGCAGATGGAGAGTTTGAATCTAAGTAGTTGGTGCTTGGCTTACAATGGTGCTGAACCGATTCGTTCTTCCACGCTGGGTGATTTTTCACGTAAGTTTGAAGAAGTTGGATTCAATTCACAGGCCTGCTATCCTTGTTATGGTATGGCAGAAGCCACTTTGATTGTTACGGGTAAGGTGGTAACCGAGAAGCCAACCCTGAAATCGTTTGACAATGATTCATTACATGAACATCGCGTGGTACCAGTGAGTCCGGACACTCGAGGGGCTCGAACTCTCGTTGGCTGTGGAAGTGTTTTTCCAAATGAAGATGTTGCCATTGTTGACTCCCAGACCTACAAACGCCTGCCATCAGGCGAAGTTGGCGAGATTTGGGTGAACAGTCCAAGTGTAGGTCGGGGATATTGGGATAAACCTGCATTATCGCAGCAAACCTTTGAAGCGAAACTGGCAGACTCACAAACCGGTCCTTATCTACGAACCGGAGACCTTGGATTCGTTCAAGGTGACGACTTGTTTGTGACAGGTCGTTTGAAGGACCTGATTATTATTCGTGGTGTTAACCGCTACCCACAGGATATTGAGTTGACAGTGGAACGATCCAGTAACCGCTTGCAGAACGGTGCTGTAGGATGTTTCGCGGTGGATATTGATGGTCGGGAACGGTTGATCGTCGTAGCAGAAGTTGAACGTAAACGACGCGAAGACTGGAGTGACGTGATTCAGGCGATTCGCCACGATGTCACGGGTGAACATGACTTACCGCCGGATGGAATCGTCCTTGTCCGATTTGGTTCGATTCCAAAGACTTCAAGTGGAAAGATTCAGCGTCATGCTTGTCGCAACAGCTTTCTAGATGGGTCTTTGAAGACGATTGCTTCATGGTTGGCCTGGGAAGACGCAGGTGGCAAAGAGGTTGTCGTGGCTAAGGTAAACTCGGAACTTCGTGGCGAAGCTGAGGGTGATTTGCCATCCGGCCTACTTGAATTGGTTATGGATAAAGTCCGTGACGTGGCTCGTGAACGTGCTGGAAATCTGTCAGGCCATACAAATATTGTGACCGACTTGGGGCTCGATTCGCTCGAACGCCTGCAGATTGCGAATTCAATCGAAGAAGTCTTTGGTCAACGTTTCCCGGAAGAAGTACTGCAGGAAATTGAGACAGTCATTCAGGTTGCCTCTGCCGTTAAAGAACACTTTAGAGATATTGGTACTCAACTGGGACAGGTAGCTAAGAAAGTTCAGAGCGTTCGCAGTGCACGAGTTGCCATTCCCGAGTCAGATTACAACTTTGCCTTAATGCCGGAATATGTGCGTTTGCAAAAGACGAAAAAGTTATTAGCGTCCACAGGTCTTCCGAATCCGTACTTCAGTGTACATGAAGCAATTACCAACGACACGACGACAATTAACGGTCGTGAACTGTTGAGTTGGTCTAGCTATAACTATCTGGGTATGTCGGGTGACCCGGCGGTTGTGAAAGCTTCTCAGGAAGCTGTTGAGGAATATGGGACCAGTGTTTCAGCGAGTCGTTTGGTCTCGGGTGAGAAACCAATTCACCGTGAATTAGAAAAAGGAATCGCCGATTTTATTGGCGTTGAAGATTCGATTACTTATGTCGGTGGTCACTCCACCAACGAGTCAACAATCGGTCACCTGTTTGGGTCTGGCGATCTAATTGTTCACGATAGCCTCGCCCATAATAGTATTATTCAGGGCTCAATTCTTTCCGGAGCTCGCCGTCGTCCATTTAAGCACAATGACTGGCAAGAACTGGATCAGATCCTCGCTGAAGTACGTCATGAGTACCGGCGGGTCTTGGTTGTTGTGGAGGGCGTCTACAGTATGGATGGTGACTTCCCCAATCTGCCAAAATTTATTGAAATCAAAAAGCGACACAACGTATTTCTGATGGTCGACGAAGCCCACTCTATAGGTACGATGGGAGAGCACGGGCGTGGAATTAGCGAACACTTTGGTGTTGATGCTCGTGAAGTCGATATTTGGATGGGAACTCTGAGTAAAACCTTTGGAAGCTGTGGCGGTTACATCGCGGGTACGAAAGAGCTTGTGGAATACCTCAAATATACTTCCCCTGGTTTTGTTTATAGTGTTGGCCTTTCTCCAGCAAATGCTGCGGCGGCGCTTGCGGCGTTGCGGCTTTTGGAAGATGAACCGGAGCGGGTTGCTAAAGTCCAGCACAATAGTCGGTTTTTCCTTCAGGAAGCTAGGAAACGAGGGTTAGATACCGGTCTGGGTAATAATACGCCTGTTGTGCCAGTGATTATTGGTAACTCACTTCACGCATTACAACTTTCTCACCAGTTGTTTGAACGTGGTATCAATGTACAGCCAATTCTCTACCCTGCGGTGGAAGAAGCCGCAGCACGATTACGATTCTTTATCTCCTCAACCCATACTGATGAGCAGATCATTCAAACCTGCGATGCGGTTGCAGAGGAAGTGCAAAAGATCGATCCAGCTTACTTGAAGTTTGAATCAGGTACGACTCGGGTTGCCAATAGTATTCAGCGTACCGAGATGCTATCAGATTGATTCGTTAACGATAAAAAAAGGCCGTCTCGATGGACGGCCTTTTCTATTTGTTCGACTCTTAACGATTTAATGTGATACCAAAGTTAAAGCCGTACGTTAAAAAACGATCTCCGTAGTTATCGCCGCGGCCAATGCCTTTGCCGTAATTAAGAACATTGAATCCAAAGCGAGCAGTTACGTCACGTGTGATCTCATAAGCCGCTTCATGGCGGTATTCACCACCCCAGACGAAAGAATTGTTATTCTCCCAGGTGACGTTCTCTACACGTGTTTGTGATTCAGGCTCTTCTCCGGCTCCGACTTCTACTAGGGTCACTTCGCGAAATTCCCGTTTCCGAATGGATTGACTGTTGTTCATGGCAAAAAAGCGAAGCTCATTGGAAAGTAACCAACGACTTTGCTTGTGATACCAACGAAGTCCCAACTGGCCACCAAACATGTCGTTGGTGTGAGTACCCTGTTCGAGTATGAACTCCTCGATCTCTGCGTCATCTGGAGAGGGAGAGTTAGGGTCATTTGGGTCCGGGAGTTGAGGTACAGGCAGGCCATCTTCATCATATCGGTTGTATTCAGCTCCCTCGAATTGATCTTGTAGGTTGCTGTAGCGGACTCCTAGCATCGGTTCCCAAATACGACCCTTATCATTCTCTTTCAAACGCCAAGTGCGGTTGATTTCCCAGCTACTGTAGGAAATCGCATTAATAGAATCTCGCAGAATGTAGTCACGCTGTCCCGTTAACGGATTGTTGTCGTCCTGGGATGGTGTTTGTTCGTCATCTCCACCCCCACCACCACCACCGCCGCCGCCATCATCCTCTTCAGCCACACGATTGTTTCTTTCGACAATGAGTTCCTGATAAAGATTTGGGCCACCAATTCGGGTAGTACTTAAGCTCCAGCCGTTGCTGTCAGGACGCATAAAGCCCAAGCTGATTCGAGTACCTGAACCACGATCGAATCCACCATATGATTCTTCCTGACGAGGTCGTGCCGACTTAGTAAACAGTTTATCCCAGGTAAAGAACCAGCCTAGATTTGGTGTGAAATCACCGAAGTGAGTGTTGTCCAAAGGAGCAAAGAACTGGTAATCCGGGTTGAATTCGTCAAAATCAACAAAGGGTCCGGAATACTGCCGTTGGCCGTAATTCTGGGCGTCAACACTGGTTGTAACGAGTGTCATGATAGCTAAGACGCCGAGTAATGTTTGAATTCGGGGGATTCTCATCACTTGATACCACTAATTTGTGAATCTCAGTTTTCCCAATACGTACGTACGCATCGGGAGAACCTGTTAGTTGTTAATGGTCGTATCGTCAGTGATGGTCGTCAGAGTTAAATAACTCTGGTAATCTGTGACGATTTTTCCAAATATTCACATGAATAATGAGAATGTAGGAAGCATATGCAATTTGGGTGTGCTGTCTGGTGTTAGCTACCGCGAATATTTCGCTAATTAACACTATAATGACAAGACATCTCACGAATTGATTGACCGAGATGTTAATCGTCCGGATTAAATACCCCCGTTACAAATCCTGTTTATTATTTCAAGTTAGTTATGTTGAAATTTCCCAAACGACCCACTTCCGCTCTTTTCCTGTTTCTTGCAATACTTCTGGCAGTTTCTCCAGCTAATCGTGCTGATGAGGCAGAGAATAAAAAGAATTCTACGTCCAAGACGACAGACCGTTCTTATGTGCGAATAGAGCGAGACGAAAATAAGAAACCACTGGCTTTGCAAACAGCAGTGGTCCAGATGCAAGGCACCAAAGGGGGGCAGCGAAAGGTCCAAGTGGATTTAATCGGGGCAATTCACGTTGGTGAAAAAGCGTACTATGACGAGCTTAACAAATTGTTTGAAGAATATGACGTTGTGCTCTATGAGTTAGTCGCTCCTGAAGGAACGGTGATTGAAAAAGGTCACAAACAAGGGGTTAGTTTGGACGTTGTTGCCGGCTCTCAGTCCGGCCTGCAAAAATTGCTTGGGTTAACGCATCAGTTGGAACAGATTGATTACACAGTCGATAATTTTGTTCACGCAGATATGAATCCCAGTGAATTTGCTAAGCATATGGAAGAACGAGATGAGAGTTTCATGAAAATGTACTTCCGTTCGATCGGTCAAGGCTTGGCTATGCAGGGAGCCCCCGGACAATCAAACGATTTCAACCTGATTCTCGCCCTGTTTTCCAAAGATCGCGAGAAAAAGATGAAGGCGATGATGGCCCAACAGTTCGAGCAGATGGATGGATTGCCTGATGTGATGAGTGGGCCGGATGGATCAACAATTATTCACCTTCGAAATGATAAAGCTTTGGAAGTACTCGAAGCGCAGCTTCAGGATTCGGCTAATAAGAAGATCGGTATTTTTTACGGCGCTGGGCACTTTGATGATATGGAAGAAAAGATGGTGGAACGCTTCCGCTTTAGACGCAAAGGCGAAGTCTGGCTGGACGCCTGGAATTTAGGCGAGTAGTTTAAGCCTTAGCCACCACGGTCGAATTTAAATCGTTATGATATAGTTATCCCACGTCTCTACCCTCCCAACTTTTCAGTCGCCGATTTGTCATGCCACGTCTTTCCATAAGCGAAGTCACGACTTATAGCTGGTCGTTTCAGCGCGACGTCCGCACCTTTGCACGTTACGGCGTGCCTGCGATGGGAGTCTGGCGACAGAAACTTGCCGACTACGGTGAAGAAAAGGGTGCCGAACTCCTCGCCGAAATGGGGATGGATGTTAGCAATGTTTATTTTGCAGGCGGCTTTACCGGTCACGACGGACGAAGCTTTCAGGAAGCAGTGGAGGATGCGGAACAGGCGATCGAAACAGCGGCGTTACTTCAGGCAGAATGCTTGACTATTTACACGGGTGCTCGCGCCGGTCACACGAAGAGCCATGCGAAAAGATTGATGCAGATGGCCTTTGAGAAACTATTACCCGTAGCCGAAGAGAATGACGTTGTTCTGGCCTTAGAGCCGATGCACATCCGGGCAGGATCCGATTGGACGTTTTTGACTGACCTCGATGCAACCTTAAGGTATGTCGAGTCGTTCGGGAGTCCTCATTTCAAGTTGGCGATTGACACTTACCACTGGGGGCGAAGCCGGAAGTTTTACTCGTTAATCCGTGATCTTGTACCGCAATTGGCAATCGTTTTTTTGGGAGATGCGTCGGCTAGTCCGGACGAGGAGCAGAATCGTTGCTTGCTAGGGGAAGGTGGTATTTCACTGGAGAGGATGGTCACAACACTGGTGGAGCATGGTTATGATGGTTGCTTTGATGTGCGTTTGATGGGGGAAGAGCTTGAGACTTTGAACTACCCTCAGGTTATTGAACATAGCTGTCGGTACTATGAAGACCTTATTGCCACCGTAAGCGTTGATTAGCTTTTACTTAGCTGATCACGGATCTCAGCCGCCCGTTCATATTGCTCACTGGCAATGGCTTCAGCCAGTTGTTCATGAAGGGTCTTACCGACACTATATTCCGTACGCAATGACTCGCGGATATCTCGTAGTTGCGTGACTAATTCGTCTTCTTCGAAATGTTCTTCGAGATTATGTTCAGTGAAGAGGTTTCGGATAGCTCCCAGTCCGTCGTTGATGCATCCGATCGCAGCTTGAGGGGTTGTCTCGTTGAGTTGATGGTAGGCCGCTGCCTGTGTTCTGTGGAATAGTACGAACGGGCGATATTGTTCGTGCACAATGGTCCAGCCATCATCTGGAGAATGGCGTTTGCAAAAATCCATTAATGCCAATGTGTGATCCGCATCTCTCATGACATTGTCGTATTCCTTGATAGAAAGCCAACTTATGCGACGCTGATAGAATTGCATGAATTCCCGATCGACCTCAATGCACTGTTCGTCACTCAGAGTCCAGTCGTCGCCATGGGCAATTTCTTCCTGCAACAAATAGTCCAGATAAGTCGCAAAGCCTTCGGGGCGATAACCGTCAGGACGACCTTCGGTCTCCATTTGGATGATCCCCATTTCAATACGCATTTGCAAAACATCGGTGTTTCCATTCTGCCCGGCCACAAGGCGGGCTCGAATAGATTGGGAATCATAGTTCCAGTCTTCCAGAATGTCAGAGATATTGCGGGAGTCGGTCATAGAATAAGTGTTGTTCAGATGTTTAAGGACTATTCATTATCAACCATTTCTGCGATTTTGTGTACCACTGAATCACAGAACAATTCGAACCTCTTGGGATTAATGTTCGTACCGAGCCTGACGCCCTGCTTTTACCTGCCCACGTTGTTTTTTATGATCTAAGCGTCGTTGTTTTGAACCTTTGGTGGGTTTCGTTCGTTTGCGAAATCTTCGTGTTTTCTGAGCATCCTGAATGATCAGGCGCAGTTTTTGGTAGCAATCTGTTCGGTTTTGATGTTGTTCCCGCGACTTTTGGCTGGTGAGGACCAACTTACCTTCTTTATTTATTTTGCCAGCATGTTTGCTGAATATCCGTTGTCGGAGACGTGCAGAAATACTACTGGCATTTTTGATGTCCCAGTGAAGAGTAACCTTGGAGTTGACCTTATTGACGTTTTGGCCGCCAGGTCCCTGACTACGCGAAAAAGTAAGTTCGATTTCGTGACTGGGAATCGTTATTGAGTTATTTATGGTGATCATGTCTGTCGTGTATTAACGAATTCCTCGGTTGATTACCCTGGCTTGATTGGTAAGTCGACGGTCAAAAGTTACAATGGGGGGATTGAGTTTGATGTCATTATAGAGAAAGACCCACTCGGTTTTGGTGTGTCTGAAGGGTGTTCGATGAATATTAAGATGCTTGTGGGTGGATTCCTTGTGGGTGGATTCTTAGTTGCGAGTTTGGCAACAGGTTTCATGGTCTTTGAAAGTTCTGAGCCGGTTCTAGCTCCTCCCACAATAGAGGTTACTCAGGTTGTTGCTCCAGTTGAAGCGGACGGCGAGTTAGAGGATTTAGGGACAAGAAAGTCCGGCAATGATTGGAATGTGTTCTTAGGTCCTAATGGCGACAGCAAGTCCAGAGAAACCGGAATCATCACGGATTGGGGTGGAAAAGGACTGAAGCTACTTTGGGAACGGGACCTTGGTAGTAGTTACGGTATGGGAACGGTATCCAAGGGGCGTTATTATCAGTTTGACCGCGTCGATAATAAAGCATTTGTTGTTTGCTTAAATGCGGAGACCGGGAAAGAGCTCTGGAAGTTTCAATATACGTCTGGCTATGAGGATCTGTACGGCTATGATCCGGGGCCAAGGTGTTCTCCGTTAGTAGATCGCAATCGCGTCTTTATTTACGGTACGGAAGGTATGGTTTACTGTCTGAATGCCACCACCGGAAAGGAGGAGTGGTCCGTTGATACGATTAAGAGATTTGGAGTGATCCAGAACTTTTTTGGGGTTGGCAGTAATCCAGTAATAGAAGGTGATCTGTTGATTTGCATGGTGGGCGGTAGTCCAGACAAAGATAAGCAGATCCCGCCGGGGCAATTGGATTTGGTTACTCCAAACGGAACGGGAATCGTTGCATTTAACAAGTCGACAGGCAAAGTTGAATACCAAGTGATTGATGACTTGGCAAGTTATTCCAGTTTGAAACTGGCTACTATCGGCGATCGACGTTGGTGCTTTGCCTTTGCGCGTGGCGGCTTGACCGGTTTTGACCCGGCAAGCGGTGCTGTGGATTTTGAATATCCTTGGCGTGCGCATACTCTCGAGAGCGTCAATGCTGCGATGCCGGTGGTTGTGGGGGATGAAGTCTTTATTTCAGAGACCTATGGACCGGGCAGTACGTTGCTCAAAATCGACAAGGGCACTAAAAGTATCGTGTGGAAAGACGAAGAGTTTTCGCGTGATAAGGCTATGCAGGCTCATTGGAATACACCGGTTTATGTAGATGGATACGTGTACGGCTGTAGTGGACGACATACTCAAAATGCAGATTTGCGATGCGTGCAATGGAAGACGGGAAAAGTAATGTGGAGTATTCCACGAACAACACGCTGTTCTCTTACCTACATCGATGGGCATTTTCTTTGTCAGGGTGAGTACGGGCACCTGTTTCTATTTAAGGCGAATCCAGAGAAGTTTGAGCCGCTGGCAGGGGATATTAAAAAAGGTGATCGTGAAGGTGAGTATGACTTACCATTTGATACAACCTATGACCTGAGTTATCCGGCCTGGGCCGCCCCAGTCGTTTCTCATGGCCTGCTGTATGTACGCGGCTCCGATAAAGTCATTTGTCTGGAACTGATCAATAACAAGTAATTTTAAGGCTTGTTTGCTGGTCGGGATACAGATACTGACTACTTCTGCCGCAAATCCGCCTGAAGGATTCTACGCACTTCCAGGATTGTTGGCGTGACATCAGTAATTGCGAGGTGGTCCACGTCTAAAACCATCTGCGTTTGAGCATGAACTGACTTTGCACTGGTAGTGGTGATGACACCGTCAGATGCAGAAGCCAGATTTTTGATGAGTGTAGATGATTGGGTATCACCATAGATGTTGTGATAATTCACATCTGGATTTCTGCGAGCCGATTGAAGGAAATCAAAGATCCGACCTTCAGGTTTCAGTGATTCCAAACTTGTCTTAGTTGCGAGTAAACGAGTGTTGTGAAACAGGCCGGGGTTATCTTTGACCAACTGGCGTGCAATGGCATCTGTCGGTTCAGGGAGTTGGAAGAGTGTTTCGCCGATCCATTTTGTATAGTCATTAGCCATCTTGCTCCCCTGGAAGGGAGTGGCAATAGTAACAACCTTTTTGACCGATGGAATTGGCTGGAAGAAGACCGTGCTTGCCAGACTTTGTCGGATATGTTGAGGCGCTTTAAGTTGCCCGAATGGTTTGTTCGAGATGAGATTCCACATTTGATTTTGGCTGTCGATTGTCTGCATTAGCGATAGCAAGCCGCCCATGCTGTGGCCGACGAGTACTGTCTGGTGGAGCTTTACATGCTGTTGTCCAGGGTCGAGATTGCGATAAAGATTTTGTAGTGTCGTGCGGAACTTTGTGGCCGAGATCCAAAAAGGCTGGCTGGTGGGATATTGGTAAAACCAAAATTGATAGTTCTGGCGAATTTCAGGGAAACTGCGGAGATCATTCACCATATTCATCCAGATCATGGGCGAGGACCAAAAACCGTGAACCATGATGACCGGTGTTTTTTGCGGGTTGTAGGGTTCCATCATGAATAGCCCCGACCCGGCTTCAGTGGGATTCAAAAGTGAGGTGGTTGCCGCATCCCGAGGCCGACTAAGAGATGGTTGGTCAAGCAGAAATGCTAGTGGAATTGACGTGTCGGTTTGCAGCGGAATCTTACTCCGGTTGACAACGATTGCGGAATGGTCAACCGTATTGTGAAATTCAAGAACACACTGCTTGATCGGATTGTTGATATTTGAGTTTTCTTTGTTCGTGACCTTTAAAAAGGCGGTTAGCGGAAGGCTCATGCCCGGCGGATAATATTGCTCGGTTGCTGGGATGGTACTCTTGCCGTTACGAATCCCTATCATGGGGACTCCTAGGCCGAAGGTCTGGTGATGGCGAAGCAACTTTTGAATCCTGAAGTCCGAGACAAATCGCAGGTCAGCTATTTCGGCTTCAGGGCCGAGGTTCGGGAATCGGACTTCGACGTTGACTTGTTGTTCGCCGAGTTGGATCCCAAATGTTGTACCGGATTTTAATTGGTCGTCGCTCGCAATCACCCTCATCACCTGCTCAAGCGATTGATTGTACATTCTGCAGATTTCCTGAAACTGCGGGTCATAGGGGTTTCTCAGGTAATCAAATTGCGGCGTGAACAGATAGTCATAGGCGTACACAAGTGTCAAACAGAATCCTTCCAGTGCAGCGTGGTGTTTACCCTCCTTCAGCAGCGTTTGTGAATCTAGAAATGCTAATTCTGTCAAAGCATAGAGTTTCTCCGGTGTGGGATCATGTTGAATCGACACCTGTAATCGTTCCAGAGTTTCACTGCGACTGTAGTTTCTGACCCAGTTGCTATCGTCATGGTCAACTAGATTGAAACGCTGAAGTGTTTTGAGTGAGCGGTGTGAAAGTGTCGGTCCCACCCAGGTTTCTGGTCTAAACTGCCGTTTGATTGGCGCTAAGACATCTGATTTGGCCACGAGGTAATCACGATCGGCACAGCCCATAGAGCAGGCCGTCAAAATCGAACCAATAACCAGTGCATACGAGAGCCTTTCGCGGAGTAGACCTAGTGCTGATCGGATCATTAAAAGAGTCATCACGCAGGAAGGCAACATGAACTACAATAAAGACTTTGAAGAGTACCACTCGGCTTAATTTCGCGTCAATACAGACCGGTAAATAAAACGATGGCTGAAGTGCTCAGATCTGTTTTTAGAAGTTGATTACCTACTGACGATTCCGATGTCCGACCGTTTTTCTCATCTCTGGCCACCGCAGAACGAGCGCATTTTTGCGGCTTTGGAGTCCGTTTATCGCGATAGTGACTGGGGGCGATACCATGGTGCTCAAACTACGATGCTGGAGGGAAAGTTAGTTGAGTATTTCGACTGTTCATATGTACATCTGGTTTGTTCCGGGACGATCGGTATTGAACTGGCACTACGCGGCCTAGGGGTTCAGCCTGGTGACGAAGTTGTTCTGGCAGCTTACGACTTCCCGGGTAATTTTCGATGTATTGAAGCCATTGGAGCTCGGCCCGTGTTAGCTGATATTGCCAGTTCCTCTTGGAGTTTGAGTCCTGAAAGTTTTGAAGCTGCAATATCGCCTTCGACGAAGGCCGTTGTCGTGAGTAGTTTGCATGGCGGGTTAGCGGATATTGACAGAATCTCAGCAATTGCAAAACATCACGGTATATTGGTTGTGGAAGATATTTGCCAAGTGCCCGGGGCCGTGGTGAATACCGGTCG
>Ga0315322_10002847_pt1 | contig 13420 bp, 13 predicted proteins | sample M110021515metaG_FD_203461 | JGI IMG/M metagenome (GOLD analysis project Ga0315322, IMG submission 203461) | Ammonia-oxidizing marine archaeal communities from Monterey Bay, California, United States - M1 100m 21515 | ecosystem: Environmental > Aquatic > Marine > Intertidal zone | place: USA... | reverse complement strand
GACGGCCCGTTGCGAAGGGTGCGACGGAGCTCATGCGTCACCTCCATTGCATCCGATGCGCCAGCCGATGGACTCGACGACGGAGGGATGGCGAAAGTAGGGAATGGCGAGAACGGCCTTGACCGCGTCGACTGCGGCACGGCGGGGGACCACATCGGCATCCGACCAGCGGTCGAGCACGACGATGCGCTCATCGACGCTCAGCTCGGTGAAGCGGCGGCCCCATCGCGCGACAGTTCCCCACTCCAGCACCCGCAACACATAGCGAAAGCCGGCTCTCGGGATGTCGTCGAGAATCTCTTCCACCACGCGATCTACAGCGCGAGGCACTCCGGCTTCGAGGCCATCAATCGGGAAGACGCCGGCCGGAAACCAGACCTCGCAGAGGGCCTCCAGGAGCAGCAGCTCTGCGGGACTGAGGAACACCAGGTCGGGCGCGGGATTCTCAAAAGAGAGCGCGTGGTAGCCACCGGCTGCAGCGACGGCTGTGGCACCGAGGGCAGCGAACACCATGGTGCGTCTGGACAGCGTGGCCATCCGGATCTCCGGCCGCACCGACTCGATGGAGCACTGGGTGAGGCGCGCCGACGATAGCCCTGTAGACGAGAACATGTTCCAGTTTTTCGTGACGAGGTGTGAAAATGTTTTCGCACCTGCGGCTCAGCGTCGCTTGCGCAGCTGTAGCAGCCACCGGGTGACCTCGTTGGCCTTGTCGCTGTTGTCGTGGCGATCGGGGTGGCACAGCTGGAGCAGCTCCTCCACGCGAGGGCCGAGCGTATGGGCGGGGTCGAGGGAGCCTTGGGGACGTTGCCGAAGCAAGGCGCGCATGGCGTCTGCGTCGTGGCGAGCTCGGGTGAGATCGGACCGCAGCTGCTGGACCTCTGCCTGGAGGCGTTGCAGCTCCAGCTCGGCTTGTCGATTGTGGGACGGCGGCGGTGAGAACGGCGCCTCGGTGGACGGACGCATTCCGGTGGGCAGGTAGCGAGCGTGGGCCCCGTCGCCTTGGGTCACCTGGACCCCGCCTCGGTCGTGGAGCCGTCGGAGGGTCATGCGAACCCGGCCGACGGGCTCGAAGACGATCGCGGACAGCTCCTCTGCGGTCATTCCGCCCCGGGCGCCGCCAGTGGCGCGCAGGACCTTGAGGAGGTTGGACTCGAGGAAGGGCACAGCAGCTCACATAGCAGCGACGCGCGGGAGGTATCCAGGTCGGTGCGCCCAGACCCCATCCGGTTACGCCCGGCGGCCCGGAATCTTAAGCCGGAGACCAGCATGTCGGACACCACCCCGGCGGCCACTTCCCCAAGCGAGCCGAGCGGCAGCCTGGGCGTGCCCGCCGATCTGATGGCCCCGGCCGTCTACTCCCGTGCCGCAGGCACCCGCGATCTCGCCCCCGAGGCGGCCGCGCGACGCGATCGAATCGAGCGACGACTGCTTGAGACCTTCGGGCGCTACGGGTTTCAGCGGGTCGATGTGCCCACGCTGGAGTACCGCGACCTCTACAGCCCCGCGCGCATCGGTCCCGACCTCTTTCACCACCTAGTGATGGCGCGGCTGCCCGTGAGCACCTCCTTTCCGCCGGAGGGCTTCGCGGACGACGCCACACTCGACGATATGGGGCCGCTCCACAGCGACACCGGCACCGTCACCCACGATGCTGCGCTGCGGCCTGACTTCACCGCGCCCCTCGCGCGGATGCTGGTCACTCGGATGCTTTCGGGGGACGGTGTTCGGCGGGAGCTCCCGGCACGGTGGTCCTACGCGGGCTCGGTGTTTCGGGCGCGGGCCCCCCGGCCACTCCGTCTGCTGGAGTTCCACCAGGTCGGTGTCGAGCTGCTCGGTGCAGCCCATCCACTGGCCGACCTTGAGGTGGTGGCGCTGGCCTGCGATGCGGTCAATCGTCTCAAGGTGCCCGACTGGCGCCTTCACTTGGGGCATGCCGAGCTGTTCAAGGCCCTGGTCGAGCTGGCCGGTCCGCGGGACTCTGCAGCGGCCAGCGCCATCGCCAATGGCTTGGTGCTCGCCGCTCGAATGCGCATGCGGGCCGGCTTCGGCGATGTCGGGTTCGCGCGCTACGTCGATGGCGCGCGGGCGAGCCTCACCCAGAGGGTGCGGGACTTCCTGAGCGGTCCAGGCGGAAAGGTCGATGCCCGCCAGCTTGCCGACTGGATGGCGAGCGACTGGGCTGCGCTCGATGCCCCCGATGAAGTGACCGTGGAGCGGTGGCGCACGGTGCTGCCTGAGCTCAATGAGCGGCTTCTGATGTCGATGTGGGCCCAAGACCATGGCCTGCCCTTGGAGCGCGGCGACGCTCTGCTGGACCTCGCCCGGTGCTCGGGTCCAGCGGGCTCCTTCTTCAGCGCGGTGGGCGGCTTCGTCTCGGCGATGTCGTCCTCAGGCCACGTCACCCGCGAAGCCCTTCGAGAAGTGGACGGTCTGCGCGCAGCCTTCCACAACCTCACCCAGGACCTCACCCGCGACCTCCGCGACGCCCTGGGCCGCCGTCCCCCGGTCTACATCTCGCCGGCCGCCTCTCGGGGCATCGCCTACTACACAGGTGTCACCTTCGAGATCCACACCCCCCACACCGGCTCGGCCTACACCGACATCTGTGGTGGCGGGCGCTATAGCGAGCTCCACGAGTGGCTTTACGGAAGGGCCTCCCACACTGCCGCTCATCGTCGAAGAAGCTCCGGCACTCACGACTCTGAGCCATCTGCTCAGCTCAAGGGTGTGCTCACTGGCGTGGGCTTTGCCTTTGGGGTGGAGCGGCTCGATGCCGCGCTGCGGGGTCAGGATGCGGTCCGACCCAAGCCCGATGTCTATGTGGTGGTGCAGGACGCGGAGCTGGCTCGCCAGGCCTTCTCGGTGGCCCAAAAGCTTCGTCGAGGCGGTCTGTCGGTGGTGTGTGAGCTGCCGACCCGCGACTACACGGTGCGGTCCATTCGGGCCCAGCTGGGGGCAGCAGACCGCGCGGGCGGACGCGGGGCCCACTTCGCGCTCGTGTTTGGCACTGCCGAAGACCGCGACGGACTGGTCGGGCTCAAAGACCTCGCCACCGGTCAGCAGGACACCCTTCCCATCAAAGAGGCGGTTGCACGCCTCCTTCTCGACGGGAGCACCCGATGAGCCACCAGCACCCGCTCCCCGACTTCCTGGCTTCCGAGCACCGTCCCCAGGGCGCTGATGCCGACCCCATCGTGCTTGGAGGTGCCCACGACCTCATCCTGGCGCAAGTGGTGGATGTGGCCCGATACCGGCGCAAGGTCACACTTCACACCGACTGTCTGCGGCGCGTCGGACGCTGTCGAGAGATGGTGTCCTTCCTCGTGAAGTCCAACGAGAAGGTCTACGGCCTCACCACGGGCTTCGGCATCCTGCGCGACACGGTCATTCGCAAGGAGGAGACCCGCATCCTTCAGGACAACCTCATCCGCAGCCATGCCGCGGGTGTGGGCGACCCATTTGATGAAGACATCGTGAGGGCAGCGATCTTGCTGCGCATCAACACACTGTGCCGAGGCAACTCGGGGGTGCGGCCAGGCGTGTTGGAAACGCTCGTCGACCTGCTCAACTCCGGGCTGTATCCCTTGGTGCCCGAGCAAGGCTCCGTGGGGGCGTCGGGAGACCTCGCGCCGCTGTCCCACCTCGTGCTGGTGTTGATGGGCGACCCCGAGGCCCAGCTTCATGCCGGTCCCGATGGGCGGCCACTCCGGGGGGGGCCCATCCGCCGTCGCGCTCGTCGCTCGGAGTTCGTCAACCTGAGAGCTTGGTTTGGCCACGCCTGGCGGAACCAGAGCCGGGGTCCAGAGGACGACGAACTCTCCGAAGCGGCGCGTGCTGCGGGCATGTCAGACGACTCTGGAGGATTCTCACCGGTGCGCCTGGAAGCCAAAGAGGGGCTCGCCCTCAACAACGGCACCCAGATGATGACCTCGGTGGCCTGTCTCGCGGTCGTCGATGCCTGGATGACCCTGCGCGTGTCCGAGGTCGCCGCGGCTCTGTCCCTCGAAGCCAACCGAGGGGTTCGCGGCGCCTACAACAAGGGCATCCACGAGGTGCGCCCGCAGTCTCACCAAGCCGACGTCGCCCGGCGGGTCATCGGCTACTGCAAAGACAGCCAGATCCTCGACTGCTATCTCAATTCCGCCCACGTGCGGCGTGCGCTCCAGCACCTCGGCAAGGCCACTGACAAGGTGCGGGTGCTGCGCCGAGATCTCCTCACCCGCGGCGAGCTGGTCCCGGCCACCGTCCACCAGGTGGAGCGGGGCATCGACGCGCTCGACCAGCAGGTGCGGCGCCTCATCCCCACCGTCGACTCCCCCGACGGTCCCGAGGCCGACCCCGAGCTTCTGCGGGTGTGGAGCAAGGCCAACCCGGTCCGCCAGATCCGCTACTTCGACCGCCACCTCCAGGCGGTGCGCCAGGCCGCCAGCGCGCTGATTCAGGCGTGTACCCAGGCCACCTTCCCCCGTCGCGATGGCGCGGCCGAGCTTGAAGCGCAGCTTGTCGAGGTCCAGAACCAGCTGCGCAAGGCCGTACCCACCAGCCCGCTGGTGCAGGACGACTACTCGTTCCGGTGCTTTCCGCAGGTGGTGGCGTGTGGCTGGCGCGCGCTTGAGCATGTCCACGAGATCGTTTTGGTAGAGGTCAACTCAGCCACGGACAACCCGCTGCTGTTCCCCCCGCGCCCCCCGCGCATGACCGAACCAGAGTGGGACGCCCTGGAGCCGGCCGACTACCGCGCCTGGCTCGAAAAAGAGCCCGCAGCGCGCATCGATGACTGCCGAGCCGGTGTGATTGGTGGCGGCAACTTCCATGGCGAGCCGGTCGCCATTGCGATGGACTACTACACCATCGCCATGGCCGAGGTGGCCAGCATCTCCGAGCGGCGCATCGCCCACCTCGTCGACGCCAACCACTCTCGCGGTCTGCCCCCCTTCCTGGTCGACGACAGCGGACTCAACAGCGGCTTCATGATTCCGCAGTACACCGCTGCTTCGCTCGTCAGTGAGAACAAGGTGCTGGCACACCCTGCCAGCGTCGACTCCATCCCCACGTGTGCCAACTCCGAGGACCACGTGAGCATGGGCACCATCGCCGCACGGAAGGCGGCTAGCGTCATCGAGAACGTGCGCAAGGTGGTGGGCATTGAGCTGTTGGCTGCGCGAATGGCCTTGCGCTTCCGGCAGCCACTTCAGCCTGGCACCCCCGCGCGGATGGCGGTCGCCTGGCTCACCGAGCGGGGCATCCGTCCGTTCTCGGATGAGACCACGATGCACCCCATGCTCACCCGAGCACGCGACATTCTCGACGATCCCGACCTCCCAGATCTGCTGGTGCGACTCGCCGAAGCCTCCGAAGCCTGACCCGCAGTTCAGTAGCAGGTGAGGCTGAGGCTCCAGGCGTCGAGCTGTCCAGAGTCTCCGGCGGCATGGTCTTCCACGGACAGGGTCCAAGTGCCGGTGCCGGTGCCGGTGGAATCAAGGAAGACCGAGAGGTCCTCGTCTGGGTTGAGCGAGCCGCCTGAGGTGCCGTAGCTGCCTACGAGGTCCGCGTCCCAGAAGCCGGTGCGGTTGTGGAGGACTGCGGTGATGCGGGTGGGGTCGATGAGGCGGACCCGCAGGTCGCTGCGCCAGGAGTGTTGGATGTCGACGTCGACCGTGAGCTCGTAGATGTATGGGCAGTCCGACACCATCGCCGTCGACACAGTCGTGTCGTTGTCGTTGTCGTTGTCGTTGTCGTTGTCGTTGTCGTTGTCGTTGTCGTTGTCGGTGTCGTTGTCGTTGATCGTCTCCGCCGTCCCCGCCTCCACCGCTCCCTGTTCGGCCAGTGTCGGAGTCGTTGGGAAGTCCGGTCTCTGTTCCAGCTTCGTCGCTGTTTGCAGCCCTGCGGGATCGCTCCAAGGCTATTCGCGCACCAGCAGGCCGCCGTCCACCGGAATCGCTGCGCCCGTCACCCACGGGGCGTCGATGAGCCAGCAGACGGCATCGGCGACGTCCGTGCCGTTGCCCAGGCGACCGAGGGGGTGAAGGTGGAGCAGGGCTTCGGCTCGGCCAGAGGTCATCTCAGTGGGGACCACGCCCGGTAGAAGCGCATTGGCGGTGATCTGCTGTGGTGCGAGCTCCAGGGCCAGAGCGCGACTGAGGGCGAGCATCCCGGCCTTCGCGGCGGCATATCCTGCCGTGGCGGGCGCAGGTCGGACGGCAAGGGTCGAGGCGATGTGGATGATCTGACCGGGACCCTCACACTGTGCGGCAAAGGCCTGGGCGAGCAGGGCGGGGGCGATGGTGTGCACCGCGTAGAGGCCGGCAAGGTCGGCTGCGGTCCACTGGCCGATGGGGGCGGCGACCTGGTGACCGGCGTTGTTTACGAGCACCTGCAGCGGGCCGGCCTCTGCGATGACCCGCTCCGGCTCGGAGACGATGTCCGCCACAAGTGCGACCGCGCCGAGCTCGGCGGCTGTGGCGCGAAGCACATCCGCCCGTCGGCCGACAATGACGACCTCAAGCCCTTTGTCGCGTAGCTTCTGGGCGATGGCCCGGCCGATTCCAGTGCCCCCGCCGGTGACCAGCGCGCGTCTGTGAGTGCTGGTATTCGTACTCGGGGGAGTCATCGGGCCGGTCCACGAGGGATGGCGAAGGGGGGGACTGCAAGACCGCCGGGAACGACCACCTCGTCGGAGGGGTCGAAGCGGGGCCGGTCGAGGCACAAGATGGCGGCCGGCCGTGACAAGGGGTTGTGGTAGCCGTGGGGTTGATCCCGGCGCCAAGCGTGCTCGTCACCTGCAGCCCACGGTCGTGGGTCCTCGGCATCATGCCAGCCCACGACACCTGTGGTGAGCACCATCTCGTACTCCTGCATCCGGTGGTGCACGTGGTTGGGGATGGCACGCGAGGGGTCGATGTGGAGGCGGTAGAGGCCGAGCCGGTCGGTCTCGGCAATCACATCGACGGTGCCCCACTGGTTGGTCTCGCGGGTGTAGGCCTGCTCCGCGGCGGAGCCCTCTACCTGAAGACGGGGTCGCGCCCCCTGCGGCAGCACGCCAAACTTGGTGATGGACAAGCCGGCGCGAATGGCGGGCGGACGGTCCTCGCCAGGGGCTGGGGGGGCCAACAGCCAGCGCAGCAGCACCATGCTCGCGCTCTCCAGCAACCAGAAGCGTCCGGATCGCAGGATGAAGTCGACCTCGCGGGCGATGCCAGCGTAGTTCCAGGTGCGGTCGAGGGCGTCGGCACGGGCAGGGACCGAGGTGTCGAGCTCTACCCAGAGGTCGACCCGGACGTCCTGTTGAGTGGTGCGCTCCGTGTCGAGACAGCCGATGTGACAGTGGGAAAGGAGCTCGTCGATACAGATGCGAGACAGCATAGTCAGCCCGCCATCATGGGACCGGCCACCGACCGACCGCCGCACACCGCGATGTCTTGACCGGTGACGTAGGGGGCATCGCGCACGAGGAACACCACTGTGCGGGCGATGTCGTCTGCGGCGCCAAAGCGACCGGCGGGGATAGTGCGCCGGATGCCGGCGAGGGTGGCTGCGGACAGGTCGGTGGGCGCCAGCACGGTGCCGGGGGACACGCTGTTGACGCGCACCTGGGGAGCCAGCTCGACAGCCAGGGCCCGGGTGAGCATCAACACGCCCGCCTTGGACACGCTGTAGTGGGCAAAGCCGGGCGCGGGTCGCTCGCCCCCAATGTCGGCAATGTGGATGACTGCGCCGCCACCACGAAGTGTGCTCGTGGCGAGGCCGGGCAGCAGCGCACGTGTGATGAGGGCAGGCGCCCGGCAGTTGACGGCCTGCATGCGGTCCCAGGCGACGGCGTCGAGCTCCGCGAAGGGCACGGCTTCGTAGAGCGCGGCATTGTGGACGATGGCGTCGACGGGCGCCGCGGCCGCTGCAAGCGTGTCGCAGCCGGCCACAGTGGAGAGGTCTGCCTGCACCAGAGTGGTCCGTGCTGCGTGCTTCTGTGCCATCATGGCAGTGTGTTTTACCCCGGTCGTAGACCGGTGGTAGTGGAGCACGAGGTCGAAACCAGCCTCGGCGAGGGCGGTCGCAATGGCTTGTCCGAGGCGCACTCCTGCGCCAGTCACCAGAGCTCTGGGGCGGGGGGACTGAGACACGGCGACTCCAACAGGTGGCGGGACCTAACCGAATGCCGATGCCTGCATGCGCTATGGTTGGGGGTAGAACAGGAGTCTTTGTGGACAATCCTTACCGAACACCGGACGCTGAGCTCAGCCCCGTTGAGGCAGAATATCCCCCCGGGGGAGATGTCTTGGACCAGTGGATTCCGGCTTCGAACTGGAATCGGTTGGGCGGCTACCTCATCGACGGCTTTGTGGTGTTCGGCATCGTGCTGGTGCTGGGCTTTGCGCTGGGCATCGCACTTGAGCTGGGCGGGGGAGGAGCGGCGCAGTTCGACGATGTGCCCGACCAGGTGTTTGGCATGGTGATGATGGTGCCGGTGGCACTCTTCTTCGGCTTCCTTGAAGGCTCTGGACTGCAGGCCAGCCTGGGTAAGAAGGCCTTGGGTATGCGGGTCGTCACCCTCTCGGGTGAGGAGCTTGATCTCGCGACCGCGATGAAGCGCAACTTCGTGAAGTGGCTGGGACTGGGCATCTGCGGTCTGTTGGCCTTCACCGTGCTCGGAGGCGAGGGAAGCAGCGCATGGGATAAAGTCGCTGGAACCCGGGTGGTCAAGCGCAATCCCTACATCTGAAGCGCTACCAGCAGGTGGCTTTGCAAGGGCAGTACATGGTGGGTGCTGGACCCCACCAGCGGTCTGCGCCGGCGTCTGGCCAGGGGGCCTCCCCGTTGGCCGTGGACAGGTGGACTCTGTCCGGGAAGGAGCCTGTATCCGAGATGGGCCACTGTCCGATAAGGCCATGCCACACGCCGTCTTGGTAGTTTGGTAGCAGCTCCGCCGGCATCCCTTCTGGCACCGGCAAGCGGCCCTGAGGACCCCACTTCGTCGCCAGTCCGTGCCCGAGGCCGCGGGCGAAGGCTTCGAGGCCGGGCAGGTCCACCGGTCGTGCGGTCACCACTGGAAAGCGCACCATCCCCGCCTGTCCCCAGCGCGCGATTACCAGCCCCCAGCGGCGGCCCATGCTGTGCAGAGTCGTCCTTCGCAGAGATGGCGACACGCCCCGGGTGGCCTTGAGCAGGCGGTTTAGCGGCGTTGCAGAGCCCACCGTCCCCCGCGCATAGCCGAAGGGCTCTCCACGAAACGCCCGCCACCATGCGGCTTCGTAGAGGGCTGGATGCAGGCCCTCAGCGGGGAGACTGCTCAGAGTGGTCTCCACTTCCTCCAGTGAGGCGAGTCCCCCGATGGCGTCGGAGTCGGTGTGGTCCACCATCGCCTGACCGACCCCGGCCCAGAAGGCGTCGGGTGGGGCCAGCACCTCGTCCTGCAAGGCGTCCAGGGGCAAGCCCGCTCCGATGAGACCCAAGGTCGCGTGGCGGCCCGCGGCAAATGCATGCGCGGCGAGGTGGTCGGTCTCGGTGGACTCACAGGAAGGGTGCTCGCGGGGGTCCAGGGCGTAGGAGTAGATGTAGCGGTAGTTTTCGTGGTCGGGGGCTTCCAGTCTCATCAAGGTGGGGTTGGGAAATGGGGCCCCCAGAATGGCGACCTTGGTGAGCGCTCCGGAGAGGAGGGCGGGTGCCAGCAGCAGTCCGGCCTGCACCTTGCGTCCCTTCGAGATCCACTGGGCCGCAGTCCATGCCAGCCATGCCCACATCAGCGGCATCCAGGGCGCGGCGTAGCGGAGACCGGCCGCACTTGGGGAGCCCTCGCCATCCCGCAGCTCAAGGCGAAAGTCCACCACCAAGTACAGCGCGGTCCACACCACCAGGCCCGACCACAGCACCACTCCGGCGGGTGGCTCCGTGTCTCGCTTCCATGCCTTGGCCGCGCGCACCGTCCAGGCTGTGGCCGCGCCGAGAGCGCCCAGCATGGCGAGCCCGATGGGCGCACCGATGCTCAGGCGCGGCAGTCCAAACAGTCCGGCGAGCTGGCGGGGCAACAGGAGGGTCTTCAGCTTGTAGGGAATGCGCAGGACAGACGGCACCGCTTCGCCATCTGCGTAGATGGTGCCGAATGGCTGCTGATGGGTAGACAGAAACTGGGCGGCCCACATCAGCGGAGCGAAAGATGCTCCGAGAACAAGCCAACACGCCGCCTTCCAGCGGCGTCTCCACCCAAGCCATCCGCCAAACATCACCACTGCAAAGGTGCTGGAAAAGCCGAACCACATCGCAAAGCCCACGAGCAAGCCGACGCCGAGGTGAGCCCGGTCGGAACGTGGAGGGCGAGCTGCGAGAATGCCGAGTGCCAAGCAAAAGAGGCCGGATTCGTAGTGGTTACCCCAGCCGAGGAGCGCCAGCCGCACCCAGCTGCCGGGTGCGAAGAACACCAGCAGTGCAAACAGCAGCGCCGGGACGGGGCCGTCCAATCGCCACAGTCCCCGAACCCCCACGGTCACGATGGCCGCCGAAAACAGCAGCGGCACGAGCTTCCAGACTCCAAACAGCGGCGGGAAGATCGCGAAGAGCAGTCCAGCAAGGGCCGCATCAAAGGTGCAGCCGCCGCAGAACTTGCGGTACTGCAGGTCGAGCAGGGCGTCCCAGTGGCCGGCCGCCAGCGACACTCCGTGGGCCGCGTTGAACCGCTCCTCGCAGTCGACCACTACGAAGTCGGGATTGAGCAGGGTCAGCGCCTGGGCGCCAGTCACGAGGGCGACGGCGAGCAGGGTCCATGACCAAGGGGCTGTGCGGCGGTCCATCGCGGGCACTCTACCGGTGGGAGACGAACAGTCTGAGCCAGCACAGGCATTCGTGTCGGGAGATAGAGGCGCTTGCGGTCGCCAGGAGCCTGATGCCCCGCCCGATTCCACCACCGCCTCCCCAGCCTTCCGCCGACGAGACAGCACGCGCGGTGGCCTATCTGCGGGCCACGGTGGCGGTGGGAGTGGTCTTCTTTCTGGCGTGGGCAGGTCTGGCCTACGGGCCCGACTCGTGGATGTCCAAGTGGGGGCGCAAGTCCTCGCAGAGCTGGATGGTGGCCAAGGCCGAGACGCTCGATGAGGCGGCGTTGCGTTCCCATGATGGCGGGCGCGTGGTCTGGCTGGTCGGGTCCTCGGTTCTGCGGGAGTCTCTCGACATTGCGGCGGTCAATGCTTCTCTTCAAGAGTCCAGCAGTGTGTGGCGAGTCGCGCAGTTTAGCCAGGGACGGGGAGCTGCCGGTCTCGCATCGGGCATGGCACAGCGCCTTCCGATTCGTGAAGATGACCTTGTGGTGCACAACATCGCGGTGCAGAACTACCGCGCCGACTGGCTGTCTTGGACGGGGTTGCCCGCCGACCGCATGAGCCGGATGCTAGGTCCCGCCGACCTCTGGGACACCCGCGAGTGGTCTGTGCAGGACCGCCTGGAGCAGGGGGTCGCAGTGCCCTGGAACTTCTGGAGATGGCACACCGACACCATGGATGGCCTTGTGCGCTGGGGTGAGAGCCTCGTCGTGGGGCGCACTCCACGGGCAAAGCGACCAGGCGTCTACTACCGCTTCCACCGCTGGGAGCGAGCGGGGGTGTTCAAGCACGGACCGCCGAGCTGGGAGGTGGAGCGCAACCTGCTGACCGAGGATGTGGTCGATCTGTCGCCCCGTCAGTTCAACATGCAGGGCCTGGAACGGCTGCGCGGGCACTGCGACACCATCGGTGTGCCTCTGGTGTTGTTGGACATCCCCCCGTCCGCCTTCGCCCAGTGGCGACTGGAGACCCCGGGAGTGTGGGCGGTGTGGGAGGCCTGGACCGTCGCCCAGCCGGAGCTGGTCATTGCCCCTCAGCTGGAGGAACGCGACTTCTACGACCGGCGCCACCCCAATTTCCGCGGGCGCAAAAAGCTGTCCAGGTGGTTGGTAGAGTGGCTTGAAGATGGTGTGGCACGCGGCCCTTTGCCTCGTCATCGAGCGCCCGAGTCCGCCGTGGATGACTACCCATGGGACACCCCTGTCGGACGCGGTCCTGGTGGTTCAGAGGATGCGGGTCTCGAGCCCGGCTGAGCCGCCGCGGCATGGCCCGCTGTCGTCGACATCGACGGCGGGGAGGAGTAGAGCCGAGCCGGGAGGCGCCATGCCTGCGGTCTTGTTTTTGTGTCCCGATGGTGCGGCGCGCGGTCCAATGGCGGAGGCGCTCACCCGCCACCTGATGCCCGATGTCGAGGCGTGGTCGGCGGCCTGGATGCCAGGCCACGTGCGACGGGGCGCCCGCCGGGTGCTGCAGGAAGTCGGCGTCGACGTTCGGGGGCTCCGGGCCCGTGGCCTCCTTGAGATTGACTTGCGCGAGATCGATCTCATTGTTGTGCTCTCCGATGAGTCGGGCTGCCCGAGGCTGCCGTCGCGTGTGCCGCGGGTGGACTGCCCACTGCCGGATCCGGATGCTGCCCCTGCCGAGGAGTCGCTCGAAGCATATCGAGATGCCAGAGACGCCCTGGAACGACTTATCCCACCGATTCTTGTCGGGGAATTGCCAGCTTGACGCCAAATCCGGTCGTTTGGCTTCTCCGGCGTGGATGGCGGGTGGTAGCGTTGCGGGTATGACGATCCGCCCCCCCCACCTTTGGCTGCGTTGCTCCCCAGTCCGGCTCGGTCTGATGGTGATTGGCCTAGGCGCCTGCCAGACTGAGGCCGACGACACTTGTGATGCGATGCCGGCTGGGCTCGAGCGTGATGTCTGCTTCAGCAAGGTGCTCAAGGCGCTCCCGGCTGCTCAGGTAGACGACGTGCTCGTGGCAGCAGGCAAGGTGGCGGACCCCATGGTTCGGGGCGAAGCTGTCTCCTCATGGGTCACCACAAATGGCAACGGGATTTCTCCCGAGAAGGGGCAGCAGCTGTGCGCCATGCTCGAAGATCGCGATGGGGCCTACTGCTTGCGCCGGCTGTCGTCGCCGCACTTGCAGCGGGACCACTGACAGTCGGGTGCTCGGACGGCTTGGCACCTGTTGAGCCCTCGACCAGTCCCACCCAGCAACTCCCGCCAGTACCGGTGGCGGGGCAACACCCCATTTGTCACCGATACAAGGCGCAGGAGGGCGATGTGTATGGGTATTGCGTGTACCGGTATGTGGGAGGGGTTCAGTCCGTTGGCGAGCTGGCCAAGTACTGCTCCGGCGCCGGTGAGTGGGAAGAGGAGTGCCGCCACGCCTGGGTGTCCGGAATGATGAATGGCGACACCAACCTCACCACCGAGGTGTTGCTGGAAGCCTGTGGTGGGAGCGTTGACTGCACCTTCGAGCTCATCGACAAGCGGCTCCACCCAGATGTGTTGATTCAAATAGATCGCTGCGCGCGCTATGCCGGTCGCTACGCGGGCGACTGTGTGGGGCACGCGATGCAGCGGTGGTATCAGTCGAAGCCGAGTCTCGA
>Ga0315322_10002846_pt1 | contig 13422 bp, 9 predicted proteins | sample M110021515metaG_FD_203461 | JGI IMG/M metagenome (GOLD analysis project Ga0315322, IMG submission 203461) | Ammonia-oxidizing marine archaeal communities from Monterey Bay, California, United States - M1 100m 21515 | ecosystem: Environmental > Aquatic > Marine > Intertidal zone | place: USA... | reverse complement strand
AACATTGATCACTTGCAAAACGTCAACCGGCGATACAACCCCATCGCGATTCACATCTGGTTTCATTGCCACCGACACATCAGATTCAGTAAAACCAAAGTCGCCGGCAAGCAAACACCTCGCATCCAGTGTTTCGACAAGTAGTCGACGCTTACACATACGACGATTCAATTCTCGCTTCCGCGAGCCATTTTTTGAACGCAATGTAATTCCCCGAGCATGTAACAAATGATGCGGCGAAATTCCTACCTCGCCCCTCAGACTAGCTACGCGACAATAACAAAACACTCCTATGATCACAAGTGCTAGCCCCCGGCAGTGGCAGTGCCCTCAGAACAGATCGGCCTACCCTCCAAAGCAGGTTTCCTCACGAAACATTTCCTCAGTTTGGCAGGCACACGTATGACCTCTGACTACTGAGAAACAATTTGAAAAGCGGCGACGTCAAACGTAATGTCCGAGGCGTTCCACGCAGCCGGCAAGAACGACTGCGGCAACTTTGACGAGAAGATCGCATGTCTCGTTTGTCGCACCGACTTCGACATACGTTGAGCAGCAGTTTTTTGCAACATGGAGGCGTTGTCTATAATCTCCCCTCGAGTTAAATCGTTTAGAAATTCCAACACTCAACGGCTCCATCAACTGCGTGGTGGACTTTCAGAGCAAGAAGAAATCCAGCAAACTTCCCCATGAAGACTAACGACCTATTAAAAGTTCTCAAAGACACGGTCCCCCGCGATGAGCGTCGCATTCATGCGATGCCGATGTTACAAAGTAACGAACTGTCCAGTGAATCCATTCTTTCACCTGGACTTCGTGAGTTGTTCGGCAGCAACGCGAGCGACGACGACTCTGAACTGCAACGGGTTGCTGAGCAGCTGAGCGAATTCATCGACGATGTTGTGATGAATGACACGACCAGCGATCGAGCTGTTGGGGCGTTGGTTGGTCTGGCAATCGGTGATGCTGTTGGTGCACCACTAGAGTTCCGCCCCGCTCGCAATGAAGCAGAATGCAGCACCGGCCCCCGCTTGCTCAGGAGCCTGCATCCTGAAACGGGAGAGCTACAGTACCGAGAGCCATTCAACAAGTTCAAACTACTGGCCGGACAATGGACCGACGACTGCTCGATGGCCCTCTGTTTGGCCGACTCATTGATCGCCCGTGGTGATTTTGACGGAAGCGATTGCCGTGTCCGATGGTACGACTGGTGGAACTTTGGTTACAACAATGCATTTCGATTCGACGAACGTCCCAATCGCACCTCGGTTGGGCTCGGAGACAACGTCTCGATGTCGCTCGACGCAGTGGCAGATCACACCGGTCAACTCGCCTCTGCAGTTCCGTCCCGTTACACCTCGGAAGGCGATGATGCAGGTAACGGCTCTATCATGCGTCTTGCACCCGTACCGATTCGATTTCACCGGAATCTGCACAAGGCGATGCAGATAGCGGAAGCCCAAAGTTACGCAAGCCACCCTGGGTCAGATGCAGCTGATTGCTGTGCGGTAATGACTTACATGATCGCCAACGCGATCCAACGGCCCGCAGCCGACTCGCGTACGATGGGAGAGTTCATGTGCGATCAGACTCACAAGTTTCTCAAAGAGCACAGCCCCCTTCCCTCATTCACTGACAACACAGAGACAAACAACCTTGCAAGCCTGCTCAGCTCGAACCCGCCCACTGATTCGGAAGCGGTGTGGGCTTGGCGTGAACCGCATCCCCTTGTCAAAGAAACGCTGCTGGCACGGGGAGAATCCTACAACGGACACGATGTGACATCTGTCTACTTTGGTTCGTACTGCATGGATGGCCTTGCCATGGCTATGTGGGCATTGCACGGCAGCAAAAACTTTGCCGATTGCATGATCCGGATCGTCAACCTTCTTGGTGATGCTGACACAACTGGGGCCATCGCAGGCCAAATCGCTGGCGCCTTTTATGGATACAAAGCATTCGACTCCGACCCCATTTCATCACGCATGCTGAGCAACCTGAGACGCTGGGATCCACTTCATGAAATTCCCCTGCGAGCATTATTGCTAAATGATGATAGCTTGGAAATCGTTTGCTAACCTGATTTCCATGAACCCAAGAAACCGCTTTGCCACAAACAAAATGCAAATGCAAACTGTCGCAGCAAACAGCGTAATCTGTCTCGTCTCAACAGTCAGACCACCGAACCTTCGCTGCAAACAACACTTGTTGCCTCGAAGCGTCAACGAGAGTCCCTCCGACATCGAAAGTTTCTCGTTGACGTGATGAGCAACAAAAAAGAACCATGCCGATAGAGACCGTCAGCATCTCGCATGCAGCATCTTTTTGCCACTGGAAAACGGGCACAGATTTCCAGTTCTTCCGACTTGCATATCGCTTCGCCGTTTAATCCCCGGTCAGTTTTTCCGACTCATTTCCGAACAGTTGTAACGAGGGTGATCCGTTAGCACTCCGCTTGCCCTAAGAATCTGATTGGCGGCAAAGAAAGTGGCATCAGGGAGTGGACGCCGGTGCTGCACTGTAGGGATTCTCTTTTGGCAATGCTCCGGTATCGTAGAACGCCCACTCATACGTGACTTTGCCTGCCTTGTCGAATTCGTACGCAACAAACACCGCAACATTAGTCTTTTCACCCGTTTTAAAACAGCCCGTGAGTCTTGCCACAGTGTTCCTACGATTAGAATGAAATGAACAGTGTTCCCACGATTGGACGAGAGCAAAAGCGTTTCCAGCGCAGGTGGCTTTCCAAACCAATCCTACAGCACGCCTTCCCGTACCTGCCCTTTTCTAAGCCCTTTTCTACAGACAATCAGGTTCCCGGGGGTTACCGTCTCGTTTTCAGGGAGCGCATTATCTCCTTTTTCTGCGCTGAGCTGCGCGACGCTTTTCAGGTTGGACAGGGTTGACGAGCCATCAACAGCCGTCATGGATTCATCGTAATAGTCAAACCACGGCAAACCTGAGTTGGTGTAGGTTTTGGCAGTGGGGGCGGGATGTGGCGGTAACGCCCCTGTCATCGATTGCCAAATCATTGAATTGCAGAGATGGACGAAACAGCGACCACCGGTATCGATTTTCCAGTCGCTCACGTCATAGGGATCATCGTAAATTTCCTGCTTCATTCGTCCGCCGGGTGCAAGCCCCATGTCAGGTGCCATGCATTCCATCTCAGGTGCCATCGACATGCAAATCACATCCCGGTCAAGCCGCATCCTGCGTTTCGGTTTTGGATAACGCCGCTCAAAAACATCTCGCTTCATAGGATAGACAGCCACCTGCAGCCCACCGTGCTCAGCTTGGCCAGTGATCTGCTCTTCGGCAGAGTAGCCTGCCCCCAAAGGCATCGCGACAAATTGTCGAACGCAGCCTTTTTCCACAACGAAGCCATCGAGCCATGGTTGCTCCGGGGCGATCATGTAGTTCTGTGGTTTTCGTGTCAGCCCTTCTGCCCAAGCCTCTCCACTGACAGCGCATCGCTTGCCAGCCGCGATCTTGATCGCAAACGGGTAAGCCACGTCGTGGCCTTCCACCCACTTCGAGTCGAAGTTCAACCACATCGCTTCAGACTGGAACATAGGCAGCATCACCCCACCGTGCTGCAGCCACTTCGACGGGACGCTGGCAGCGTGATCATCGACATGCCGAATCGGGAACGAGCCCAACCCTGGTGGCAGTGGATAACGTTGACCATCATCCGGTATCCGCAGAGTCCGTTGAAACTCAATCGTCAATTCGGCGTCAGGATGAACGTCCGGAAAAGAAAACTTTAGTTCATTGCTTGTGAGTTCAATCATTCACTTGTCCTTAACTTTTGACTGGAAAAAACATTCATTCACCATTCACCGTTCACCATTCACCGTCTCGAACCTCGCGCACCAGACGCAATACTGCATGATCCGGGATGTCCTTCATCTGCCTGATCAACTCGGCAAACAGTTTTGGCCGACGACGAATGATCGACTGCAAATCACCTGACACTTTGCCGGCTAACGCCAACAGAACGTCCGGGTCCTCTTCCAATTCATTTGCGAGAGCCGCAATTGTTTTTTCTGATGGGGGCGGCTGTTGCCCACGTTCAACTTTGCTCAGGTAAGACGGCTCAACTCCCACACGCACAGCCAACTGCCGCACCGAGAATTTCGAATCCGTGGCCCGACGTGCCTCACGGACCTGACGTAAGTGGTTACCAAAATCGCTCATTCGTGTACCATATACTACACACTACCCGAATGAAACCCTGGCAAAGAGGGTTTCCTCAAATGAGACCCGATTTCCATTAGGCCGTCCCTCAACCGGGGGGGCCACGACTTCTCAGCGGGAACCACGGCCTCTCAGCGGAACGCCAAAAGCTGCTTGTGGGCCTCAGCAGAATCATTTCTGAGCAGGATCACCTACAGGTGCAGTGAAAAGCCGATCTCCTGCAGCAGCCAGATAGTTGCCCGAGCCTCTTCAAATTTTCTTTTTTTATCTTGGCACATCCCCAAACGTGTGGTTACCATCGTTCACGTCGGAATAATCGGCACAACCGCTGGATTCACGATAACCATTGCGAAACGGATGACCGGCCCAGGCTGGATCAGGAACGACCAACGCTGGCTGAGGGCTGAGAGAGCCTTTCTCCGGTAGCGGATTCAAGCATTCGGCTCGCTGGGAGTGTTGAGGTTTTTCCTTTGCACGGAGCTCCAAAAGCTCCTGATGCAAGAGGAGAAAACCTTGATCGCCAGCCCTTCGCTGCGGGACTTGTAGACGGTTGAGCCATTGATTGTCCAAAGCAACGCGTGTTGCTCTACAGCAACATCAACCGTAGTCGAAACGCAACATCTGCAGGAAACAACTCTCGAGCATTTTTCACACAAGATGTTTCAGGCCAACGAGTTGCGACTGTCGCTTCTCGTCACACATCGCACTGCGGCATCCTGCCTGCTTAGTCAATCCGACAACTGATTAGCTCGATACGAAATGGGTTTATAGGAACCAGACATGGTGACAACGATGAAGCGACTAAGAAATCAAAACGATGCCCCTACTACTGACGACGGAAAAATCGTCCGTATTGATTCCCCGAGCGGAATCAGCAAGAGGAAGTTTTGTATCGGCCTTCAGATCTTTGTTTTGCTGATGCAACCTTGCGTTGCATTTGCCGAAGGAGCTGCGGGTGCGGGATCTGTCGTCGCCGGTAGCGCCGCGATTTCGCAGGCGGGCAATACACGCACCATTCAGCAATTTACAGATCGAGCCGTGATCAACTGGCAGGATTTTTCAATCCAGCAGGGCGAGACAACTCGATTCATCCAGCCCAATAGTTCTTCGGTTGCTTTGAACCGTGTCACCGGTGGCAATCCCTCAGCGATCTTGGGAAACCTCGAGGCCAATGGAAACGTGTTCCTCATCAATCCCAACGGAATCGTTGTTGGGGCAGGAGCCAGGATCAACGTCAACGGTCTGGTGGCATCAACGCTTGACATCAGCAACGAGAACTTCATGCAGGGCGGCGACCTGAATTTTGAAGGTAACTCACGGGCATCGATCATCAACAACGGAGAGGTTCAAGCTTTAGCCGGAGACATCTATCTTCTTAGTTCGAGCATAGAAAACAACGGGATACTCTCTGCTGAAAACGGAACCGTCGGCCTGGCCGCGGGACAGAGCATTCAATTGGTGGATGCTGCATCACCTTCTTTGGTAGTTCGAGCGACCTCTGATTCGCTGGGAGGTACCGGGATTATCAACACAGGATTGATTTCTGCGATGCAGGCGGAGCTTGTTGCTAATGGTGGTAACGTTTATGGCCTCGCCATCAACAACGAAGGCGTGGTTCGAGCAAACGGCTCTGAAGATCGTGGAGGTCGGATATTCTTGGTTTCCGATGGAGGCAAAATACGCAGCTCAGGCGATCTGATCGCAAAGCGTGGGAACAACGGCGGCGACGTGATCATTCACGCGGGCGGCCAGTCTGGCTCGAAGATTGAAATTCTCGGTAACATTGACGTGTCTGGCCAAGAATATGGTGGCACGATCGGTATGAAGGCTGCGGCCATCTCACTTGCCGGCGCGACCATCAACTTGGAAGGCGGCATAGAAGATGGTGTTCGACTGATCTCACTGGGAAGCAGTTCCGCTGAGATTACTGACCCGACGAACCTTGGGCTTCTTGACTTCTCAAAGAACGATAACGTTCAAGACACCATGAGCGTGGTCGACAACACCGACCAGATTCAAATAAGCGACGACGCCCCACTGAATGTAAAGGGCAGCATCATCGGCACAGACGCAGATGGGTTTACCGACCTTGTCATTGACGCTGCTGATCCCGACAAGTTGATCTCATTCATCACGTTCGAGCTTGGCAGCGCTACAACAACTCCTTCCGATGGCACGGTCTCATTCGATGTTGTACTGAAGAAACCATCGGGCGAGACAGAATTGGTGATGCTTGACGCGAACCTATCTGATTTGACAAATAACACGGTTGCCATCAGAGCAACAGGCGGTGACTTGATTGAAAAAATCACTTTGAATTCTGACAACAATGGAACAGCCTTCATCAACGAGATCAAAACTGGTGACGTTGAACTCGCGACAGGAACACTAACGGTTGCGAAAAACGTCACCAAGGGCAGCAACAAATACAAGGATTTCGAGTTTCTGATTACCGCGGAAAACGGTGGCGAACTACCCGGCGGATCCGAATTCGTGGAAGCCTTTCTTCGCCATGGCGAAAACGAGGCAATTAATCTGCTGGCGGAAGGAACCTACAGCATTCAAGAACTGTTACCCAAGGGCTGGTTTCTCGACTCAATTGACATCACCGGAGGTGAGGGCACCACCAATCTAGATACTGCCACTGCAACTGTTGATTGGACATCGCATGACAACATAACAGTCACGTATACGAACACAGAAGGTGCGCACATCACGGTACAAAAGCACGCCGAGGGTGGAGAGAACGTCAACTTCCGATTCGCTGCCTCCGGCACGGACAACCGTGGCGAAACATTCAATACGGAGTTCACTCTGAGCGACGGTGAGCAGAACAGCATCGGAGAAGGTGGCTACATTAGACCCGGCACTTACACGGTGGAGGAACTGGAAACTGCAGGTTGGTTCTTTGACAAAGTTGTCTCCCACGGTAAAGGAGGGACAGTCACGGACCAAGGAGCAACGCAAGTAGTCTGTGTTGGCCCTGGTGGTTGCATCGAACTTTGTTATTACAACTCTGAAGGTGCCCAGATCATTGTGGCCAAAACCGCGATCGGCCCTGCTGGAGGAGAGACCAATTTTGAATTCACAGCCACTGCCGAAACCCCTGGCACAGATATCCAGCCTGACTTCTCAGTGATTGGCAATGATTCAATTGCTCTGAACTCCAGTGAACAAACGGGATACGTGCGTCCGGGCACCTATACAATTTCGGAACTGGCAAAAGAAGGCTGGTTTTTCGATAGTGTTGATGGCGGAACCGGCAATCCCCTCAGTGCAATTCAAGAAGTGACTGTCCTTGCTGGTGACACTCGCACCTTGACCTATCAGAACACGCAGGGCGCCCAAATCACCGTGGCCAAAACCGCGATCGGCCCTGCTGGAGGAGAGACCAATTTTGAATTCACAGCAACTGCCGGCACCCCTGGCACAGATATCCAGCCTGACTTCTCGGTGCTTGGTAATGATTCAATCGTCCTGAACTCCAGTGGGAAAACGGGATACGTGCGTCCGGGCACCTATACAATTTCGGAACTGGCAAAAGAAGGCTGGTTTTTCGATAAGGTTGATGGCGGAACCGGCAATCCCCTCAGTGCAATCCAAGAGGTGACTGTCCTTGCTGGTGACTCTCGCACCTTGACCTATCAGAACACGCAGGGCGTCCAAATCACGGTGGCCAAAACCGCGATCGGCCCTGATGGAGGAGAGACCAATTTTGAATTCACTGTCAGCGGCGAAACGGCCGACCCAAATTTCACGCTGACAGGGGATGACAGCATCACGCTCAGTTCAAAAGCATGGGACGACTACATTCGCCCTGGAACCTACACGATCAACGAAGATCCAACCAATGGCTGGTTCTTTGATAGTGTTGCTTTCGAAGGCACGAACTCAAAGGTGACCAATAACAACGGCACAGCACAAACCTTAGAAGTGCAACCTGGTGGAGAAGCCTTCTTGACTTACCAGAACTCGCAGGGCTCTGAAATCACAGTGACGAAAGCAGCGATTGGTGTAAACGGATCATTAACTGACTTCAACTTCACCGCTCGCGGTGAGACGAGTGATGGCAGATTCACACTCAGTGGCGGTGAATCAATCACTCTGAGCTCTGACGGACAACCTGGCTTTGTACGCCCTGGTGAGTACACCATTGCGGAACTGGAAACGGCAGGTTGGTTCTTGCAGGAAGTCACCGGAACCAGTGTGCTTAACCCTCGCAGCTCGACTCAGGCCTTCAGTGTTGGAGCTGGAGAATCATTCGAACTCACGTTCACGAACGCAGAGCTCTTCAATCCAGCGATTGGCTTCCGCTACGAACCAATTTATCCAGTCGGAGTCGGAGTCGGTGCCCTCGAGTACGGGGCTCCAGTACGTACAGGTGACGCCGTTAACGGCGAAATTGCCGGTAGTTCCAGCTTCAATACGTTTTCTCAGTGATTTTGACGGGGTTTACGACGGCCAGCAACTGGCTGCAGTTAACCTGAAGGTATCGAGCCATTCAGTATCTTCAGAACACTTGCAGAGAGTTGCAGTCGATGTATTCCATGAGAACTAGCGGACGGACCGGTTTTCAAGTGGCCTTTCTGTCCGCGTGCCTTTGGTTTTCGAGTCCCTGCTTCGGCCAGGACGAAGCAGCCAACGCATCCACTTCCGGAGAGCAACCCTCACCGAGCTTAGAGGGTGTCAGCGATGCAGTGGCTCTGTTCAAGGCGAACCGAATCAAGGAATGCCGGGAAAAACTGCAGGCCGCCCGAAAGGCGCAGCCATCTTTACCGCCAGCCGATACGTTCCTCGCCGTTCTGTATTTATCGACAGGCAGGACTGCCTTGGCAACGGCAGCCATTGACATGGCCGTTACAAACGACGGGGATGACCCGGAAGCCTATGTGTTGCTCGCTGACCTCGCACTCAAAGACGCTCAACGCACGGTCGCCGACTTGGGCTATGCAAAGGGAAAAACTCTGCTCGAGGGAATTACCAAATTCCCCAAAAGGCATGAGGCATTGACCATTCGGATTCACGCTGGCATGGCGTCACTGGCAGAAACCCGCGGGCAATTTGCAAAAGCAGAACAACACCTAAAAGACTGGGAACAAGTGGTCCCGGACTCACCTGTCATTGCTGGCAGCCTCGGGCGAGTCTATTTCAGACAGGAAAAATACGACCAGGCCCGAGAAATGTTTTCAAAACTGGCCGAGCTCGAACCAAATTCGGCACCTGTAGAAATTGTCATGGGACGATTGTTCGGTGAGTCAGGGATGAAAGAGCAAGCGACGCAGGAGATGCGTAGCGCCGCAGAACTCTATCCTGACGATGTAAGAGTAAGACTGTCACTCGCATCTCGTGCGATAGAGACCGGAAACTTGAGTCTTTTAAAGGAAAACGTTGAGGCTGCCAAAAGGCTCAAGCCCAAAGCAGCAGAAGTCGGAGTCATAACAGCAAAACTACAACAACTCGAGGGCGATACTGAAACGGCAGAAGAAACGGCCAGCGCGGTGGTACTGGCGCATCCGAATAGTTTTTCTGCAGTTGACGAACTGGCGCGAATCCTTGCCAAATCCGAAGATGAAGACCAAAGGAAACTGGGGCTCCAATACGCTCGCAGAAATTACAACGCTGTCGGAAAGACAAAGACACAAGCAGCCGTCAATGCAATCATCACCTACGCTTGGACGCTGTTCCGCAACAATCGTTCCGCTGATGCTGAGGTTGTTCTGCGATCTGTTCCAGCAGGAAGCAGAATCGGGCCACAAGAAACATATTACTCCGGCCTGATTTATCTAGCCCGTGGACAGAAGGCCGCGGCCCAGAGTGCATTAGCCGCCGCGTTGGCAAGCAATGGGCTGTTTCCCGGACGCCAGGACTGCGAGAAGCAGCTTGGTAAACTTCGCGGGAATTAACGATTTGATAAACTTGAACATGCCCGCCTGACTAGCGCCATCCTTTACGGATGCAAAATCCGCACAACTCGACAGCGGATTATCGGCAATATCTACAACAGGCGTTTCTTGCATAGAAACAGTCCATCGCGAACAAAGCGATGTTTTCGAGCTTTTGTCCACGGTCACTCATCCTAAGCTCGATCTACCCCTAGACGGGGCCTCCCACTCATCCTCCACATGAGATCCCCGAAACCAATCCACGGTACACAAAGGAATAGTCTCATGGAACGCGTATGCCGATCCCGGCGAGCAGTCCTGATTCAAGGGCTCATGCTCGCAGTGACGTTTGGCCTGCTGCATACCAACGATGCAACTGGACAGGAAGAATTAAGACTCTGGAAAAACTATGATCGTTACAGATATCTACCTCGTTTACCAAAGCTAAACGAAAGCCCAGACCCTCTTCCTGATACCGCGCGTGATGTCACAGGTGATGAGAACGCTATATTGCAGGAATTGCGAGGGCTCATTTTCCTCGATAATGAAGAAGCCATTGTCGAGGACCCTGGAGACCAGCCAGGTGTCGAAATCAGATTCGGCCAACCTTCGAGAGTTGCCAACACACAGGCATTCCGAAATATCGCGGAATCGTACTTGGGGGCCCCTGTCAGTCAGTACCGGCTCAATGAGCTCATTCGAGACCTGATTCTCCTCTACCGAAAGTACGACCGTCCCGTCGTTGACATCAGCGTCCCGGTTCAGGATGTAACGGAAGGTACTATTCAGATACTGGTACGTGAAGGAAAAATTGGCCGCGCCTGCGTTCAGGGCGCTTGCTATTTCGATAATCAAATGCTGGCCAACCAACTGTTCCTTCGCCGCGGCCAGTCGATTTCTGAAAAACAATTGAACGATGAAGTGCGGTGGCTATACCGCAATCCTTTCAGAACAATCGATCTTGAATTGACACCCGGTGAGAACCCTGGTGAAACGGACGTGATTTTCAATGTCCATGATGAGCGACCAGTTCGGATTTACTCAGGCTACGAAGACACCGGCAACCAGGCACTCGGTTTAGAAAGAACGTTCTACGGAATCAACTGGTACAACGCTTTCTGCAAGGATGACTACATTGGTTATCAGTACACCGCAAGTAGTGACTTCGAGTCACTAGAAGCACATTCAGGATTCTATTCGAAAGCACTGCACAACCGCGACATCCTCAGCACCTACGCCAGCTATGCCGAGTTTGAATCTCCACTTTCCGGGATCAACAACCGGGGTAGAACTTGGCAGATTATAAATCGGTGGTACCGCGAACTGGTTGTTACAGACAGATGCGAGAAATCGATTACCGCAGGATTTGATGTTAAGGAGACAAACAACAACCTTGACCAAGGTGGCATCTCGGTGTTCAACTCCAACGCACAAGTTCTGCAGTTCATGTTCGGCTATCTGGAGAGGCGTGAGTGCAACAACGGACGCTTTGCCTATGGTATTGACGGTTTCTTCAGTCCCGGCAACTGGCTGCCAGAGAACGACGACGCTGCATTCCAAGAAGTCCGAGCGTTTGCAACCGCAAACTATGCCTATGCCCGTGCATGGTCCGAACGCATCATTGAGCTTCCGTGGTGCTTCGAGCTTACGGCTCGGTTGACCGGACAACTGTCCGAGGCCAACCTGCTGCCAACCGAGCAACTGGGACTTGGTGGCTACAATTCGATCCGAGGTTATGATCTGTTTTCCGTCGTGGGAGACTCAGGCTACTTTGCAAATATTGAACTCTGGTCACCAAGCACTTGCTTGTGGGGCGGTCAACTCCGGTCATTGTCATTCATTGATGCCGGACAAGCCTTCAACCATACGCTGCTGCCTGGCGAAGCCAGCAGCATCAATATGCAGGGTGCCGGAATGGGCTTCCGATACGATATCGACCCGCAGTTCTCGGTGCGATGCGACTACGCTTGGCAATTAACAAGGCTTCCAGCTGTCTACCAGCAGCCACCCAGCCGAATTCACCTGGGTGTACTCGTTAGCTATTAATCGCCAACTTGGAGACGCCACTCAAGCAGTGAGTGCAGGCAACAGCTATCGCGCGGGAACAACCTCACCGTCCCGCGCGAATCGTGCTTGAGAGAACTAACGCTGTGCGAAATCTTCACGCCAGCAGTTCCTTCAAGCTAGCAGTCTTCTCACACCAGTGACTTTGATTTTGCTCACACCGTGAATCCTAAAACAAAGTCACTGGCACGTTGCACACTACCGAACGGCTAAAGATCCCTTCGCTCGCTTTCGCTGCCCAAAAGAGTCAGCAACGTCCAGAAACCTGCCAGATAGCCTAGGGAAAAAACGAATACGAAGGCAAGAAAAAACATGATGCATCCACCGCTGGGCTAGACAAGGAATACGGCTCTAAGAAGAAGTTCGTTTTCGAATTTTCAGATTGTTCGCAACTGCCGCGGTAATCTTCAAGCACTGGAAAACGCGATTCGTTTCTGGGGCGTGGGCAAAAACTCTCCCAGTTCGCTGTAAAACGGAATATCATTCATGATGCCAGACTTGATCGTGCGTACCGCGATCTCAGTCCGATCTGTCGCATTGGTTTTCCGGAGAATTCGTTGAACATGTTCCTTGACTGTTTCAATACAAATATCAAGAGAAGATGCTATTTCTTTGTTACTCAATCCCAGAGCGAGGTGACGGAGCACCTGACTTTCGCGTGGGGTAAGAGGAAAGCCAGCAGGCAGTGAAGAAGCAACAATTCGTTTTTGCAACGCTTCCCTGAATTTCCCCAAAACACCACATTGCTCTTGAGATTCCTCGGTCATGATACTGAACAAGCACCTGCGCAACGTTTCAACAGAGGCGGTTTTCAGCAGATAGTCTCGTGCTTCAAATACAGAAGCCCGTGCGATAAACGTGGGGTTGTCGTGAGCAGTCAAGATAACAACCGGAACCTTCGCATAGTGCCGCTGAAGATATTCGAGAAGATGAAAACCCCTGCTTTGAGTTAGCGGTAGATCAAGCAGCACCAAATCGATCTCGCAGTCCTTCAAGCAAGACCTAGCCTCAGCAAACGTAGAGACGGCTGCGAGAACCTGAAAAGGCGGCTCCCCAAGAAACCGGGCTACACCTACACGCGCCACCTCGTGCTCATCGACAAGCAAAACTTTCCAAGACATACACGCCCCCGTGATTAGACAACTTCGATTACTGAAATTCGATCACTGCACTTCGACTGCACAACAAACAAGTAAAGAATCGCTGATAAACAAGAAATAACCGACTGTCGATTTCACTTCCCCGGAAAAGACAAACCAACAACACTTCGGGGATG